>RCNC010002591.1_pt1 | contig 12036 bp, 17 predicted proteins | sample 2041301 | NCBI WGS metagenome assembly RCNC01 (sample SAMN09708231, study PRJNA481090) | Marine sediment metagenome, whole genome shotgun sequencing project. | biome: marine sediment; feature: ocean; material: sediment; isolation source: Sewage treatment plant 13A marine sediment (STP13A) ... | reverse complement strand
GGTTAAATTTGGAGATTACGTGATTTAATTGTGTATTTTAAAAAGATCGACGATTTATAGTCGGAATAAATTTTGGGTTACCAATACACATTGTAAAGCAACGTCTTTTATGGGGTGTTTTACGTCGAAGTTGCATGCTCTTTGCTGCCGACATTGGTTTCATAATACGCAATTGCCATCTTCACAGCTTGTTTAATTTCATTTTTCTTCAGGGGCTTCTTGACACATCGATAAACGCATTCGGAATCTGACGTATCAAGTTCCTCCATAATTTCATTATCATCGCTCATAATTATCCCCGTTGTATGAGGCGAATCTGCCCGAACCCTTTTCAAAAATTCAAGACCACCCATTTTCGGTATTGATCGATCCGCAACGACAACAGCCCACTCCAACAATCTTATAACTTCCAGGGCGTCAAGGGGGTTGTCAAAAGTAAACAGATAATAAGGTTCGTCCATGAACAACCATTGCAGGGATTCAAGAACACTCTTTGAATCGCCAACGATCATAACGTTGAATTTCATGACATTAACTCCTTTAGGCAGGATGTATTAAATAGAATTCTATTCAACATATATGCCAAATTCTGTTTTGTGCGCATAGAGTGGCAAAAATCCTTATTTTTTGGTGGGTTATGACAAGTTGGTTGTAACGCGCAGGGAATTAGAAAGCATCTGGAATTAAAAAATGCACACAAAACTGTGCATTGATGCACAGTTTTGTGTGCATTACTCCGGTGGTTCATGGTTTTTTATGGATTTACTTTAACTATAAAACAATAATCGCAAAAATTTTAAGGCTCATGATACTTAGGGCAATAGAAGCAGGTGTCAAAGATTTCGAATATGAACTTTTGTACAAGGCATAGGGATTTCCCGTTCAATTTGCTTATATTTGAGATGATATTCGAGTAAAATTATAGGAAATCCAAGGATGATACTTCATAGCATTATTTTTAGCATATACAAATCATTAACCTCAATCTAAATCTGAAATCAGAGTTCGAAATCTCCGTGTGGCTATTCTCGCAGGAAGATTTTTAACAACAACTTAAGGTTGTTTTATTGGGGAAATCGAAATCGAGTGAGTGCACCCTGCCAAGCGTACCAAATAGAAAAGGCAGGGTCATTTTGACGCTGCCTTTATCGGTTATCTACAAACAAATAATTATTTTACAGCTTCCTTTAAAGCCTTTCCTGCAACAAACTTTGGCACCTTACTTGCCGCAATATATATCTCTTCTCCTGTCTGAGGATTTCTGCCTTTACGGGCCTTCCTCTCTGTCACCTTAAATGTGCCGAACCCAACCAATGATACGGCGTCTCCTTTCCCTAGTGCCTCAGTAATGCTTGAAAGAACGACCTCCACAGCCGCCTGGGCATCCTTTTTGGTTTTTAAGACCTGGGCAACCTCGTTGACTAAATCTGTTTTGTTCATGTTTTTTTCTCCTTTCACTTTTTGAAGGCTACGAGTGCATAATTCATAATCTAAAACTCGAAATGTTACTCTTGTTTCAGCCGTTTAAAATGTTTAATGCCCTTTCGATCTATAGCGGATTTCGAAAAAACATCAATTCTATCCCTTTAGCAGAGCATATTGCTGTTATCCTCTTCCTCACATATTTTAACCCTATTAAATTGCAGATACCTTAGGGGTAATAGCTTTATATTATATGAACCACAAACAACCAAAAGATAATGAAAACAACCAGGCCGGTTACAGCTATGGTTGAGAACAGCAAAACAATGGATTCCATTTTGATTTGATTTCGAATTTTCTTTTTTTTCGAATGTCGATCAATGTTATCTTGGTCTGTCTGAGACATTTTAGATTTAAATTTTACTCTTTGACAATGGCGTAGACTAATACATACTCAAAAGGGCAGCGATTGAAGCCTCGATTGGAACTTAGTGCCAAGTCACGATAGAAAACAAATCCCATTATGGGAGGGGTGAAACAGAGTGACGGTTTTAGGACCGTAGGAAAATAACTGAAAATAAAAATTTGTGAATGTTTATGGTGCATATGCGAAACCCCACAGGCCGGGTCTGGGTCGGCGTCTGCTATTGGCGGCTAATTGCCTGTGGTTGTTCCTGCTTCAAGACACACTTCGTTGGAATTGTCGCTTTGAAAATCTTCAGTACTGAATGCTCTTACTATAAAATAATACATTTGAGTTTCATCCAGATACCACCGGTTGCAATTCAAATACCTGAAGATAGCGGTATTGTCAACCGACTACTGTTATCCAAATTTGAAGATTTAAGGTAAAAATCATCACATTGAGCTGTATATAAATATTAACCAACCTGAATTTCCTGCACCCACGGTATTAAAACGGATATCTTATGATACGGGTCGTCTGATTTGAAGCTCTTTTCCCTATGCCTCCATACCTTAGATGCTGGGCAAGACACTTGTTTCCGATGGCAGGTGGGAGGAATCCATTCCACAATATAAGAAAGCGATATGTCTGAATCCTAAACCACAAAATATTTACTTATATAGTTTAGGATTGTCATACGGTATGACAGGACAATACGAGGAGGCAATAACATGGTGTGAAAAAGCAGTCCGTCAAGCGCCCGATTCTTATTGGGCCCTTATTATGATGACCGTGGTTTATAGTATGGCAGGACGGGATGAGGAAGCTCGGGTTCAAGCCGCTGAAGTACTTAGGATAAAACCATGGTTTTCTCTAAAGTGATATTTTTACAAAAATAAAGCAGATTCAGAACAATTTATGGATGCGCTGCATAAAGCGGGGCTGAAGTGATGGAAAAGAAAAACCCCATATTAAACTAATAAAACAGCTTGCTTTTTTTGACACAGGACAAATAATATGACAAATATCTTCCAAAGGAGTTGCCCGGCAAGTTCAAGATGGCGGTGTCCGGCTGTCATTTGAGCTGTGCCGAGTCATGGGTGCGAGATATTGGTCTGATCGGGAAAAAGGGCGGCTGGACGGTCGTCATCGGCGGCAATGTGGGTGCCGAACCACGGATCGCCGAAGAAATCGTGTCGGGCCTGGATGATGCCGAGGTATTGCAGGTTGTCGATAAACTTGTCCAGTGCTATCAGGAAAATGCAGAGAAACGTGAACGCCTCGGCAAAACAATCGAGCGAATTGGAATGGCACCCTTTGAAGATGCCTTAAAATAGGCCGTTGGCCTGGCGGATGGTTTGTCAAAACCGGGTTCTGACTCCATACCCTCTCTAATCGGGATTTGATCCGGTCCATTATAAGATGTCTCTTATCCCCTTCATGTTATCGTATTTGAAGATTTATCGATATCAATGATGATAGTGCCCTGGGCGTAGGGTTTGGTTTCATATTTTGTGATCTTCATTATCTTTTTTGTAATCTCTCCCATTTTATCGATTTGTTCTTGGATTATTTTAACGTTTGCATTGAGGGAATGATCTTCCGTGAATTCCTTTATTAAAAGTTTATAATACCCTGAAACGACCTGCAGGGGCTGATTCAATTCGTGGCAGGCAGCTCCGGCCATCTCGAGTACCCCTTGCAGCTTTTCCTTTTGCAACCGTTCTTTTTCCGCCTGCTTTCGATGGGAAATATCTCGAATAACTCCCAAAGCCTGCCATTGGCCCTCGAGTTGAAAAGAAGACAAGGAAAGTTCCATGGAAAATTCCGTTCCATCCTTTCTGAGCGCCAACATTTCAATCGTTTTTCCAATTGCGCTGCCCTGACCGGTTTCCTTAAAACCTTCGAATCCTTTCGTGAAAGCTTCGAGATATTTTTTCGGAACCAACAGTCTGTGTAAATCTCTGTCAATGACTTCTTCTTTTGTATACCCGAAGATTCTTTCAGCAGCCTCATTCCAATACGTAATATTTCCCTTGCTGCCCATCATTATGAGTGCATCCTGAGCTGAAGAACTTATGCTCCGAAATTTTTCCTCACTTTCCCTTAGCGCTTCCACAGCCCGTCTCTGATCTGTAACGTCCCTCGTGTAAATCGCCAGTTTTTCGACATTCCCATGTCTTCCAAATACGGGATAGATCGTATTGGCATACAGAAACCCTTCACTTTCATCTTCGAACTGAATCGGTTCGCCCGAACTTATGACCGCATCGATCTTCTTTTTTATAGGTATCGCGACATTCGAAGGAAGGACATCATTGATATTCATCCGGATGATGTTGACATTGAGTTTTCCCAGCCGGCAAACCGCGACTTCGTTAACGGCCAGGATGGTGCCTTTTGTATCGATAAGCATCGCTGACTCCGACGTCGCATTTAAAAGCGCCCGGGCCGTCTCTTCGGCTGCGCCCACGGACTTACCGGCCTGCCTGAACTGATGCAGCGCTTCTTCCAGCTCCCTGATTCTTTTTTCCAATGTTTTGCAATCCGGTTTTAAAGTCATCAAATTATTCTCCAATCCGTAACATAATTTAATAGTTTATAATCCAAATCATGGATTGTCAAATTGCGCGGGAACGGGGGTCAGAGCAGGGGTCAAGTCTGTTCTTGACTCATGTTGTCTAATTATTTAGGGATAATTTTATGAATCGGCTGTTGAGAATAGAATATCTGAATGCTTGGTATTGTGTAATAAACCGAGGCAGAAGAGGCGAAAAAAAATTCATTCCGGGCATTTTGCCGGATGTTTATCGATCTTATCGTCTCTGCCGTCACAGACCAAGGCATGTCTCAAAAAGAAGCCCTGAACATGTGCTGGTATATGGATTCGAAAGGTCTGGTCGTAAAAAGCCGTAAAAAGTTGGCCAGGCAAAAGCGTTCCTTTGCCCATGATCATGAGTTCATTCCTGATCTTCTTACCGCGGTTGAAACGTTAAAGCCAACCGCAATCATCGGCGTCTCCGGTCAGCCCCGAACCTTTACCCGACCGGTACTGGAAGCGATGGCAAGGCACAATGAAAGACCCATCGTGTTTGCCCTGTCGAATCCGACCTCCAAATCCGAATGTACGGCAGAAGAAGCGTATCAATGGACCCAAGGCCGTGCTGTTTTTGCAAGCGGGAGCCCTTTTGAGCCTGTCACCTTCAACGGCAAAAGGTATGTGCCGGGGCAGGGAAACAACGTTTATATCTTTCCCGGTGTAGGGTTGGGGGCTATTGCGACAGGGGCCAGGTGTGTGATCGATGAGATGTTCCTAATCGCTGCAAAAGAGTTGGCTGAACTCGTATCAGAAGAAGATTATAAAGTAGGATGCATTTATCCGCCGCTGACAAAAATCAGAGAAGTTTCAGCACACATCGCGACCGCCGTAGCTGAGGTGGTTTATAAAAGAGACCTTGCACGAACCCGAAACCCAAAGACCTGCCAACCCATGTCAAATCTCTGATGTTCGAGCCGGTCTATCAAGACTATTTGAAGTGATTCTTAAAAACCGGATGGCCGTAGCAAATAAACTCTTCTTTTCTTTTTACTGTAAAAGGGTTATTGTTTTGAAATGTAAATTCACCTTTAATCTTTAATTTTTGCAGGTATCCCTAGGTAGAAACCATGAATGTCGTATATCTCTCACCCCACTTCCCGCCCCATTACCACAGCTTCTGCCAACATCTGAAACAGGCCGGGGCCAACGTGCTGGGAATCGGAGATGTGCCTCACGATCACTTGGCAATCGAGGTGCGTGAGTCTCTTACAGACTACTACCGAATAGATGATATGCACAACTACGATGCCTTGCTGCGTGCCTGCGGTTTTTTCACCCACAAGTACGGCAAGATCGATCGGTTTGAGTCGCTAAACGAGTACTGGTTGAGCACCGAGGCCCGGATACGTGACGATTTCGATATCTTTGGTGTTCGAGGCCGCGACATTGACGGCATCCGCCTTAAATCCCGGATGAAGGATAAATTTCGGGAGGCCGTCGTGCCGGTGCCCCGGGGACGGGTGGTTCAGACCATGGAGGACGCCCGAGGGTTGATCCGCGAGACGGGCTATCCGGTAGTAGCCAAACCCGATGCTGGTGTGGGTGCCATAGATACCTATCGCCTGGACAGTGATGAAGATCTGGTAAAGTTCTTTGCCGGCAAACCGGCAGTGGAATACATGATGGAAGAATTCATTTCCGGCACCATTTATTCTTTTGACGGACTGGCCGACCGCAACGGCAACCTGTTGTTCTACACCGCGCATACGTTCAGTCAAGGAATCATGGAAACGGTCAACGAGGCGCGCCACATCTATTACTACTCACTGCGGGAGATTCCCCCGGCCTTGGAAGCACTCGGGCGTCGGTGCATAAAAGCGTTCGAGGTAAGGGAGCGTTTTTTTCATATCGAATTTTTTCAAACCGGTGCCGATACATACACCGGGCTGGAAGTCAACATGCGACCGCCGGGCGGCTTTACCACCGACATGTTCAATTATGCCTGTGACATCGATATTTATCGGGTATGGGCCGAACTGTTGGTGAACCGGCACACGGAACTTCCCTATACACGCAAGCATCACTGCTGCTACGCGAGCCGCAAAAACAACCAGCGTTATCGTCACGGACACGAAGACATCATGACCCGTTACTGTGACTTTATGGTCCAGGTGGCAAGCGTTCCCGGCGTTTTCAGCAGTGCCTTGGGCGATATCGGCTATATTTTCAGATCATCAATATTGGACGATGTTTTTGAGATCATTAATTTTATTCATGCAACTGAAACCTAAAATATGCACATTGAAGAACACCACTGGTTCAGCCCGAATCTGAATAGGGATATGGCGCTGAAAATTTACGGACACTGGGGAAAACCGTTTATCGTTTTTCCCTGCTCCCGTGGCCGCTATTTTGATTATGAAGGCATGGGGATGATCAACGCCATTGACGGGTTCATCAATGAAGGCAAGATCAAGATGTTTTGCATAGACAGCATCGACGCAGAGTCCTGGTACAATTTCGCCGTTTCGCCGCCGGATCGAAATGCGCGGCACGAAGCCTTTGACCGCTATGTGGTCGAAGAGGTGATCCCGTTTATCCGCGATCACTGCCGATCACCGAATGAACGGGTGATGGCCAACGGTTGCAGCATGGGAGCCTATCACTCAGTGAATTTTTTCCTCAAGCATCCGGATGTTTTCGAAGGCACCATCGCCTTAAGCGGCCTCTATCGCCTGGATCGGACCGAGTTCGGACTCTCGGCCGCCGACATACCTGTTGTCTACTTTAATTCTCCCGTAAACTATCTTTCGGGAATCAACGCTCCCTGGTATCCGGATCGCTACCGGCACAGCAAAATCATTATCTGCGTGGGTCAAGGCGCCTGGGAAGAGGAAGCCGTTGCCGACACACGCTCTCTGGATACCCTTTTTAGAGAAAAATCGATTCCGGCCCTGGTCGATTTCTGGGGCTACGACGTAAATCATGACTGGCCCTGGTGGTACAAACAGATGAATTATTTTTTACAGTGCCTTTATGGATAAAACCTGGCTGTGAGGTGGCACCCCGATATCCAATTTTTCCAGAGCCGTATAGGATTTTGCTACGGCTTTCATTTTTTAAATTTCACAATTATACATCTCTGAAATTCCACAACTTATCGAAATCATATATTTTTTAATGCAAATCTATTCATTCCACGTTATGGAATGTTGGAATATTGGAATATTGGGAATAAAAGCAACGATAAACTATTTAAATTGTCAAAAAATCCCTGAAACCCATTACTCCAACATTCCATTATTCCAATTGGGGCGAAGCCCCTAAGTTCTATTAGTGTCAAAATATTAACGCAAAGTCATTATTGAATCTTTATCGCCCAATAATATTATGTTGTGTTTCCATTCTGCAAGGCCTGTCCTGTTTTATGCGTGTATTTTTTTTGGATATGTTGGTCTTTTTGGCGAGTTAACTCCATTTTATCACAAAAGATTCTCTAATTTCTCTTAAGGAAATCGTATTCATTTTCTGAACCATAGAATCCGCTTGGTTTAATCTTTTTACTCATTCTGATTGTCGATGATAGATAACTCGACAATAGAATGCCCTGTATAACAATCATGGGAATTTTTTGAAGCGATTTGGGTTTTAAAAAGTTTGCCAACTAATGATTCAGGCTGATTGTATTCCATGTCCAATATATCGCCAACTTCCAATTCTTTGAACACCGAGGAATCTTGTTTAACAAGGATACAGGGCCCATTTGAAGAAATATTCCGTAATTTGAATAGGTAGCCCGGACCCTTATCATTTAAAAAGAACTGCACACTGTAATACTCGTTCAAAATGGTTCTCGCTTCAGATCTACACTCGGCCAAGTCATTTACGCTCTCATTTCCTATCTTAATTAACTCAAACATTTGTAAACTATCCTCATGAGAATGTTAATTTGATATTATTTTTTTCGTATGCAAAAACCATGCAAGTACATATATTGTGGAGAATTTTCTATATATCAAATTGTTAGCCCGGATATTTCACGTGTGCGAGACGTTCATTTGCAAGGCATTCAAGGGCACAGCCCCGCTATACAAAGCGGGTTAGACCTCCGTTGACTACTGCAAGCCCCTGATAACGAGGCAAATGAGCGTCTCGCACACACCCGTAGGATGAAAATTTTCGGTATAAACTGTCACCTTACAACTATAAGAAAGACTGTAAATAACAAACTGTTTTTGTATTGGCTCACGCCCCTTAAATATATGGCTTCCGGCACGGCATCTGTATTTTTGTAGTCTGCCAGGATTTTTTCCAATGTTTTTAATGCCTCAGGAAATTTATCACTGTCAAAGAAATATTTTCCCTCTCCAAGCAAAAAACGCGCAATCAGCTCTTTTGGTTCTAAAAAACCAACCGTCCGATGGTGTTCTTTGCCATCAGGGCCCAATGTAATCAGGGTGGGGGTCCATTTAAGGTTGAAGTCTTCACCGAGGGGCTTGGCATCTGAGGAGATGCGTAAAGGAATTAAAGCTTCAGAGATAAAGTCGATTAACGCCGGGTCGGGATTCGTAACTGCATCCATCTGTTGGCAGCCGATTCAGCCGGGATTGAAGAAATCAAGCAGAACTGATTTGCCTTCTTTTTTTGCCATGTTAAGTGCATCGTTTATGGCCCGTCTGGCGGCGGAGAATAAAATACTTGAATTGAACCAACTGCTCAAAGATACCTTGCGATATCCGGCACTGGTGGTCCCGTTTTCCATTTTGGTTATCGTCCTCAGACAGGAAACTGTTGCTATCTTGTTTCAGCGCGGCCGGTTTGATGCCGCCGCAACGGCCTTAACGTCCCAGGTGCTGGCTTTTTTGATGATCGGAGCTTTGACCTTTACCGCTCAGACCATTTTGGTTCGGGGATATTATGCCGTGCAGAACACGCCCTTCCCCGCATTATACGGAACCACGGCGGTTCTGCTGAGCATACCCGAAAATGACCGTTGTTTTTATGTCAGATATCGTATATTGATCATTGCCAAGCAAAGTCCTTTCCTTGACCGTTTGAGAAAAATTGTGTATCCATTTCTTTCTATTTAAGTACAAATTTTCTCAAGCCTCCGCTAACCCGGACTTCTCACAAATTTGATTCGGCCATTTGCAAGGCATAAGGAGTAAAGCTGTAGTAAATTACCGCAATCTCCTTATAACGCAGCAAATGGCCGACTCGGGCTTGCCCGAGGGGTGAAGAATTTATTTTTTAAATCGACAGGATTAAAAACAGAGTATCTTTGGGTCAAAGCTGACTGACTTTTTTTAATTGCTTGTTTTTTTAATCGGTTTCTTGTTGTTCTTATAACCAGAATAAATTCTTCATGAGAAAGTGGGCTAAAGCTGGTTGAGTCATACATCAAACCAAAAAAGGAGAATGACAACATGGCACGAATACCCTTGAGTACCCGCAGCGAAATGGAACACGCCGAAGCCGAATACAAAAAGAAACTTGAAAATGAAGAAAAGCTGGGCCGAAAGGAGGGCATGGCAGATGCTTACGGTAATTTAGGCACTATTTATCTTGCCATTGGCCTTATAGATAAAGCCGAAGAGATGTTTAAAAAGAGCTTGGAGATCGAGGAAGCACTGGCCGATAAAGAGGGCATGGCATCAGATTACGGATATCTGGGAACGATTTACCAAATGCGCAGCGATCTGGAACACGCCGAAGACATGTACAAAAAAAGCCTTGAAATCAATCAGGATCTGGGCCGACATGAGGGCATGGCGACGATTTATGGTAAACTCGGTGAAGTTTATTATACCCGTCGTGATTTGAATCGAGCCGAAGACATGTTTAAAAAGAGTCTAAAAATGCAAGAAAAGCTTGATAACAAAGGGGCTATGGCGACGGCTTACGGTTACTTGGGAGATATTTACCGTATTCGAACGGAGTTGGATCAAGCCGAAGAAATGTATCGGAAAGGTTTGGCACTTTTTAGCGCTATTGGATCCGAGCATATGATAGAAATAATGAAGACCATGCTGACAAACTTAAAAATGAAGAAAAAATGATGCGAATCGTTCTCGTCAACCCGAATTTCATGAAACCACCGGTTACGCCGGTATCTCTGGACTATCTCGGCGCCGCATGTCGTCATGCCGGAATACACGTTGATTTGATTGATTGTGCCATTGAGACGGATTGGAGAAAAAAACTCTCTGTTGTTTTAACAGATAAACCAATTCTCGTCGGTGTTACTGTCCGCAACATAGATGATTCCTATTTCGCTAGTCAGGATTTTTCTCTTCGTCGAATAATACCGGTTCTTGAAGAAATTAAACGTTCAACCAAAGCGCCCATTTGTCTCGGCGGGGCCGGCTTTTCCATTTTTCCCGCTCAAGCCCTGAAATTTTGCGATGTGCCTTATGGCGTATGCGGAGATGGAGAGGAGGGTCTCGTTAAACTGGCAATAGCGCTCAGAGACAAGATTGAATTGGATACGGTTCCGGGATTGGTATGGATGGAAAACGGCAACTTCATACACAACGCCATATCTCCGGTTTCACTTGAAAAAATAGATTTGTCCTCCAGATCTTTGATTGATAATAGGTATTATGTTGAAAACGGCGGGCAGGTCGGGTTCGAGTCCAAACGCGGTTGCTCCGCAACGTGTACCTATTGTCCGGAACCATTTATTAAAGGTAAAACTGTAAGACTGCGTCCTCCACAAAATGTTGTGCAGGAATTAACCAATCTTTATCACCGTGGCGTCCATGTTTTTCATACATGTGACTGCGAGTTTAATTGTCCCTATTCCCATGCGGTTCAGGTATCCAAATCCATCATCGATTCAGGACTCGGGAGTAAAATTAAATGGTATGCATACTGTTCTCCCGAGTATTTTTCAGAGGAGCTGGCGCATTTAATGCGTAACGCCGGATGTGTTGGAATCGATTTCGGTGCCGACCATGGTGATGATAACATGCTGCGACGACTCGGTCATAATTACAGTTCGGACGATTTGACTCGGATTCGAGAAATATGCCTTAGACAAAAGATTATTTGCATGTTCGACCTACTTCTTGGATCTCCGGGCGAAACAAAACAATCCATTGAAACAACGATTCATCTCATGAAAAAGATCAAGCCGGATCGTGTGGGGATTAGCCTCGGTGTAAGACTTTATCCAATGACGCCCCTCGGACGAAAAATCATAGAAACGTCAAAAGGATCGTTATCGAAAAATCCCAGCCTTTTTGGAGTCCTGGAAGATAATGAATCTTTTCTTCGCCCTGTTTATTACTGTGATGTAAGTTTAGGTGAAGATGTGGAAGACTGGTTGCAGGATATTGTTGGGGATGATCCGAGATTTCTTCTCGGCCGACGGACCGAAGCAAATCCGGATTACAATTATAATGATAATCCGGAACTGATCGATGCGATAAAATGCGGGCACCGCGGCGCATATTGGGACATTCTCCGAAGGGTATCTGAGGGAATTCCTCCTTTATCATAGAATAGACCCTAATGTTATAAAATTCGAAGATGCTGCGAATCCCCACGGTAGTGGGATCTTCGTTTTGCTATTAAAGGCGCCAAATGTGAATAACGTCCCTAAGGGGCCTATTGCGTCAAGATGTGACTCCAATTACGTTAAGTTTTAAATAAATATTGATTTTAT
>RCNC010002903.1_pt1 | contig 12038 bp, 12 predicted proteins | sample 2041301 | NCBI WGS metagenome assembly RCNC01 (sample SAMN09708231, study PRJNA481090) | Marine sediment metagenome, whole genome shotgun sequencing project. | biome: marine sediment; feature: ocean; material: sediment; isolation source: Sewage treatment plant 13A marine sediment (STP13A) ... | reverse complement strand
TGAGCCGGGTCAAGACTTCTGGGGGCACCATCCATGGAGTGCCGGTAAGTGGTGTACTCTCCAGGTGCGCTTTGTTGCTCTGCCGATTGGTCGCATGCTGTCAGAAATAACAAGGTCAGCAGCGCCAGGCAGGTGACCGGGCTTTTACGAATACAGGAGTTCACGGGGTTCAGCTTACCCCAGCAGGTCAATACTCTTCCAATAAGGCGTCGTAATCAGGCTGTGGCGGGTCACCGTTATAGATCTTGTATTCCCGATTTTGCAGCCAAACATCCCTGACCAGCACATAAGGATCATTGGCCGCATCGAGTTCCGCCTGGAAAGGCAGAAGTTCTGCACGCAACGAAATCAGGTCAACGACCAGCGGAATGTAGTTGTTGTATTCACGCACCGCGTAACTGATGGGATGAAAGTATCCGTAAAAGCCGCGGCCGATGAAGTCGCGGGCCGTGTATGGACCAAATATCGGCATGACCAGGTAACGGCTGTCTTTCCAGCCCCAGACCGCCAGGGTCTGACCAAAGTCCTCGTCGTATATAGGAATGTCCACCTTGCTCGCCACGTCCACAAAGCCGAGTCCACCCACGGTTGAATTCATCAAAAACCGTCCGGTCGCGGTCAATGAGTCCTGGAATTTTCCCTGCAAGATGAGGTTGATGAAGGTAACCGGGTAGGACAGGTTTTTGAAGAAATTCCTGATCCCCCGCTGGGGTGCGTCAGGCACGATGGCATCGTAACCCCTGGCCACAGGGCGGAAAATGGCATTGTCGAAACCCATGTTGAATGAGTGAATTTTCCGGTTATAAGCTTCCCATGGGTCGCGTTCCGGGTCTGTCATGGTAACGGGCTGGCTGGCGCAACCAGCCAGCAGTAGAAGTTGCAGCAGCAATAAGACCAGCCATCCGCTCTTGCTTATTCTCACGGCGTTGAGCTCCTTCCGGAAAACCTGATCAACAAGTCTGCTTCACACAGGTTGGCCAGGCTCATCAGGCTGGCAGGTGCATTTGTGATCTCAAGGTCGTTAGAGGCAGCCCTTTGTACGGCCTGCCATTCGAGCAATAGCGCCAGGCCAGCGCTGTCGGCCTCATCTACTCCGCTCAGGTCAATGGATGAGATGGGGTTGTCGCCCTGGAACAGTTTTCCCCCTTCCCGGTAAAGGGCGGATACCGACTCGAAAGTCAAAGGGCCTGCAAGGTGTGCACAGCCGTTGGTACCCTTTTCTACTGTACAAACTCTAGTCATTTACCTGGAGGTTTCCTGCCCTGATCTCTTCAGTGACCTTATCGATCCCGTCTGCTTCAACGCGTGGTGAGATCTGGTTGCGAAATGTGATGATGTATGAAATGCCTTCGACTGTCACGTCAAATGCTTTCCAGCCGTCCTCGGTTTTTCGGAATGCATAGTCCACCGGGGCGAATCCGCCGTTCTCGAGCTTGATGCGGGTCTTTACGCGGGTCAGTTTTTCGGTGTTCTTCCCCTTCATGGGCAACACTTCTACCTGTTGGTCTGATCTGAATTCAAGCAGGCCGTCGGCATAGCGGTTGACCAGTATATTGCTCATGGCGGTTGAAAAAGCGTCCAGCTGTTCCGGAGTTACGCCGCGGCCGGCTCTGCCCAGGATCAGCCGGGCTGAGTACTTGAGGTCGAGCAGCGGAAGCAATTCCTCGCGCACAATGACCTGCAGCTGAACCGGGTCGGCCGTGAACTCCGCCCGCCGTTCGTTGAGGGTGCCGAGTATTTGCGTGGTGGTCTCCTCGATAATGGTCAACGGGTCGCGTGAGTCGACGGTATTTGCGTACACCTGGCTGGCGCCAGCAAACACGCACAATAACGGGATCAGAATTCGCTTTATCATTCTTCTTTACCTTCTCCGGTGTTGAACAGATATTTACTGATGATCTGCTCAAGAACAAGAGCTGACTGAGTGATGAAAAGCTCGTCACCGTCAGTCAGCACATCCGGTGCTCCGCCGGGCTCCAGCCCGATGTAACGATCCCCCAGTACGCCGGATGTCAGTATCGACGCGCCGGTATCCGACGGGAGTTCGTCAAACCGTGCCGCGACGCCCATTTCGACCACCGCTTCAAATGTGACAGGATCCAGCGAAATAGATTCAACCATGCCCACCGTGACACCACCGATCTTTACCGGTGCGCGATTGCGCAGATCACCAACATTCATGAATCGAGCGCTGATGGTATACGTTTCTTTTCCGATGTCCTGGCCATAATCGGTTGCTCGCGTCGCCAGCCAAACCAGGGCGGCGATGCCAAGCAACAGGAAAATTCCAGATGCGAATTCAACCTTGTAGTTCGCACGCATATTCTTACCTCAAGTCAGGAATGACGTCATTACGAAGTCAAAAATAAGTACCAGGACCGAACTCATGACCACCGTGTTGGTGGTTGCTGTTCCGACGCCAGCGCCGGTTGGCTTGGCCGAATAACCGAAATACACGGCAATCAGGCTGATGGTCCCGCCAAATACAAAGCTTTTCCACATTCCACCCATAAAGTCCTTCTGGAAAAGGATGCCGGTTTGCAACTTGCTCCAGAAGATACCAGCGTCAAGGTCCATCACGCCGATGGCGAAAACGACGCTGCCCAGAATGGCCATGGCGTTGAACATGGCGGTCAGTAAGGGTACAGAAATGACGCCAGCGGCAAAGCGGGGCAGGGCGATGCGCTGGATGGGGTCTATTGCCATCAGTTCCATCGCCTCTAACTGGTTGGTGGCTTTCATTAAGCCAATCTCGGCGGTGACCGACGTGCCCGCCCTTCCTGCAAACAGCAACGCCGTGAGTACGGGTCCCAATTCCCGGAACAGGGACTTACCGACCAGCAGGCTGACCTGGTCGGAAGCGCCAAACTGCTCCAGCGCGTTAATCGCCTGCAAAGAAAGCACCATGCCTACGAAGAAGCCGCAGATCATGATGATGACCAGCGACCTGGCACCGATCAGGTAGGTTTGCTGCAAAACGGTGAGAATCTGGGACAGGCTCAACCGAATCCCGGCCAACATCCGGAACAGGAAAATCAGGCACTGACCTGCCTGGGCAATGGGCTCGGTGATCTTGTTCAATCGAGCAGGCTCCATGCTGCGCCCGGCGGCTGATAGTGAAACGGGATAGGTCCTTCTACCTTGCCATTCATGAACTGGTCGACACCCGGGCTGGTGCTTGAGCTCAATTCTGCCGGAGGGCCTTCGCCTGCGATTTTCATGGAAGCGATGATATAACAATAGTCTGCCAGATCGCCCATCTGGCCCACATTATGGGTGACTACCAGGCTGGTTAAACCCAGTGCGTTATTGGTTTCACGCATCAGGGTACGAACGGTCGATACAGCAATCGGGTCCAGTCCGGTCATGGGTTCGTCATACAGCATCAGGTCGGGGTCGAGCACCACTGCGCGAGCAAAAGCGACCCGCCTCGCCATCCCACCGGACAGTTCGTGCGGCATACGGTATTCGATGCCACCCAGTCCGACCGCATTAAGCTTGCTCATAACGAGTCGACGGATCAATGCCTCGGGCAAATCGGTATGCTCACGCACCGGCGTGGCGATGTTCTCGAATACGGTCAGGTCGGTAAAGAGTGCGCCATCCTGTAACAGCACGCCGATATTGCGCCGGAAATGCTGGAGTTCGCGATCTGACATCAACGAGATCATTTCGCCATTGACTTCAATGGTGCCCTCATCCGGGCGCAACTGGCCTGAAATCAGCCGCAGAATGGTTGTTTTGCCCGCTCCGCTCGGCCCCATGAACGCGACGATCGAACCCCGGCGGATCTCCATGTTGATGCCATCGAGTATGGTTTTGCGCCCACGCCGAAACACCAGATCCCTGATCCGGATAACGGGCTCTTGCGAGCCGACAACCTGACTGGCTGATTCCTGCATCACCGTCCATTGAAAATTCGAGGATCAATTGTAGTACGAATCAGGGTGCTATTTTGGGAAATAAGAAAAACAAGCGGGCAAAAAAAAGAGAGGAGACAGAAGCCTCCTCTCTCGTGTAGAAGTATCGGAACTCCGCATGTGGTGGACTGCAGATCCTCCAAGGCCTTTCCAACTCTGTCCGGTTCCTCGGGTTCTCTGCTTCCGGGCTCCGGTCGCGGGACTTCTACTCCCGCCTTATTTATCGACGTCTTTCGGCCTTCCGATTCCACAGGGTTGCGCCCGTATCCTCGTCAGTTTCCTGAGTTTGCACTCATTCCACTTCTCGGTTCTTCCGGCTTGCACCTTCCGAACACTGGATCTTCCGTAGCCGAAGCTCTTTCCGATCCTGATCTTTCCGAGCCGAAGCTCTTCCTGATCATTCGACCTTCCTTCAGCGTGAACTGTTTCCGGTCTGTTGGCCTGGTGAGGCTTGCACCTCCTGGCGTCTATCTCAAGGGATCGCGTCTCCCTTTCGAGTCACCCTTTAATGATACGACCGGCTTTAGCAGAGCCCGGTCTGGGTGACATGCTCCGTATCACGTGAGCACATATTCCGTTGTCCGTTACCCTCCATAATGCCTTTCGGCGGGTCGGCCGTCCGGCCGGTGGGTTTCTTTTAACGGGATATTAAAATTACTCCCGAAAAATCGCTAAGTCAATGCAGATTTGTGCTCATTTATGATCGGTTTTTCAGGGCGAACCTCACATCAATTTGGCAAGTTGCTGAATAGATTGGGAACCTCGAATTTCAACAAAATTTCGATTTGCGACGAAGCGAACGGGGTGCTCAAATATTGATCACAATCGATTCTGAATTGCAGATAGTATGCAGGAACGATGAATTTTCGCTTGTCTTTGGAACCCTGCTGCTGATGAAAAAAGTCTTTCTGCTTTCACTTCTCGTAACCCTTGCATCGTGCAATGAATCTCCAGATAACGGAACGTTATTGGACGAGGGATCAGAGGCGCCTGCGCCTGCAGGAGGTTCCTCCCAGGCGACGGAAGTCGAGAGTGGAGAAGCCGTTGAAAAGGGAGAGACAACCGCGGAGCCAAAACAGCGGCTCACAATGGAGCAAATCCACAAAGACGTCGATCTCCCTGTCCTTACCGAGAACTGGACAGGGGACTTTGACGGCATGATGGAGCGTCGCATTGTGCGAGTCCTGACGGTTTACGGGTTGGGCAAATACTACATAGATAACGGACGCGAGAAAGGTTTGACCTACGAGCTGTTCAAAATGTTCGAGGACAGCCTGAACAAGCGCCTGGGCAAGAAGCACGTCAGGATCCACGTTATTTTCATTCCGGTGGCCCGTGACGAGCTGATTCCAGCCTTGCTGGCGGGTCGGGGTGATATCGCAGCTGCCGCCCTCACGATCACGCCGGAAAGAGATGAACTCATCGACTTCTCTGATCCGATGACCCGGGAATTAACCGAGATCCTGGTAACCGGTCCGGGCGCACCGGCCATTTCTTCAATTGACGATCTGGCAGGCGAGGAGATTTACGTCCGCCGGTCCAGCAGCTACTTCTCCAGCCTGGAAACTCTAAACCGATTGTTTCGCGAACAGGGCAAGGAGGAAATCACCATTTTTGAGGTCTCCGAATTTCTGGAGGACGAGGACATCCTGGAGATGGTTAATTCCGGCGCCGTCAACTGGACGGTTGTCGATGATTACAAAGCTGAAATCTGGGCCCCGGTTTTAGAAAACCTCACGGTACGCAAGGACATAGTTTTTCGTGAGGGCGGTCGCCTGGCATTCGGAATAAGGGAAAACAGTCCACAACTACTGGAAGTATTGAATGTGTTCGCAAAAACCCATCGCCAGGGCACGCTGAAAGGCAATATCCTGATCAATCGCTATATCGATGATTTCGACTGGAGCCAGAACGCGTTAAGTGCAGAAGATTACGCCCGGTTTGAACAGACAGTGAGCGTCTTCGAAAAGTATGGCAATCAGTATGGCATTGATTACCTGATCGTCACTGCACAGGGGTACCAGGAGTCCCAGTTGAAGCAAAGTGCCCGTAGCTCGGCTGGTGCGCTAGGCATTATGCAGTTGTTGCCAACCACAGCCGCTGACCCCAATGTCGGTATTTCCGATATCTCTGATGTGGACTCGAACATTCACGCCGGCGTGAAATACCTGGATTTCATCCGCAATCGGTACTTCAACGATCCAGGCATGGATGACTTCAATAGGACCCTCTTTGCGCTGGCTGCCTACAATGCGGGGCCCGCAAGGGTTGCGAAATTGCGAAAAAGGGCCGAAAAAGAGGGCTACGATCCGAACCGCTGGTTTGATAACGTCGAAATAATCGCCGCAAAAGAGATCGGGCGGGAAACAGTACAGTACGTTGCCAATATTCTGAAGTATTACGTGGTGTACCGGCTCAGCATTGTTCGTAGTCTCCAGAGGTTGGAGGAAAAGAAAAGCATGGGCACCAATTAACCAGTTGAATCAAACCAGGAACAAGGGTGAAAAATATGTCTGAAATGGCTTTTGAAGTTACCGTCAAGGCGCCTTATGCAGAGGCGATGAACCGCGTGGCCGAGGCGCTGAAAGAGCAGGGCTTTGGTGTGCTCACACAGATCGATGTGCACGATACCCTGAAACAGAAAATCGGCGTGGATTTCCGGAATTACAGCATTCTCGGCGCCTGCAATCCGTCGCTGGCCCACAAGGCGCTGAGCGCCCGGGCGGATGCCGGGTTGATGCTGCCATGCAATGTCATCGTGGAAGAGATCGAGGGCGGTACGCTGGTGCGCATCGTTGATCCGGCCGCCATGATGCAGGCCGGCGGACTTGCCGGTGATCCCGTGATGGAAGAAGTGGGCAATGAGGCTGGTACAAGGCTCCGGAAGGTTGCCGACGCATTAGCAGAGTAACGGGCCCGCAAGGCCCCTGTGGGGGGTAATTGCTTGACGCATCTGTGCCCAGCATCAAAGATAGGGCGCAGCCTCACTCAAGGACCACTTCATGACCCGACCTGATAACACCTGGCTTCTATTGCGGGCCATTGGCCTCAGCCTGTTTGTCCTGTTGTTGCCGGCCATTGCCTTCGCGGCGACCGAGGGTGCACTCCAGTTTGTCGATTTGACCGGACACTGGGCGGGTATTCTCTCGCTGGTGATCTTCGTGGCCGCCTACTCCCTGGTGATCGGCGAAGAAGTAATCCACATGCGCAAGTCCAAGCCGGTGATTGTTGCGGCTGGTCTGATCTGGGTGCTGGTGGCGATCGCATTTATCCAGGCCGGCGATGTCGAGCGGGCGCATGTCGAGATACGCGGTGATCTGCTGGAATTCGTCGAACTGTTCCTGTTCTTATTGGCCGCAATGACCTTCATTAACACGATGGAGGAGCGTGGCGTATTTGATGTGCTGCGCGTCTGGCTGGTGACCCAGGGGTTTTCCCTGCGCAAGATTTTCTGGATTACCGGTGGGCTGGCCTTCGTTATGTCACCGGTGGCCGATAACCTGACAACCGCACTGTTGATGGCGGCTGTGGCTGTGGCTGTTGGAGGTAGCAACACCAAATTTATTGCTGTGGCCTGTATCAACATCGTGGTCGCAGCCAATGCCGGCGGTGCCTTTAGCCCGTTTGGCGACATCACCACGCTGATGGTCTGGCAGAAGGGTGCGGTGCAATTCCAGGAGTTCTTCGCTCTGTTCATACCCTCTGTTGTGAACTGGGTAGTGACCGCGTCCATTCTCAGTTTTGCGGTAGGTAAAGGCCAGCCTGAGGCGATTACCGACCGGGCGGAACTGCAACACGGCGCCTGGGTCGTGGTCGGGCTCTTTATAGTGACCATCGCAATGGCTGTCACCATGCACAACGTTCTGCATTTGCCACCGGTGGTGGGCATGATGACAGGGCTCGGATTTCTGAAAATGTTTGGTTACTACCTGCAGCGCAGGGATGTACGCATTGCGGCCGGCCATGAACTGAAAAAAGTGGAGTCATCGCCGCTTGGTGTGGAAGCGGTGCACGAGGGCGAGCACGAACAGAACGTGAAGGTGTTCGACATCTTCTCCAGCCTTCAGCGCGCCGAATGGGACACGCTGATGTTCTTCTACGGCGTCATCATGTGCGTCGGCGGCCTTGGGGCGTTCGGTTACCTGGCGGTCGGCTCGGAGCTGATGTACGAGGGAATGGGCGCGACCACGGCCAACATCATCGTTGGTTTCGCCTCGGCCATAGTAGATAACATTCCGGTGATGTTTGCCGTGCTGGAAATGAATCCGGAGATGTCGCTGGGCCAGTGGTTGCTGGTCACGCTGACGGCTGGCGTGGGCGGCTCCATGCTGTCCATCGGTTCGGCAGCCGGTGTTGCCGTGATGGGTACAGCACGGGGTATTTATACGTTTTTCGGCCACCTCAAATGGTCCTGGGCGATTTTGCTCGGCTACCTGGCCAGCATAGGCACGCATTTCCTCGTTAACGCATCCCTGTTCACATGACAGCGGGTCAAGGCGGAAGCGCCGACAAGCAGAAAGGTATTGGGCTTAAGCGGGAAATCGGCCAGTTGGGATTTGGTGCGATTGCACTCAATGGCACCATCGGTGCCGGCATTTTCGCGCTCCCGGCGATCGCGGTTGAACGGGCGGGCCTGTTCAGTCCATGGATTTACGTGGCTTGCGGCGTGCTAATCATGGCCATCGTTTTTGTCTTTGCACGTGTGGCCAGCTATTTTCGCGATACCGGTGGCCCCGTCACCTATGCTACCCGGGCATTCGGTCCGTTCGCCGGGTTCCAGGCGGGCTGGCTGCTAACTCTTTCACGGGCCGCGGCATTTGCGGCCAATGCTCACCTGATGGTGACTTATGCAGGCTGGTTCTGGTCGCCTTTGGGCGATGGTACCTGGCATCTGGTGGCAGTCGGTCTGGTCTGTGTCTTGCTGACCGTGATCAACCTGGTTGGCGTGAAGCAGGGTATGGCGGCGATCTTTGCGCTGACGGTTCTTAAATTGCTGCCGCTGCTGTTGCTGGTGTTCCTTGGCATCAGCCAGACCAATCCGGAAATTTTCACCGCTGCTGAGATTCCAAAACTGGACTCCCTCGGTGACACCATGCTGATTATTTTCTACGCCTTCGTCGGCTTCGAAAGTGCGGTGATACCGGCTGGGGAAGCGAAAAACCCGCGCCGCGATATCCCGATGGCGCTGGTACGCACCATCCTGGCCATCACGGTCTTCTATTTCCTGATCCAGATCGTGACGATCTCGGTTGCTCCTGATATTGCCGGCAGTAAAACACCGTTGGCCGATATCGCCCAGATCCTTATGGGAACAGTGGGCGCGGCCATTCTAACCCTGGGTGCGGTGTTCTCGATCAGTGGCAATCTCACCTCAAGTATGTTGTCTGCACCGCGTATGTTGTACGCCATGGGCAGGCTTGGCAGTCTTCCGGCCTGGTTTGGAGGTATCCACCCGAGGTTTCATACCCCGTCCAACTCCATCCTGTTCTATTCACTATTCTCTATCCTGCTGGCGCTCAGCGGAGGCTTTGTCTGGCTGGCGGCGATGAGTACAGTAGTACGCCTGATGGTCTACGTGATGTGCATAGCTACGTTACCGGTTCTGCACCGCAAAATTGGAGAACACGAGGGTCAGTTCAAGCTTTATGGAGGTATGGTGATCCCGGTAGTGGCGTTTGTTATCAGCGTCTGGCTGATGACCCATGCATCGATGAAGTCCTGGGTGGCGACCGGTATTTTCATGCTACTGGGCAGCGTGTTGTACGTGGTTAAGCGTAACCGTGCCGTAGAAGCGGAAGTGGACTAACGACGGGCGAGGGTTTTTGACGGCAATTCGTCGAAGCGGGCACGATATTCCCGGGCGAACTGGCCCTGGTGCCAGAACCCCCATTCGCCGGCGATGGCACTCACGGTTCTGTCTGGACCGGCCTCTTTCAATGCGCGGCGGACGGCATACAGTCGTGCGGTCATGATATAGGCCTGCGGCGTCACATCCAGCAGTTCCCTGAAAACTAACTCCACTGTACGAACAGTCACGCCTAGCGCAACCGCCACATCCATGACCCGGACCGGGTCGGTAAGGTGTGTCTTGACGTACTCCCTTGCCTGGCGAAGCAGTCTGTGTCGCCGGGATCGGTCGCAAGCCCAATGCTCCATTTTTCGACTTGCGAGCAGGTTCAAAAGGCCATTTGCCAGTTCCTGTTTGGCAAGCCCCAATGCGCGTATGCCGGCCTCTCCGGAGCCATTGGCGGTGAAAGAGCGTTCCAGACAGTGGAGTTGGGCTCGGAAGGGCTCGATAAAAGCGGCGTTGAAAGGCAAGACAGCAGATGAACCCGGCAGGAGGTCATGGAGGGATCGCTGCAATGTGCTTTGTGCCAGCCCGGATAACCAGGATTCATCAATCGACAGTGTAAACACGTTAAACCCCGGCGGACTGGTGCTCATGAAATCCCCGTCATGCCCAAACATGCCAATCGTATCAACGGTTAAGTCCTGGCCGCAGAAACGGGTGTCCGGCGAACCGGAATCCAGAATGGCGAAAGTACGCATACCCTCTGGGGCCGCTCCCGACTGCAGGCAGACCTGGTCGAACCTGGCTTTGGCAAAAGACAGTTGCGGATCCAGCAATTGCAGAAGCTCTGCCGACAGCCGTCCTTTACCCACCTGGCGGAAATCGATGTCCCAGCCAGCAGTGCTCTCCGTAAATTCATCGAAATCCGCGAAACTGCCCTGCACCAGTGGCAGCACTGCCTCCGGCACCCGCTCGATTCTCTCGCTGTTTGAAAATGATTCCAGATTTCGCATTTTTGATGTGTCGCCTTCGCGCGAACTGTTACTCTATTGAAGCCTGAGTGCCGTTCCCAGCGTTGGAACATAATAGCACTCGTAATCTAACGGGTATTGTCAGGTTAGATTCTCACGACCAGGGGCCCGGCTGCGGCGACTGGTAATCACAATCGAACGACAATAAAGGTAAGAGACATTATGAAAACTCGTATGAGCTTCATGCTTGGAATATTAATTTTCCTGGTGATGAGTCTGCCCCTGCAAGCGGCGGAGATCATTCATGACTCTGAGCACTATGTGCTGCTGAAGCAGTACAAGGGCCAGTGGGCGCAGCAGGATGCTGAGATTCAGGAAAAACTGGATGCCTTGCGTAAGAAATACGGCAAGCCGCCCAACATCATTCACATCATGTGGGACGACACACCCGTAGGTGAGATCGGCATTCCAGCGGTACAAAAAGTACGCGGCTGGGAAACTCCCGTCATGAAGGCATCAACTTCATGCGCATGTACACTGAACCTTCCTGTACGCCCACCCGCGCCGCGGTGATGACTGGTCGTCACGCGGTCCGCAACGGCATGTACAACGTTGGCTTTCCCTACGAGTACGGTGGTCTCGCGGCAGATGAGGTCACCATTGGAGAGGTGCTGAGTAAAGCGGGCTACGCTACCGCCTTCTATGGCAAGTCCCATCTCGGGGATGTGGAGTCCAGCTATCTGAGCCGGCAAGGCTTTGATGAAGCGCTCTGGTCACCCTATAACCAGGTACCCAGCCTTTATGTTCCGCAGGCTCAGCTCGCTGTTCTCAGCGCAGCGGTGATGTTCCCGGAAATGTTTCCGGATGACCCGTATGACATCGACAAGGGCTGGCGCCCGAATGGATATGTCTGGGCATTGGAAGGCACCATGGGTGGCCCCGTGCGAGAGTACGGCACACCGCCGAACCACGATGACTACATGCAGATTGAGGACGAGTTCTACAAGCGCTCCATGGATTTCATCGACCGCAGTGCCAAAGGTGATAAGCCATTCTTCTTGGCGCTATGGCCACTGGCGACTTCCTTCCTTGGATTTCCCGACCGTGTAACCGTTACCGGTAGTTTCCTTCAGGAAGCACTGGCCCGTATGGATACCCGCATCGGACTGATCAAACAACAACTGGAGGAACTCGGGATTGCTGAGAATACTTTGGTGGTTCTCATGGCGGATAACGGTCCGATGACCCACGACGGTCCTCCCGGGATGGTAGAAACACTGTACGCCGGTGGTAAGGGTGACTACACGGAAGGTGGCGTGCGCGTTCCCGCTTTCGCATGGTGGCCAGGTGTTATTG
>RCNC010002590.1_pt1 | contig 12040 bp, 8 predicted proteins | sample 2041301 | NCBI WGS metagenome assembly RCNC01 (sample SAMN09708231, study PRJNA481090) | Marine sediment metagenome, whole genome shotgun sequencing project. | biome: marine sediment; feature: ocean; material: sediment; isolation source: Sewage treatment plant 13A marine sediment (STP13A) ... | reverse complement strand
TTCTCCCGTCGAAATAGCGGAGCATAGTTTTCTTCATCAAACGCCTGGGTTTGGATAGCTTCAATACTGTCCTGCTTCTGAGGCTTACCCAGAAACCAGCGAGACACAGGAATGCCCACGGTCAACATAAACAGAAGATAGGCTCCACCGATTAACGTGTCCAGGCTATGAAAGATAATGTATTGGCTATGGGGAATCTCCAGCGCAGTTTTGATCGCCGCGAGATTAGGGGTACCCCCGGTATACAAGCCCACGGACATTGCCGCCAATTGACTACTGGCCTCTACCCCGTTTTCACGGGATAGGTAAAACCATACAGTGGCCAATGTCACCACCGAGGTCGTAGCTAATAGCATCGATAGAAGTGCCTTACCTGCCATTTTACTCCACTGACGAACATCCACAGTAAACAGCAACATGGGGAGCGCCAGGGCAACAGTTATTTCGGAGACCGCCAACTGTGCACCACCTGCCGCTTCCGGGATCAACCCGGCATTACCTACCAACAAACCGGCGAGATAACACAGTAGGATCACTCCGAGCTTTTGCGCCCAAAGCTGGTGGTGGGCCAGATATAAAATCCCGGCTGGCACGCACAGAAAGAAGAGTGTGTAAAGAATTGGCATCACAGCCATCATAGCACTGAGTTCATCTGTGGCAGCACGCCATGAAAGGGTATTGCCAAGTTAACCTCTTCAGATAAAAAGGAATTGGCATCCAAGCGCAACGCTTTTTCTGAACACTCTTTTAGCCAACCCCTTTCGACTGAGCCCATACCGAACTTGTGCTCGATTTTCACCCTCGAACACACTTCTGAAATCATCGAGGGCTATCTGGAGAGGGTTCTGCCAAAGAAAGCCTCCTAACGAAACACCGGAGTCCGCGGCCGACTCGAAGCAGACACTCTCTACTTATCCCCAAATGTCAGTAAATTTTACATTTTGGATTCGTTTGGAAAACGTCAACCAGATAGGCCCCCTGATTTCACACAAATTTTTTGTTTTTGGCATAAATTATGCAGCTCCTCAGAAGTTTCTTATCAGAGGCGGGATCATGATAAATGTATTTAGATACTGGTTAGGGCTTTTTAGCCTAGGTTGGGCTCGCCGCAGTAAAGCCTGATTCTAATCCAATTCCCAAAGACCTTGGTGATTTCTTCCACGTCTGTAATTGGCAATGGTTGATGTTTAAGTGTATGCGAAACTAATAGCTCTAAATTTGTAGACCCACCTTCGGTTCTCAAAGTCCGTTCTTGGCTGGCAGCGGCCTCTGCACTCATCCAGCCCTGAAGGTCCGCTATCGAGAAAAGTGGACGTTCCCGAGACGCCGCTCAGAATACCCTCAGTAGCCATCACCCCCCTCCCCATGCAGAACAAGCACACAGCAGCAAACCACCAACAGGCAATCTTCGGTATAGGCTAAGTCAGGAAATTTCGATGGGCTATAACCGTCCCGTTTGAAGCGGAGCAATTCCAGATAATGTGCTATGGGGATGCAATCGCTTGGGAGTGTATTTTTGATTGCAGGGGCTGAACTGTCGATGGGAGCACAGAAATGGGGGTGGGGGTGCCCCTCACGGTGAGGAACATCCCTTATTGAGCTATGTGGGGCTGTTAGGCTTTTCTGCGCTTGATTGCGCCAAGGCCCAGGAGGGCTGACGCGAAGAGCCAGGCTGCGGCGGGGACGGGAACTGCAGATACACCAATGGTGAAGTCATCCGCGAACAGGAGAACTTGCTGGTAGTCCTTGCCCTTGAGTTCTCGCAATTCAGCGGAGAGAAAGCCGTCTGTGTCGATCACCCCAACGAAAGCCCAGTTGTCGGCGGAATCGCCCTCACGTTGCTCGTTGTCGATGTTGTCGGTGTCGTTGCCGTTGATATCAACACCGTCCAATAAAAAAGTAATCTTAGGAATACCTGTATTGGAATCGACACGGCCGCCAAAGGCATACAATTGTTCGCCACTGGCGGATTCAATCTTCAAACCGTCGTTCTGATAGCATTCGATAGGAATATTCGGGTCTTCTGCGGAATCGCAATACAATCCCGAATCCGTTGTCAGCCCATGGGGGAGAGAATAGATGGCGAATTCACCCGCCGGCGCACTGCCACCCACATCCCCGGTGGCGATTTGGTTCTGGACGTAATTCGATGTCCACACGATGCCTTTGCTGGTTACCGATGGGGTCCTGCCTGGCACGCTAATCGAGTTTCGCGAAGCTGCCCACACCGTGTCGTTTTCAAAGCTTTCAGAAACGGTTGCTAGTCCGAGTGAAGCGAGGTCGGCCAGGTACGTCACTTCACTGGTGTATACAACGGGTGCAGAGTAGACGCTGTTGGCCATTACCAGCAGCGAGATGCCAGTCAGTATTTGCTTCATCACAAGCTTCTCCTCTCAAAATCCAATTATGGGATATTTTTCCCAAATTTACAATAGTCTCGGCTTCAGTGCACCCGTTTGTGGAGCCGCCCTAAAATGCCTGGCGAGGATTACGACTACTTCCCTTTTCGCCCATAGCCTGCCATTTGGTCTAGAATATCCTGGAAGCCCGCTTTCTATATCTGAGAAAAATTATCTATGTCTGCAGCATTTACGCATCTTGCAATGCACGTCCGCGATCTTGAAGCCTGTGTCGATTTTTATGAGACCTATGCGCAAATGCGCTTGACTCATGATCGTGTAAACGACGGGAAGCGGGTGGTGTGGTTGGCTGAGCCGGGAAAGGAAAAGGACTTCATTGTTGTACTTATACCTGGCGGCCCCGGTCGAGCACAAAGCTCCACAGATTATTCGCACCTTGGTTTTGCCCTGGACAGTAAAGAAGCCGTCGATGCGATCGCAAATAAGGCGCGTTCGGACGGCATTCTTGAGTGGGAACCGCGACAGGAACCTTATCCAGTAGGCTACTACTGCGGCATGCGCGATCCAGATGGTAATTTTGTTGAATTCAGCTTTGGTCAACCGTTAGGGCCGAGTGCAGAGAAATAGTGATGCTTTCGAAGCAGGAAAATTAGCGGGCTGACGGGGCGAGTGACCCTGCCACTATCCCGGCACGGCATCCTTGTCTTACACCGAGGGAGACACTAGACGCTCACCTTCTCCTGGCCCGTTTTGGCAAACTTGCCCAGCCACTCGCTGACATCCCGGCCCACAAAATACAGAACCGGCACCAAAAACAGCGTGATGAAGGTAGCAAACAATACGCCGAAGCCGATAGAGATTGCCATTGGCTTGACGAATTGCGCCTGCAGCGACGCCTCGAGCTGGATGGGCAACAGACCCATAAAAGTGGTTACCGAGGTCAGTACCACCGGCCGGAAGCGACGCACGCCACCCTCGACCACGGCGCTGCGCCAGCTCTCGCCTCCTGCGCGTATGCGCGCGCTAATATGATCCACCATTACCAGGCTGTCATTGACCACAATACCGGTTAGGCCAATCATGCCGATTGCGGACAGCACACTCACGTTATTACCCAGAATCAGGTGCCCCAGAATTGCACCTACCAGGCCGAAGGGAATCACTGACATGATGATGAGCGGCAAGCCGTAGCTGCGCAGTGGCACCGCCAGCGCGGCGTAAATCATCAGCAGCACAGCGATAAGGCCCAGGCCAAGCGTATCTGTGGTCTTTTCCTGATCCTCTGCTTCACCGCTCAAACGCGGCGACACACCCGGGTAGCGGCTCAGGATTTCCGGCAGCAACTTGCTGGTGATCGCCTCATTGACCAGGCTCGGCTCCACCATGGCTTTATCAACATCCGCTTCCACGTTGACCACCCGCTGGCGGTTGAAGCGATTGATGACACTGACCCCGGTTCTTTCGCGGGCCTCACCCACAACCTCAAACGGCACCTTGCCACGCCCGGGTACGTCGATCCACATGGATCGCAAGGACTCCAGTGTGGCGCGCTCCCCGGCGGGGAAGCGCACATAGACCCGCACTTCATCGCGATCACGCTGCAGGCGCTGGATTTCGGCGCCGAAAAAAGCCTGGCGCACCTGCGTGGCCAGTTCCACCTGCCCCAGACCCAGGGCATCACCCTGGGGTGTTACCCTGATATCAAGCTCCGGGCCACCTGCATCAAAACTATCCCTGACATCATAGACACCGTCATAACCCAGCAGCGCCGCTTTCAATTCGCCGGCAGCGCCGCGCAGCATATCGAGGTCTTGCCCGGACAGTTCAATATCAACAGCGGAGCCAGAGGGACCGGCATTGGCATCAAAGCTTAATGACTGGATGCCACTGAGCTCGCCCAGGCTTTCCCGCATCCAACCCGCCAGTTCCACCGAGGTGATACTGCGCTCGGTGCTCGGCAACAACTCCAGCGTAACCTGTGACTCGGTATCTTCTGTCGACAGCGACATCAACTCCATAATGACGCCCTGCCCGGAGCCGGTCTGCTGTTGATAGCGCGCATCCATGTCCCGCGCCGCCTGCTCAATCTGCAGCGTGTAATCGTGGGTCAGCTGCCAGGAAGTACCCTGCGGCATTTTTAGGTTTATATTGATCTGGTCGGACGGAATATTAGGGAAGAAAACAAAGCGGACAATGCCCGCCGGCACCAGGGCCAGGCAAATGATCAGGCCACCCAGAAAGAGGGCCAGTGTGGTATAGCGAAAATGTACCGCCAGTTCCAGCGTCGACCGGTAACGTGTATTCGCAAAGCGCTGCAGCCCACTGGCACAGCTGCGTTGCATAGCGGCCAGCCTGGCCCGAACGGTTCCGGCTTTACCCGGCTGCGGGGCGATGCGGATATGTCGCAAATGCGAGGGCAGGATCAGCTTTGTTTCCAGCAGTGAAAAAAGCAGGCTTAACACCACCACCGGCACAATATGCGAAAAGATTCTGCCAAAGCCTTCTTGCACAAACCAGGAGGGTGCGAATGCCATCATCGTGGTCAGCGCGCCAAAGATGGTCGCTACCGTGACTTGCTTTACGCCCCTGACGATACTGTCGAGGCCCTGGTCTTCTTCCTCCAGCCGGGCATAGGCGCTCTCGGCGGTGACGATACCATCATCCACCAACATGCCCAGCACCAGGATAAAGCCAAACACTGAAATAACATTGATAGAAATTGGCAAGCCAAACAGGTTGATGACCAGCAGCGCGCCCAGGAATGAAAAGGGCACACCAAGAATAACCCAGAGCGCCAGCGACAGATTGAGGAAAATCGCCAGGGTAAGCATGACCAGAACAGCGCCCTGTAAAGCGCTTTTCAGCATCAGCTGGATACGTCCATTCAGTATCACGCTGCGGTCAGACCAGGCCGTCAATTCGACACCTTCCGGCAGTTGCGCCTGCTTGCGCTCGGCAAAAAGCCGCAGGTCACTGGTCATCGCCAGCACGTCCTGGTCGCCGACACGGTCCACTTCAAGTGTCAGGCTGGGTTCGCCGTTGAGGCGGCTGAGCACCGGTTGATCTTCAAAGGTATCGCGCACCGTGGCCACATCGCCCAGTGACACGCGGGTACCGTCGTCGCTGGTGATCAGCGTTAGGGCAGCAAATTCGGCACCGGTATAGGCCTGCCCGACCGAGCGCAGGGTGATCGACCCGGTCCCTGTGCGCAATTTGCCACCGGGAAGATCGCGCGACCGCGCTTGTACTGCACTGACCACATCACTGAATGACAAGCCGTAGCGGCGCAGGGCCGCATCAGACACTTCAATGGATATCTCGTAGTCGCGCGCGCCGTTGATGGTAACCTGGGTGATACCCGGTATGAGCAGCACTTCATCGCGCAGCTGCTCTGCCAGCTCCTTCAACTGGCGCTCCTCCAGCGCACCATACAGTGTCAGCCGCATCGCCCGTGTGCGCCTGAGCACCTCATCGACGATGGGTTCCTCGGCATTCAATGGAAATGCGCTAATGCCGTCTACCCTGGCCTTGATCTGCCCGAGGGCCTTGCTCATTGGCGTTCCAGGTTCCAGCAGCACTGTTACCACGCCCATGCCTTCGCGTGCCACGGAGCGGATCTCATCCACGCCGACAATATCCTGCACGGCCTCCTCAACCTTGCGCACGATGCCCTCTTCCACCTCTTCCGGCGAACTCCCCGGGTAGGGCACGGTGATAGTCACCGTTTCAGAGGGAAAGGTGGGGAAAACTTCTTTGGTGATGCCCCCAACCGAAGCCAGGCCACCCACCATAACCACCAGCATCAGGAGATTGGCTGCCACCGGGTTGCCTGCCATCCAGGCGATGATGCCCTGCTCTTTTAAAGGTGCCATGTTACGGCGCCACAGTGACAGGCATACCGCCCACCATGATATCGAGGCGCGACAGAACCACCTGGTCGCCCGCAGCGAGCCCATCGCCCACGATGACACTGTCCTGGCCTCTGCGCAGCACTGTCACCGGCCGCTTAAGAAGGCGCTCCTGCTCCACCACATAGACAAAATCCTCAGGGTACAGCGCAGACCTGGGCAGGCGGGTGGCATTGGCGATAGGCGTGCCCTCAATCTCGGCTTCAACAAACAGGCCGACTGACAAGGCCCTGGGGTAACGGCTGGTATCGTAGGGAGCGTCCACTTCTGCCACCAGGTAAAACACGCGGGTCAGCTCATCCACACGTTGTTCCAGGCGCACCAATCGCGCCTCCCAGCTGGCTTCAATATGACCAAAACGGGCGGTAAGAGTCGCCTCTGGCCAACTGCCATCGGCCAACTGGCCATACTGTACAAAGGGCACGTCAGAAGCCAATAGCGGCAACCTGACCTCTACACTGCCGGTACTCAATAAACGCACCAGCGCCGATCCAGCTTGCACATACTGCCCAAGATCGACCCGCTTGCTGTCGACAATAGCGTCAAAGGGAACGGCTATTGCGGTGTTTGCCAAGTCTGCTTGTGCCTGTCGCAACCTGTCTTTCGAGGCCTGCACCTGGGCTTCCGCTTCATCAATCGCAGCACGTTTCACCACCACCTGCACCTCGGCCAGCGACAATTTCGCACTCGCGATCCCCGCTTCAGCCACCGATAACGCGACCTCATAATCTATAGGATCAACACTCAACAGGGTGACACCCTGAGCCACGGCGCCACCCTCCACAAACTCCGGGGCGACCGATATAACACGGCCCGATACTTCACTGACCAGTTCAATATCGTGCTTGGCGCGAACGGTGCCGCGAGAATGGATGGTAATGGCCACTGGCCCGGGTGCAACGGCCAGTACTTTTACTACCGGCGCTACCACCACGCTGTCGCGCTGCGGTAATTCTGCCCGGCTGGTAATCATCATAAAGGCTGCCGCAAACGAGAACGCCAGGACCAGCAGGGGCAACAGGCGCCTTAGCCACTTTTTTTGCATGGATTGTGATCCGAGTATATTGAGAAAAACGTGATTCGAGGATGCTGCCAGCGAGGTAATGACACCAGAATACCTGATCGCGCCCACGTTACCGCACGCTTCGCACTATTTGTGTTACTTCTGCGTTAAGAGGCAGCTAAAGAAGATACGCTTGCCAGCGCGTACTGGATTAGCCCTGGCCGAAGCAACCATTCTGGTATTGGCAAGTGCAGCTGTGCAGATAACAAGGAACTGGCATACAGACTTACACCTGCACCAGGATCGTCTATAGTAATCCATACACCTTCCAGGAAACCCCGATATGGATACTTCAAACCACACCCTGCAGACCTTGTTTGCGCAGTTAGGTTTATCCAATAACGACATCGCAATTGATAATTTCATCCAGAACAACCATCTGCCGCTGGAGATTCCGCTGGAGAGTGCAGCATTCTGGAGCGCAGGACAGGCGCAGTTCATCCGCGAGTCCATCGCACAGGATGCCGATTGGGCAGAAGTAGTCGACCACCTGGATGCCATGCTGCGGCACTGACGCATAGGTGTGCCGCAGGTGGCTAATGAGTCTACTGCGGCGTAGTGACCAGGAAGGTAGAGTGGCCAGGAAGGTTGAATGGCTGACGGGTTGGTTTCGTGCGGATATATTCCCGGATCGCTCGAGTACCTTTGATGCAATAAGCGACACTTCCCGGCCCCTGAAGCGCACGAAGAATCCAGATATTTATCCTAATAATATCAATGAGTTAAAAAGTTCATGACGATGCCCTGGGACAGCGGTGTAAAAAACCGAGACCAGCCACCACCTGGAAGCGGTCAGGCGCATTATCTGCACATCCAGCGCTTCAAGCTGCCTGATAACTGCCGTCGATTGTCCATCTACCACTGTATTGAGGTGTTTGCGACTGCGGGCTAGTGGCCGTCTGTGGTCTGAAGGGACGTTCGTTCGACGCATTAATCCGGCATAGAGCGGGGGCACTAAGTAAACGCCTGTTCTTTACCACGAGTGATGCTGCAAGCCACAGAAGCGACGTTATCTGTCACTATATTTTACAAAATGGGGTTCAGCTCGGCCTGAAGCTACGCTAAGTCATTGATTTCATTGTGTTGGCATGCAATTTGCATATTTTACTGCGAAAAAACACAAAATACAGACAAGAACAATTCTGATATCCAAGGAAAACCAAATGACAATGAAATCCACAAGCGTCGCGACGGTCGCAATGGCAGCATGCCTGCTTGCGGGCGGTGCCAACGCTACCACCATCACGCTGGACGGCTACAATGGCTCCATCAAAGACATAACATGCAACCCCTCGTGTGAGGCCTTCGTCGGGCCCAACCCCGGTACGATAGCGCTTAGCTCGACCGATGGCGCTGCATACCCCATGAACGGTAATAGTAGTGAGCCCCTCGAACTGGCGTTGCTGAATGAGCTTCTGGTCCAATTTGACCCGGCTCGCTCCACTGTCAGTTATGTTAACAAGACAGATACTGAGGCAAACACCTATACGACAGATCGTCAGTACTTCTCGATCAAGAAACAAAATAATCTGTGGTTTTTTGAGAATACTTCCGGAGTCGAAGTGACTGTGACCGCACTGGGAGAGGAATGGAGCCACACCACTGAATATGGCCCCATAGATCAAGTGGAACCTCCTTCTGAGGTACCGGTTCCGGCTGCAGCCTGGCTGTTCGGCTCAGCCCTGCTCGGCCTGGGTGTGGTCAAGCGCCGTAAAGCTTAGACGTAACTGTAGTCACACAGCCCCGCATGCCGGGGCTTTTTTATATCCAGGCTAATGGCGTTACATTGACACTGAGCGACCCCGTGGAGAACTGAGGTCGCTGCTGACCTTATTTCCCTCCCCTGAAGAAAATCGACTGCCTCCCATTGCGCGAGCCACTTGCCAACTTCATCACAGACTCCCCGCCCGCCAGCTAGGAAATATTCTGATTGGCTAGCGCAGTAGTGTAAGCTTTGCGCATCATGCAGCAGCGCCGCCATTGCGCCGCTCATCGGACAGACAAGCTGAGGAAAAGCCCCAGATGAAGAGTTTTATTCGAGCCATAAGTCTGGCCACCCTCCTGGTAAGCCTCGCCGCCTGTGATCAGGGCGCAACTTCGGAGGAGCACATTGCCCGGGCCAATCAATTTATTGCCAACGCAGAATACGAATCGGCCGTCATCGAATTGAAGAATGCCTTGCAGCAGGACAACCAGTCCGGCGATGCACGGCAACTATTGGGCAGGGTCTACCTCAAATCGGGGGACGCGGCCTCCGCCGAAAAAGAACTACGCTACGCCCGCAAGCTGGGTTGGCCTAACAATGATGTCATTCCCGCCCTGGCCGAAGCACTGTGGGCACAGGGAAAATATACCGAGGTCGCCGAGCTGCAGACCGCTGACCTGGCGCCAGCCGCCGAGGCTACGGTACTGGCCATGCAAGCCCTGGCAGCTATGAGCAAGGGTGAAAACCGGCATGCCAGGGTACTAGCCGACATGGCGCTGGACCTGTCCCCCAAGCACCCGGAGGCCCTGTTAGCCAAGGCGCGGATACTCAGCAGCCAGGGTGACCTGGACGGGGCCAAGGCATTGCTGCAAACCCTGGTTGCCGCTGACCCCGACAATGCCTCCGCCTGGGCGTTGGTGGGTGACATCCACCTGGCGCAGCAACAGCCGGATGAGGCCAAAAGTGCCTACGACAAAGCCATTGCCATTCAGCCGAAAAGTTACCAGACCGTCTTCAAGCGCGCCCTGCTGAATCTCCAATCGGGTAACCCAGAGGGCGCACAGGCTGATACCGACGCCCTGCTGCGCATGAGTCAAAAGCAGCCCGGCGCCAACTACCTGCAGGGGCTCATCCACTATCAGGCCGGAGAGTACGAGGAGGCGATTACATCGCTATCCGCAGCGGAGCGCGCCTGGGAGCAATTCCCACTGGTACTGTATTTCCTCGGTAGCGCGCAACTGATACAAGGCAACATCGACCAGGCCGCTGTCCTGGCGCAACGTTTCCACGCCTTGGCGCCGGCCAATAGCGGCGGCCGCAAACTACTGGCCACCACGCAGCTGCAACAGGGCGACTACAGCAAGGTACAAAAACTGCTGGCGCCGGTACTGGCGGCCAACCCCGATGATGTGGACGCACTCAACCTGATGTCCAATGCCCTGTTGCGGGATGGCAAAACGGATGAGGGGATTGCGCTGCTACAGCGAATCGCAGAGCTGCAACCAGACTCCCCCCTCGCCCAGGTCAAGCTGGGCGCAGGGCTGTTGATTGGTGGCCAGGGAGACGAGGCGGCCCAGCATATGGAAACCGCCCTGAAACTTGACCCCGAATTCCAACAGGCCGACATACTACTGGTGATAAACCACCTGCAGCGGCAGGACTACGAAGCCGCCATCGAGGCAGCTGAAGCCTTCCGGCGACGCAACCTGACCAACACCACACCGCTGAACTTGCAGGGCAAGGTATACCTGGCTGCGGAACAGCAGGACAAGGCCAGGGCGTCCTTTGAAAAAGCGCTGGCCATCGATGCAGGCGACCCGACGGCCAACCACAGCCTGGCCCAGATGGCGATTGCCGAGGGTGAGCTGGCAAAGGCTCGGGCGTATTACAACAGCGTACTGAAAAGCCACCCGGACCACCTGGCGGCACTACTGCAACTGGCATTGCTGGACGCCCGCGAAAACAACGGTGAAGCCCTGCTTGCACATATGGAGCAGGCAATTGATGCCCATCCTGCGGCGCTGGAACCGCGGCTGCTGCTGGGACGCTATCACCTCAGCCAGGGGCGCCCGGAAAAAGTGGCCCCCTTGTTTGACACGCTGGAAGAGGAACAACAGCGGTCACCACAGGTGCTACAGCTGCTGGCCCTGTCGCAATTATCAGCCAAGGAGCACGGCAAGGCGAAGTACACGCTGGAGCAATTGATGGAAACCACGCCCGATACGGCGAACCTGCATCATATGATGGCAAGGGCAGCCGCTGGCGAGGGCGATTACGAGCAGGTGGAGCAGGAACTGCTGCGTGCGCTGGAAATCGATGAGACCCATATCCCTTCCAGGATAGCCCTGGCCCGGCTTGCCATGACCCAGGGCGAGGAGGACAAGTTCGAACAACAGATTGCTGTGCTGGCAGTGCAGGCCCCGGACCATCCCGATGCGCTGCTGTTGCGCGCCATGCAGGCCAGTCGCAGCAACGATAGCGCCACTGCCGTGAAACTGTCAGAGCGGGCCTTCAAGGTTGCACCGGGCAGTCGTACGCTGCTGGCGCTGGGTGCTTACAAGGAAATGGCAGGTGACCAGGAAGGCGCCCTCGAACTGTATCGTGAGTGGATGAAAACACACCCGGAAGATGTCGATGTGAGAATGGCGACCGCCATCAGCCTGCAGGGGGCGCAGCAGGAAGAGGAATCGGCGAAGTATTTTGAGCAGGTGATACAGCTTAATCCAGACAACGTGGTAGCCCTTAACAACCTCGCCTGGTACACCCGCGAACAAGATCCCGTCAAAGCCCTGGGGTACGTCCGTCGCGCCAACGAGCTGGCACCCAACTCTGCGGATATACTGGATACCCTGGCGGTGCTGGAGTACATCAACAAGGACTATGAACAGGCCCAGAGCAGTATCAAACAGGCCCTGGTGCGCAGCCCCAACAATCCCTCCATCCTGTACCACAGCGCCATGATTGCAGCGGCCATGGGGAAAAAGGAATCAGCCCTGAAAACGTT
>RCNC010002587.1_pt1 | contig 12046 bp, 10 predicted proteins | sample 2041301 | NCBI WGS metagenome assembly RCNC01 (sample SAMN09708231, study PRJNA481090) | Marine sediment metagenome, whole genome shotgun sequencing project. | biome: marine sediment; feature: ocean; material: sediment; isolation source: Sewage treatment plant 13A marine sediment (STP13A) ... | reverse complement strand
AATGGGGTTTATCAACCTCGCACATGGCGTGCAGTACATGGTAGGGGCCTACCTTGCTTTTGCATTTTACGCGCTGACCGGGAATTTTCTATTCGCCTTGGTGCTGTCATTGATAGCGGCGCTGGGTTTTGGTCTGCTGCTTGAGGTATTGGTGTTTCGACATCTTTATGACCGTGATCATCTGGACCAGGTACTTGCGACCTTTGGCATCATCCTGTTTCTAAACGAAGCGGCAAAGGTCATCTTTGGGCCGCTGACGCTGACCATTCCACCGCCTGAATTCCTTTCGGGTTCGGTCCAGTTGACGGAGAACTTGCGCTATCCGGTCTATCGTTTTGCCACCATCGCGGCAGGTTTGGCCGTGGCGGCCGGATTGTGGGTGATCGTAACCCGTACGAGGGTTGGCATGCTGATCCGCGCCGGGGCGACCCATCCAGAGATGGTGTCTGCGCTGGGCGTCAATGTGCAACGACTCTTCATGTTCGTATTTGGCTTTGGCGCCATGCTGGCAGGGTTTGCGGGCGTGATTGCTGCGCCCATTTTCTCGATTGAACCGGGGATGGGCGACAATATCCTGATTGTGGCTTTTGTTGTGATCATCATCGGTGGAATCGGGTCGATCCGGGGGGCGTTTATTGCCGCCCTTATGATCGGCCTGATCGACACAATGGGCCGCAGCCTTGCCACCAGTACGCTGAGACTGTTCTTTGACGGCTCAGTCGCCAATCAGATCGGGCCAGCATTGGCATCGATGCTAATCTATATCCTCATGGCTGCAATTCTGGTGGTGCGTCCGGAAGGATTGTTCCCGGTCAAAGGGGGCACCTGAATATGGACCGTACGATTGTCATTGCCGCGGTGATTTTTGCGGTTCTGTTGGCTGCACCGTTTGTCGCCAGCCAATTGGGCGGCACTTATGTGTTGTCGCTTCTGATGAAGGCGATGCTGCTGGCCATCGCCGCCTTGTCGCTTGATCTCCTCATTGGGCAGGGCGGCATGGTCAGTTTCGGTCATGCCGCGTTTGTCGGGCTGGGCGCATACGCGACAGGCGTTGGGTTGGAAGAGGGTATTGATGATGTCCTGATCCTGCTGCTGATTACCCTTGGCGTGACGGGGTTGTTCGCCGTGATCACCGGTGCGCTGGCGCTGCGGACCTCTGGCGTCTATTTCATCATGATCACGCTGGCATTTGGTCAGATGGCCTATTTTACATTTACATCTCTGGCGGCTTATGGCGGCGATGACGGTCTCACATTGTGGAGCACTGCTGAACTGTTTGGCACAGATGCCGTACAAAAGGGCAGTGGGCTGTACTTTGCCATAACAGGGGCGTTGATTGCGACTTGGTGGCTGGTACACCGTATCGCCGGATCCCGCTTTGGCCGGGTCTTGCGCGCCGCGAAAGAAAACCCCGAACGGACCGAGATCATGGGTTTTTCGGTCTTTCGTTTTCGTCTGATCGCTTACGTGATTGCAGGCATGATCGCGGGCGTGTCCGGCCTGCTTTTGGCACAACAGGCCGAATTTATCAGCCCGGCGATCTCTACATGGCAGAAATCCGGTGAGTTGATCGTCGTGGTAGTCCTTGGCGGAATGGGCACCCGGAACGGGGCGGTTCTGGGCGCAGTTTTCTTTGTTCTTGTCGAGGAATTCCTCGGTGGCCTCCTGCATGAATGGAAGTTGATTTTTGGTCCTCTTCTTGTGTTGATGGTCCTCTATTCGCGCGGCGGAATATCTGACCTTCTGAGCGCACGTCCGAAAAAGGTTCTCGGGCCATGAGTGTCCTCATCGTCGAGAACCTGTACAAGTCGTTCGGCTCGGTACACGTCACTCAGGACGTTTCGCTGAGCGTGGCCGAGGCGGAATGCCATGCGCTGATCGGACCCAATGGTGCTGGCAAGACCACATTGATTCATCAGATATCGGGTGTCCTGCAGCCAGATAGCGGGCACATCAGATTTGACGGCCACGACGTGACGGCATTGCCGGTATGGCGTCGGGTACAGGCTGGTTTGAGCCGTACGTTTCAGATCACATCCGTCATCCCGTCCTTTTCGGTGCTTGAAAACGTAGCTCTGGCGGTTCAGGCAAAACAAGGCTCGAGCTTGCGGTTTATCAAATCAGCCAGCGGAGAGAAGGAATTGAACGACGCTGCGATGGTTTCTGTCAATCAGATTGGTCTGGCTGATCGGGCAGAGATCCCCGCAAAAGATCTGTCGCATGGTGAACGGCGATTGCTGGAGTTGGGCATTGCACTGGCGGGCAAGCCGACGTTCCTTTTGCTGGATGAACCGATGGCAGGGCTTGGACGTGCCGAAAGCCAAACTCTCACAGAAATCTTGCTGGAATTGCGTCGTGACATTCCAATGCTGCTGGTTGAACACGATATGGACGCGATTTTTCGGCTGGCCGATGTCGTTTCGGTATTGGTTGACGGTGTGATTGTGGCTCGCGGCACGCCGGATGAGGTGCGCGCAGACCCGACCGCCCGCGCGGCATATCTGGGGGGTGGTGCGGAATGAATGCACTGGTCGAAATCTCTGGGCTGACCGCGAGTTATGGATCCGCAAAGGTTCTGTTTGACGTCAATCTTAGCCTCGAACAGGGAAAGGTGACGACACTGATGGGCCGCAATGGCATGGGCAAGACCACAACTGTGCGTTGCCTCATGGGGTTGCTGAAACCGTCGAGCGGACTCATTCACATCAAAGAGCGGAACATGGCTGGTGCGGAGCCGTTTGATATTGCCCGCGCAGGTTTGGGGTTGGTGCCCGAGGGTCGTCAAGTGTTCCCGACCCTGAGCGTTAGCGAAAATCTGCGGGCCACAGCGCGCGCAACCGGAGAGTGGACTGAGGCCAAGGTTTACAAGGCATTTCCGCGATTGGCGCAGCGCCAGCGAAATTTGGGGCGCGAATTATCCGGTGGTGAACAACAAATGCTGGCCATCGGGCGCGCGCTGATGACCAACCCCGACCTGTTGATCCTTGACGAGGCGACTGAGGGTCTGGCGCCGATGATCCGGACCGAAATCTGGAACATGTTGGCCCGTCTGAAGGCGGATGGGCTGTCAATCCTGCTGATTGATAAGAACCTTCAGGAGCTATCTCGGATTTCGGACCATTACTACGTCATTGAAAAGGGAGAGATTGTCTGGAGTGGTGACTCATCCCACTTTGACGCCAACCGAGCAGAAGTCGAAGAGTATCTTCACCTTTGAAGGTTCAGAAACGCAGCTTCGAACGGTCTCAGCGGGATGGGCCAAGACTGATGATCAGGTGCGATTGACCTGCTCTGGTCGATAGCCCGCCATTGTCTGATAATCCCCAACGATCGCCCGCAACTCGTCCGGGCTCGCCACATCGTCAAGGGCCGAAAACCCATTGGGCGCGCGCTCTTCGATCAAATCGATCACCCGCTCCGGCCCGCCATTACGATTGGCACGCACAATGTCGGCTGTCGCGGGGCGGCGCTCTGCATCATATGTTACAAGCCCGGCAATTCCGTCGGATTTGAGATGTCGCGCCATCGAGACAGCGTCAAGGATTGCCTGGCTGGCCCCGTTAGAACCAACCGGATACATCGGATGCGCGGCATCGCCCAACAGGCTGACGCGGCCACGCGTCCACTGATCCAGTGGATCACGGTCACACATCGGATAAACATAAATCTCGTCGGTTTCTTTGATCAGTGCCGCCACATCAAGTTCTGGGATGTCGATTTTGCCGGTGACATGGCGCATCACCTCATCCAGATTGCCGCGGCGAGACCAATCATCAGGATGGGGCAAGGTATCCGTTTCAGTGCCCACATTGGCGCAGATTACCCAGTTCATCAGCGTTTCATCCGGGCGCGCAGGATCATTGTAAATTGGGTAGAGCACCAGCTTTGAGCGCATCCCGCCGGCAATGATCATGGTTTGACCATCCATGAATGGCTCGGTCCAGCGGGCTCCGCGCCACATAACGATGCCCTGCCAACTGGGCGCTGCCTGATCCGGATGCCAAGCCCGGCGAACTGTAGAATGAATACCATCTGCGCCGATCAGGATATCGCTTTGTTCTGTCCGATCGCCCGTGTCGGTGGCGAACGTGTTGATCACACCGTCCGTGTCCTGTTCGAATCCCGTCAGAATGTGCCGCGTCCGAATTGCATTTGGCCCCAGTCGATCTCGCACCGCGTCCGCGAGGCATTTCTGCAATTTCCCGCGGTGAATGGAAAACTGCGGTACGTCGTACCCCGCCCATGTCCCACGCGGCTGGCGCAAGATGTCCTGCCCGGTGGTTGTTTTGTAGATCAGTTCGCGAGTTCGAATGCCAATATTATCCAAAGGCTCCAACAGCCCGAGATCGGTCAACTGGCGGATGGCGTGGGGTAAAATGTTGATGCCAACGCCCAACTCGGCAATTGCGTCTGCGCGTTCATAGATCACCGGCAGAAACCCAGCGCGGTGCAACGTCAGCGCAAGGGTCAGGCCGCCGATTCCACCGCCGGCAATTGCGATATTGAGTTTGTCGGCCATGGGGTCTCCGATTTCAGCGTTCTGTGCAAAACATATATCAAAGACGCAGCGTGTCTAAGAAATTATCCGAGCGGACGTCGGCCGCGCCGCCGCGCCCATTATCGCCAGTGATGGCAAAATCGGCACGCCTCATCGGTTGCAAATTCTGCGCGACGCTTCATAGTCTTCGCGATTACACAAAAGGGAGCCTGACCCATGAAACTCATCACCACCGTACTGGCCAGCATGATCGCAACCACAGCACTCGCGGATGGACATCTGCCCAATCTTGAGGGCAAAGAGGTCGTTGTTGTAACCGAAAACGCCTATCCGCCGTTGCAGTTTGTCGAACCGGGTAGCGGCGATGCGATCGGTTGGGAATACGACGCGATGGCGGCGATTGCCAAGCGGATTAACGTTACCATCGTTTACGAAAATATCAGTTGGGATGCGATGATCCCCGCAATTTCTGAAGGCCAGTATGACATTGGCATGACCGGGATCACCATTCGCGATGACCGCAAAGAAAAAGTAGATTTCTCAGACACCTACATGCGCTCTGAAATGGTCATGCTAGTGCGCGGCGATGAAGAACGGTTCACCGATTCAAAAAGTTTCGCGGCAGACCCTGATCTGCTGATGGCTGCACAGCCCGGAACAACCCCGTTTTACGTGGGTGTCTACGATGTGCTTGATGGCGACGAAGCAAATGCGCGCATCGTGAAATTTGAAACCTTCGGCGCAGGTGTTGCCGCGCTTAGCGCAGGGGATGTTGATTTGGTCCTGACCGACGGAACTGCCGGGAACGGATATGTGTCGTCTTCTGAAGGTGCGCTGAAAATCGTAGGAGAAAAGTTGGGAACTGAAGACTTCGGGTTCATCTTTCCAAAAGGGTCAGATCTGGTTGGACCCATCAACGCGGCGATTGCGGACATGCAAGGTGATGGCACGTTGGACGCGCTCAACAAGAAATGGTTTCTGGATTACAAACTGGGCGGATAAGGCCCTAGCGTAAGTGACCGTGAGCCCAATACTGCTCGTTTGGAGGGGCCTTTGTTAGGTCCCTCTGATCAGGACAAAGACTTTCCGTACTGGCTGGTTCTGCTGGTGAGTCTTATCGCGTGGATGTCATACCGCGTTGCTGTTGACGATCTCTATTCACAAGTTCTGGGCACTTTGACCAAAGGCATCCAGATCACGGTTCTTGTTACGTTGATCGGGTTTCTGCTGGCTGCAGCTGCGGGTCTGCTTCTTGCGATCATGTCGCTGTCAAAGTCGTTGATCGCCCGGCAAGTCGCGCGGTTTTACATAGAAGTCGTTCGTGGCATCCCGATTATCGTGCTTTTACTCTATGTCGCGTTTGTTGTTGCACCTGCGCTGGTCGCTGCGGCAAACTGGGTGCTTGAACCGTTGGGCCTGGATGCGGTCCGAACCCGTTCATTTCCGTTACTCTGGCGGGCAACTTTGGCGCTTGCCATTGGCTACTCTGCCTTCATCGCTGAGGTTTTTCGTGCCGGTATCCAATCTGTAGATCATGGCCAGATCGAAGCCGCCGAAGCACTGGGCCTCAGCCGCTGGCGGCGCTTTCGTCACATCGTTTTTCCGCAAGCGATCCGCACAATCATGCCGCCGCTGGGCAATGATTTTGTTGCCATGGTTAAAGATTCAAGTCTTGTTTCAGTGCTGGGCGTCAGCGATATCACCCAGCTTGGCAAGGTGACGGCGGCTGGTAACTTTCGGTATTTTGAAACCTATAACATGGTCGCTCTGATTTATCTGACACTCACCCTGACGCTGTCTCTGGTCTTGCGGCGGGTTGAACGCAAAATGCGCGATCGGCCACACTAGACGGCCGACATGATTCCCCGCAACTCTGCAAGCCCGCGCATTCGGCCAATCAAGGGGTAACCGGGCATGCCTTCGAACTGCAGATCGGATAGCAGATCCTGACCGTGATCCGGGCGCATCGGAATTTCCCAGTCGCTGCGCCCTTGTTCTTTGCGCCGGTCTTGTTCTGCCATCAGCGCGCGGATGGTGGACACCATATCAGTGTCGCCTTCAAGATGTGGTGCCTCAAAGAAATCAGGCCGCGAGGGATCATCGCTGGGAATTCGCTTGGTATTGCGCAAATGTGCGAAATGGATGCGGTCTCCAAGCCGTTCAATAAAGCCGGGCGCGTCGAATTCCGATGCCACGCCCAGCGATCCGGTGCAAAGCGTTGCGCCATTCGACGAGAGATCGACTGCGTTCAGCACCTGCGCGAAATCTTGCGTCGACGACATCACCCGAGGCAAACCCAACAGTGAAAAAGGCGGGTCATCTGGATGGCAGCACAGCCGCATGCCCAAGGACTGGGCGACGGGAGCGATTTCGGACAAGAAATCAATCAGATTGGCCCGCAACCGGTCGGACCCGATCCCATCATAAGTCCCAAGGTGGGCCTGAACGTCGGACAGTGTCCACTTGTCATTTGATCCGGGCAGGCCGGCAATGATGTTGTGTTGTAGCGTCAGACGTTGCGGGTCGCTGAGCGCATCGAAGCGTCGTTTTGCGGCGGCTCTTTGTGCGTTGGAATAGTCGTCCGTGGCGGTGACACGCCGCAGGATGTACAAATCGAACACCGCAAAATCCAGCAGGCTGAACAGCATGGCAGTTCCCCCGTGCGGCTGTGGTGCGCGCAGGTTCGTGCGGGTCCAATCCAGAATAGGCATGAAATTGTAGCAGATTGTCTCAATCCCCTGCGCCGCCAAAGCACGAAGGCTGGTTTTGTAGTTCTCCAGATGTGTTCTTACACCGCAGCCTTGGGTTTTGATCGTTTCTGACACGGGCAGGCTTTCGACCACATCCCACGAGAAACCGGCGTCAGATACCATATCCTTGCGCTTCACGATCTCGTCTTGTGTCCAGACGTCACCGGGTGGGATGTGGTGCAGGGCAGTCACAATCCCGTGAACGCCAACTTGGTGTAAATCTGGAAGAGCGATGTGATCTGCCGGACCAAACCAGCGCCAACATTGTTTCATGGCTGCCATCCTTTGTAGAGCGGGTGGTCCGGGTCCAAAGGCAATGAAACGCGTTGCCCGCTGCGGGCAGCATGATAGATTGCCGTCACTAGTTCAATCGAGGCGGCGCCTTCGTCCAGTGTGACCGCTTGATTGGCACGCCCGGCCGTGGCATCCGCAAGTGCGGCAAAGAAACCCACGAAACCGATATGCTCCGCGTGCGTACCCGCGATCACCTTGTCGACCTGAGATTGTTCTGCCGGATCGCGGGCGACAAATTGCCAACTCTCGGATCCGGGTGCGTACGGGGCGGTGCCCGATGTTGCTGTCAGGTGCTCAAATACCAGTCGGATCCGCGTTTGATCAAAGGCGGCGCCCAACGTGATGCTGCTCGTACAAAGCGCTCCGCTGTGCAATTGAAACGACAAGGCAGCGCAATCTTCGGTCTCGATCGGATTCACCCGCGTGGTTGTCATGGCCGACACTGCAGCGACAGGGCCCATGAAATGCATCATGAGATCGTGGTTGTGAATCGAGTGCCCCAACACTGCGCCACCCTGCTCACCGGCAAATGTGCCGCGCCAGGGAACCGCATAATAATCGTCCCCGCGCGACCAATGTGTTTCAATAGCGCCGACCTGGGCAGCGCCGGCTACCCCGGCGTTTATCAATGCGCGCAGCTGTGCCAGTGGCGGGCCCCAGCGGTATTGAAACACCGGGAAAACATGACGCTTATGGCGGATAGACGCAGCCCTGATCCGGTCCACATCTGCCAGGTTTGTAGCCAAAGGCTTTTCGCAAACCACATGTTTGCCCGCTTCGAGCGCAGCCAATGTTGTGGCAACATGAAGGTGCGGCGGCAGGCAAATGTCGATCAGGTCAATTTCGAGATCGTTCAGTGCGGCGTCAATTGTTGACTCGCTGCGGAAGGTGTCAGCGCCGCGGATATCTTCGATACGTCTCGTGTTCTGGTCGACAACCATCTCGACTGAGAACTGTTCAGAAAGGGCGCGGTAGGCCTGCAAATGTTTGTGCCCAACACCCGCGCCCAGAATTGCAACGCGGTTCATGGTGCCGCTCCCTCAGCCATCGACTGTGCGGTCAGCGCCAGTTCCATCACCAGAAAGCAATGGGCTTGCGTCATCGCGGTTTCGGTCCTGTGGATCAGATCATGGGCGAAGCGTTCAAAATAGGGCAGTCCAGCATCGTGTGCTGAAACTTTTTCGCAGACTTCGCCGTTTACCAGAATGACATGGTCAGTGCCTTCAACCCCACCGACGTCCAGGTATTTGCGCAGTTCAATGTAGCCCTTAGTGCCAAGGATCGTCAGCCGTCCGTCGCCCCATGTAGGCAGCGCGTCTGGTGTGAACCAGTCGACCCGGATATATCCGGTGCCGTTTGGGCTGCGCAGAGACAGTTCGCCGAAATCCTGTAACTGAGGCGTGTTTGGGTTGGCGTAGTTGGCGACAAACGCATTTGTAATCTGCGCCGTATCTGAGTTGGTAAAGTGCAGAAACTGATCAATCTGGTGAGAGGCGATATCGGCTAGAATGCCACCGTAACACTCGCGCTGGAAAAACCAATCGGGGCGCGTAGCCCGGTTCAACCGATGCGGCCCCAGGCCGACGGTGTGGACCACCTTGCCGATAGCACCGGCCTCTATCAACGTGCTGGCGCGGGTGACCGCAGGGACTTCAAAGCGTTCAGAGAAGTTGATCGACCATATACGTCCTGTCTTAGCAACGCAGTCCTTGATCTGGTTGAGCTGATCCAAAGTGGTGCAGCCGGGTTTGTCGGTCATGACGTCCATACCCTGTAGCATCGCGTGAAGTGCCAGTTCAGCGCGATCAGCTGGAATCGCTGAAATCAACGCCAAATTCGCTCCGCTGCCCAAAGCACGCTCAAATGTTTCAAATCGAGGGATGTCAGGGAACCGCTTTTGATACCCCTCAAGCGTTTCTGGGGTGCCAATTGTCCAATAGCCCAGACACTCGGCGCCATTTGCCAACATGTTCTCGGTCATACCGTAAATGTGTCTGTGATCCAGACCGATAGCGATGAACTTGAGCGTCATATCAGCGGCACCTTTGTTGTTGCGCCGGTCCTGCTGGCGATCTGCATGGCGTCGATAACGGCGTGGGACATGAGTGCACTGCGCCCCGTGGCCATCGGCTCTGCGCCGGTTCGTAGCGTGTTCGCAAAATCCTCAATCACGGACTGATGCCACGCATGGGTAAAGGCCATCGGGTCGGCCCCGCCACCCGTGCCTGCAATTGCCCCATGTGTTTCGGTCTTTCCGTCTAATGTTGTGATGGTGAGCTCGCCGGATGCCAAATGTGCTGAGGCTTTGGTTCCCTGGAGTGTGATGCTCTCGGCATTGCCGGGATAAGCGGCAGTAGTTGCCATAAGGGTCCCACATGCACCGTTTTCCATTTCAAATAACGCGCCGGCCCAGTCCTCGGCCTCAAGTTCATGCAGCGAAGTTGTGCGCATCATCGCCTGCACCGACATAACAGGCCCGAGCAACCACAAAGCCAGATCCAAAGTATGGATCGCCTGACTGATCATTACGCCGCCGCCATCACGGGCATAGGTGCCCCGGCCCGGCGCATCGTAGTAGGTTTGATCACGCCACCATGGCACGCGAATGTCGACCGTAGCAATGTCGCCCAGTTTTCCTTGGCTCAATGCGCTCTTCAGCGCAAGTGACGCAACGCGTGCACGGTGTTGAAAGACAATCCCCAACGGCACTCCTGCAGAGTCGCAATGTGCAACAACCTGCATCGCGGCTGCCAGATCGCGCTCGATTGGTTTTTCCATCAGGATTGGTTTGCCGTGGGCCACAAGCACCTCGATCAACGGCATCCTCGCATCAGGAGGTGTGGCAAGAATGACAAAATCAATGTCGGGGTCGCGGGCAATCTGCTCGACACTGTCAAGCGGCTTCACCACATATCCTAATTGATCGCTGGCTCGGGTCGCATAGACACGTGTGCGATCCCAGCTTCGCCCGTAGACGCCAGTCAATGCCAAGCCCTTTGTCGAATGCTGAATGGCGGCCAAATGGGTGTCGGCCACCATACCCAGCCCGATCAACGCGATTTTCATTTGACCCTCCTGATGATACAAACTCGCAGTAAATTGCGACCGCGCCAAGCAAAACATGCACCCGCGCAAAAACATGTTATCGTTTACAAAAATCGAAAGAGGAGAGGCGGAAGATGGGCAATCTGGATGGGCTGACCGACACTCTGTATCAGGGCATTTGCGAATTGCCGATCGTGTCACCACATGGGCATTGCGATCCAGCATGGTTTGCGGGTGACGTGCCTTTTGCCAATGCGGCTGAACTGATGGTGATCCCTGATCATTACGTTTTTCGGATGCTGTATTCGCAAGGCGTGCCGCTCGCTGACCTCGGGATCGGCAGCGGCGCCGATCCACGCGCTGTATTCCAGCTGTTTGCTGAGCACTGGCACCTGTTTTTGGGCACACCCAGCCGCATTTGGATTGAATATGTGCTGAAACAGACCTTGCAGATCAAAACCCCTCTGTCGGGACAAACTGCGAACCAAATTTATGATCAGATCGGGGAAAAGCTGGCGCACCCTGATTTTTACCCACGTGCCTTGTTCGACCGATTTGGAATAGAGGTATTGGCGACAACGGACAGTGCACTGGATGATCTGGCACACCATCAGATCATTGCGAACAGCACATGGTCCGGCAGGGTACTGCCAACATTTCGCCCGGACGGCGTGTTGGATCCCAACGATGTTTCTTTTGTCGAAAACCTGACTGCTTTGGCCGCGATCTCGGGCGTTCAGATCAATACTTTCAAAGACTATCTTGCCGCATTGCGCCAACGTCGCGCGTACTTCAAATCTATGGGCGCGACCGCAACGGATCATGCAATCGAGGTGGTCCACACCGAGTGGCTGGATGATCCTGAGGCGCTCTTTCAGCGGGTGCGGATCGGGCGGGGAACCGATGACGATGCAGTGCGTTTTTACGGCCATATGTTGATCGAGATGGCCCAGATGTCGGTCGAAGATGGCATGACCATGCAAATTCATGGCGGCAGTCGCCGTAACACCAACCACGCCGTGATGGCGCAGTTCGGGCGTGACAAAGGCGCGGATATCCCGGTTGCGGCGGATTGGGCGCGGGGCCTTGATACCTTGCTGAACCGTGTAGGAAATTCAACGGATTTTATTTTGATCCTGTTTACGCTGGACGAAACCACATATGCTCGGGAACTGGCACCAATGGCCGGTCACTGGCCCTGTTTGCGCATTGGCCCGCCGTGGTGGTTTCACGACAGCCCGGCTGGCATTGCGCGTTATTTTGATCAGGTGGTGGAAACGGCAGGGTATTGCAATCTTGCCGGATTCAATGATGACACCCGGGCCTTCTTGTCGATCCCCGCCCGTCACGATCTATGGCGGCAGGGCGTAGCGCAACATTTAGCCGGGCAGGTATTGAAGGGCTATTTTGACATGAATGACGCGGGCAAGCTTGCAAGGCTTCTGGCGACGGACCTTGC
>RCNC010002585.1_pt1 | contig 12047 bp, 8 predicted proteins | sample 2041301 | NCBI WGS metagenome assembly RCNC01 (sample SAMN09708231, study PRJNA481090) | Marine sediment metagenome, whole genome shotgun sequencing project. | biome: marine sediment; feature: ocean; material: sediment; isolation source: Sewage treatment plant 13A marine sediment (STP13A) ... | reverse complement strand
ACACCTTTTTCACTATAAAGTTTATGGCTATTGGGGAAATTATTATCCGCCAGGGCCATTCCTTTGCTTCCAAAGACTTCCAGTCGCTGATCATATCCATAGGCAGCTTTCCTTGAATTATCAATAACAGCCATGGTATCATCTTCAAAAATCAGGGTAATTACAGTTGTATCAATGTCTCCTGCTTCACCTATGGCTTCATCTACCTTAACTGCACCTGCAGCAAAAACTTCCCTCACTTCTTTCCCTGATATATACCTGGCCATATCAAAATCATGGATTGTCATATCCAGGAAAATTCCACCTGAGACTTTGATATAACTGATAGGGGGTGGACCAGGATCACGTGATGTGATCTTCAGGATCTGGGGATCGCCGATTGTTCCGTTCATTACCAGTTCACGAATTTTCCTGAATTCAGGATCAAAACGGCGATTAAAACCAAGCATGAGTTTCACATTAGATTCTTCCACAATTGTTAAAACCTCTTTGACCTTTTCGATGGAAAGATCAAGCGGTTTTTCACAGAAAATATGTTTCCCCGCCCTCGCAGCCTTTATCACATAATCGGCATGTGTATCAGTTGGTGAGCAGATCACAACTGCATCAAGTTCAGGGATTGTTAGTAGGCTATCGAAATTCTTCAGAAAAAGAGGGATATTATATGTATCTGCTGTTTCCTTGGAACTATCTATAAGATCCATGACTGCAACAACCTCAATTTCAGAGAAATTCCTACACAGGTTATGGAGATGTATCTTTCCGATCCTGCCCAAACCGGCAATGGCAATTTTAATTTTGTTCATAGTAGTTTGCTTATTAAATATAGATTTCTCAAATTCAGCTTATCTCATTAAAGTCCAAGCGATTTAATAAACTCTCTGTTATGGGAAGCACAATCTTTCGGTGAACCCATTCCCGGGAGTACATCCTGTTCCACGACTATCCAGCCTTCATATTTTTTCTTATTTAAGATTTCAACAACAGATTTAAAGTCCACATTACCCTTTCCTAGTTCACAGAATACACCAGCCTCTACAGCCTTGAAGTAATCCAGGTTCTTTTCTGACACCTGCCTGCCAACATCGGGATTAAAGTCCTTGAAATGGATGTGCCATATTCTTTGGTAATTAGATTCCAGCGCCTTAACCGGATCCCCACCACCAAAGGCATAATGACCTGTGTCGAGACAGAGGCCAAGCAAATCCGGATCAGTCATTTGCAATAATGTATCAATTTCACCAGGGTCTTCTACAAAACCTGCACAATGATGATGAAAGACAGTGCGCATTCCGAGTTTTTCCTTAACAGCCAATGCTAACATATTTGCTCCTGCCGAAAAGATCTTCCATGATTCTTCGGAAAGTCCCATCTCAGCAGTTATCCTGCCTGCATTTTTTGTCCGCTTATCTATTGTGCCGTTCTCATCGGCCAACACAATAAAAGCATCCTTAAAACCTGCATCATACATTAATTGTGCAGTTTTCAGTGCCAGATCTCTACCTTTTATGTGCTCATTTGGATTGGACAAAGCCACAGGAACAAAAGCTCCAAGGAGATTTAGATCAAAATCCTGGAGCGTATTATTAAGTAGAGCCGGATCACTTGGCATAAAGCCCCAGTCCCCCAATTCAGTTCCTTCATATCCTGTTTCTTTCATTTCGGTAAGAACCTGCAAATACTCAGGCGCTTTCCCATCCATATCGAATTCCAGGGCGCCCCAGGAACATGGTGCATTGGCTATTTTTATCATATGTATTAAAATTTACGTGACCATTCGCTTGGCCATCTTTCGATAATGACTTTTGTTTGGGTGAAAAATTCAATGGCATGCCTGCCCTGTCCGTGCAGGTCGCCGAAAAAACTATCATTCCATCCACTAAATGGGAATTGTGCCATTGGGGCTGCAACACCAATATTGATTCCAATATTCCCGGCATTTGCCCTGTTCCTGAAAGTTCGGGCGTTCAACCCGCTTGAAGTGAACAGGCAGGCCATGTTCCCAAAATTGTTATTGTTTACAAAGTCAATGGCCTGGTTGATTGAATCCATATGAATGAGACTCATTACCGGACCGAAAATTTCGGTTTTAACAATTTCCCCGTTTATGGGTACATTTTCAAGTATACAGGGTTTGATAAAATTGCCGGATTCATAACCGCTGATACTGGCATTACGCCCGTCCAGCAAAAGTTGTGCACCTTCCGATAATCCTTTGGCAATTAATCCCTCAACCCGTTCTTTGCTTTCCGGCGTAATGAGGGGTCCCATTTCAATCCCCTCATCGAGTCCAAATCCGGTGGTTTTGTTTTTAGCAGTTTCCATCAATGCCTCCTTAATCGCACCATTCTGATCTCCGACAACGATAATGTTTGAGGCTGCCAGGCAACGTTGCCCGGCACATCCGTAAACACTATCGGCAACAATATTTGCTGTCATTCCAATTTCGGCATCGGGCATGATAATAACCGGGTTTTTTGCTCCTCCCTGTGCCTGTACACGCTTTCCGTTGGCAGCTCCACGTTGATAGATATATTTTGCAACGGGGGTTGAACCTACAAAACTGATTGCTTTTACCTCCGGGTGGTCGAGCAGGGCATCAACACAGGCTTTCCCCCCGTGAACAAGATTTACCAAGCCCCCAGGCAGGTCCAATTGATCGATCAGTTCAAATACCCTCATCATTGTCAGAGGAACTTTCTCCGATGGCTTTAGAATGAAACTGTTTCCACAGGCTATGGCATATGGTAAGAACCAAAATGGAATCATTCCAGGGAAATTGAAAGGAGCAATGCAGGCACAGATACCGACTGGCTGCCGTATCATAAACTCATCGATGCCTGTTGCCACATTTTCAGAAAACTCGCTTTGCAATAACGTGGGGGTTGCACAAGCTGTCTCGACATTCTCGATGCCTCTTTGCATCTCTGCCTTCGACTCAGCAAAACTTTTACCGCATTCCAGTGTAATCAACCTGGCAATCTCATTCATGTTGTCTTCCAGCAACTGTTTTAATTTATATAGCGGCTGAATGCGTTTCATTACGGGAGTATTCATCCACTCCTGATAAGCATTACCGGCGGCAGTAACAGCCTCCCCTATATCATTTTTGGTATTTTCTCCAAAAGGAACTGTTGCCAATATTTCCTGGTTGGCAGGATTGAGAACCTTGATGGTGGACGACTCATTACTTTCCACCCATTGATTGTTAATATAATTCTTTAATGCTTTCATTTTTTAATGTTTAGAGGCTAAGTGCCACATAGATCAGAATAGTAATGATGACAAGGGCAATGGAAAAGTGCTTTGTATATCTCCAGCTTTTCATCTCAATTTTTAGGACTTCTGTCTTCTCCTCATAGGAAATGCGGGGATAAAAATGCGATACAGCAAACATGATAATCATATTCAATACAAACTCTATCCCCCAGATATGGATAAAATGAATATCAACCTTCAGGATAAAGGTTGTTATTATATAAAATGCCAAACCGAAAAACAGGGCAGATTTTGCTGCGGTGGCTGAAATTTGTTTTAGAAAAAAACCGGCCAGCATGATGGATGCAACCGGAATAAAGAAAATTCCGTTAAGTTGCTGAAGTAACTGGTATAAACCATCTGGAGCCCCGGCTACCAGAGGAGCGGATAAGATGGCAAGAATGGCCAGGATCGACGAGGTTGCCCTTCCAATCAATACCAGCCGTTTCTCCCCTACATTTTTATCAATATGCCTTTTGTAAACATCGATACTGAAAATGGTAGCAGCACTATTCAGGACAGAGTTAAATGTACTTAAAACAGCCCCCATGACCACGGCAGCAAAAAAACCAGCAAGTCCCAGAGGAAGAACTTTTTTAACCAGTGCCGGATATATTTGGTCCTGGTTCTCATACATCGAATCACCAAAATAGTAGAAGCCAATAACTCCAGGTAGCACAATGATGAGAGGCACCAATATTTTCAGAACACCTGTAAAAAGCAAACCCTTTTGTGCTTCTTTCAGGTTTTTGGCTCCCAGTGCTCTTTGGATAATGGTTTGGTTCATCCCCCAGAAATAAAGCTGATTGATTATCAGTCCAGTGAAAAGGACTCCAAAGGGCATTACTGAACCTTTGGCACCGATGACATTAAATTTATCAGGCGCATGCTCATAAACCTTCGATAAGCCAGTGAGAAGATTTCCCTCTCCTATGCTGAAGAGGGCAATTATCGGAACCAGCAATCCTCCAATAATTAATCCATATCCATTGATTGTATCAGAAACAGCTACCGCTTTTAATCCCCCGAAGATGGCATAAAACGAACCTAGTACTCCAATGGCGACCACGGTTATCCACAAACCTTGTGGCTTACTCACTTCGAGGACTTCTGAAATATTAAAAATACTTTCCAGATTGATGGCGCCTGTGTACAAAACAATAGGAAGCAGGGTGACGACAAACGAGACAACAAGGAATAATGCAATGAGGCTACGGGTTGTTCCATCATATCGTTTCTCCAGGTATTCCGGGATGGTAGTTAAACCCATCCTCAGGTATTTTGGAATAAAATAAACGGCGGTTACAACCAGGGCAAGAGCTGAAGTTACCTCCCAGCCAATGATGATGAATCCATTTTTATATGATAAGCCATTCATCCCGATAAGGTGTTCCGTTGAAATATTGGTAAGCAGCATTGAACCGGCAATGACAACGCCTGTCAGGCTGCGTCCGCCAAGAAAAAAACCATCTGAAGAATCCAGGTTATCTCTTCGTAATTTAAACCATGCATAAAAGGCAACAAAGGCTGTAAAGCCTATGAATGTTATGACTGTCAGCATATGATAACGATGTATTATAGCTTAATCCAGGTAATAGCGTTGGTTTTTCTTCTGTTCTTTATAATTTTCATAAGCTTTCCGGACAGTTTCTGATGTTGAAACTTCGGCGATGGGAACATCCCACCATGCATAACCGTAACCAGCCATTTTCCTTTCAGGCACAGTTTCTATATAGATTACTGTTGTACGCTCTTCCTTTTTAGCTTTTTCAAGGGCCTCATTAAATGATGCTATATCTGTGGTTTTAAAAACTTTCGCACCGAGGCTCTCTGCATTTTTTGCCAGATCAACAGGTAAAGGATCTCCTTCAAGTTTCCCGGATTTCCTGTCTCGATATAGGTATCTGGTTCCAAATCCCTCGCTTCCGATTGATTTGGATAAACCTCCGATACTTGCAAATCCATGGTTATTAATTAAAATAATGGTGAGTTTATATCCTTCCTGCAAGGAGGTAATAATTTCAGAGGGCATCATCAGGTAACCTCCATCCCCAAGCATAATGTATATCTCCCGTTCAGGACATGCCATCTTCGCTCCCAATCCACCAGAAATTTCATACCCCATACAGGAATATCCATACTCCAGGTGGAAACTTTTTGAATCTTCTGAACGCCAGAGTTTATGCAGGTCGCCTGGTAGGCTTCCGGCCGCAGAGAGGACTACATCCTCAGGGTTTGCATAATCATTAACCGCACCAATAACTTCCGACTGGCTGGGAATTTCTTTCTCTTCAGCATGGTAGGCAATTGCCACTTTTTCATCCCAGCTTTTATTGTAGTCTGCCACTCTTTTCCGGTACGCCTCTCCAACCTTATAAGTCCCCAATTCCTCAGTAAGCCCTTCCATGATCATTTTTGCATCGCCTGTTAATGCCAATCCACTGTGCTTGTATGCATCAAATTCCGCAATATTGATATTAATGAACTTAACCATACCGTTCTGAAAGGCTGTTTTTGAAGCCGTTGTGAAATCACTATACCTGGTACCGATACCAATCACCACATCAGCTTCCTTGCTTATTATATTTGCGCCTTCTGTCCCGGTTGCCCCTGCAGCACCCAGGTTGTGTGGATCGTTATAAGGCAAGGCCCCTTTTCCTGCAAATGTCTCAGCTACCGGGATACCTGTCTTGTGTACAAATTTTTTAAGCGCTTCTTCTGCTTCGCTGTAAATCACACCACCTCCTGCAATAATCATTGGTTGCGTGGCAGAACGTATCATTTTAACAGCCCGCATTAAAGCGTTTAGGTCGGGACGCAGTCTGGGAATGTGCCAAACCCGTTTTCCAAACAAATCGACCGGGAACTCAAAAGCTTCAGCCTGAACATCCTGAGGGATACATAGGGTGACAGCGCCTGTATCGGCTGGTGAAGTCAGCACACGCATTACTTCAGGAAGTGCCGTAATAATTTGCTCAGGTCTGTTAATACGGTCCCAGTACTTTGAAACCGGTTTGAAACAGTCGTTGACTGAAAAATCCTGTGATGTAGCGGACTCTAACTGCTGTAGCACAGGAGCTACCTGACGCCCGGCAAAAATATCTCCCGGCAAAAGCAATACGGGCAGGCGGTTAATTGTGGCTCCAGCGGCGGCGGTAATCATATTAGTTGCCCCCGGTCCAATAGAAGAGATACAAACCATGGTGGATAGCCTGTTTTTCATTTTAGCGTAACCTGCAGCTGTATGTACGGCTGCCTGCTCGTTTCTAACAAGATAGTACCTGAAATCAGGTGACTGCTGGAGAGCCTGTCCTAATCCAGCAAGGTTGCCATGACCAAAAATGCCAAAACATCCAGCGAAAAAAGGTTGTTCAACACCATCTCTCTCTGAAAACTGATTTTTGAGAAATTCAATAGTAGCCTGGGCAACGGTGAGTTTTATAGATTTCATCTTTGGTATAATTGAGTTAGTTAACAGGGTATTGCTTAGGCCAGCTTTTATGTTTTCTTTATCAAAAACCTCCCTCTGATTCAATGAATTTTAATATGTCTTCCTCGTAAGGTGTGAAGTTGGCACAGCCCAATTGGGTTACAACATGAGCTCCACAAGCATTTCCCATGCGACAACATTTGTACAGATCCCAATCTTTCAGGTAACCATAAATAAACCCGGCTGCGAAGGCATCACCTGCACCCAGGATATTTAGTACCTCGACCGGGAATCCTGGAACCTCCTGGAAGCTTCCGTCTGGCAGGTATACAATCGCTCCGCGAGAACCGGTTTTAATAATCAATGCCTCTACCCCCAAGTGCAAAATCCCCTCTATGGCCTGATTGATATCACCTTTGATTTCAGGAGCGGAAATTTGCTGATGGCTGATATTCAGCTGGGATTCATCGGTAAGGTAGGCTGCCAGGATTTCTTCTTCCGTACCCAGTACAATATTTACATTCCGCATATAGGCCCTTGTAGTAATACCAAATGCCCTGATATCATGCCATTGGTCCGCCCGGAAATCCAGGTCGAGTAATACTGGAATTTTATTCTTTGCTGCAATCTCAGCAGCAAGGAAAGCTGCACTCCGGGTTGGTTCAATGTTCAAAGCTGTTCCAGAAACTTCAAGCAATCTCGATCTTTCTATACCCGCCATTAAAACATGGTCAATACTGATTTGAGAATCGGCACAATTATCCCGGTAATAAACCAATGGGAAACGGTCTGGAGGCTCAATACCTAAAATCACAGCAGAGCTCCTGGCGCCATCGATGACAGGGACATTTTTAGTAATGACCCCTTCTTTTTCAAGAAAATTCAGTAAAAAGTCACCCACTTTATCTTTTCCCACACCGGACAGCAAAGAAGCTTTCAATCCAAGCCTGCTGCAGCCAACAGCAATGTTTAAGGGGGATCCTCCAACAAAGGCATGAAAGCCGGGGATATCTTCAAATCTTGTTCCTACTTCCTGAGAATAAAGATCAATGGAAGATCTGCCATAGGTAATTACATCGTAAATCTTTTCCTGGGTATTCACTTGTTTTTGTTTTTTATGTTCATTTCAGAGGTAACCATTGGGATTCGGGGATCAAGCCCTTTCCATGATTCATAGATCCATTGGTGGTCAGGATCATCTGTATTGGCCAGTGATTGATCACTGCCTGCGAGAAAATTCAGATAGTATACATTGTATCCATGGCCGGCGGCAACCGGGTGATAACCTTTGGGTACAAGCACTACATCATTATTACTTGCTACAGCGATCTCATCCAGACTGCGGTTATCGTTGTACACTTGCTGAATGGCATATCCCTGTGGTTTGTCGATTTTGTAAAAATAGGTTTCCTGCAAACTGGCTTCAGTAATATCTCCGTTCTTATCAATTTTTCTGGTGTCGTGTTTATGTGGTGGAAAAGAGGACCAGTTCCCCGAGGGAGTGTAAACTTCAACAGAAACCAGCCTGTGGCAGTTAAAACCCGGTTCTAGGAGACTGTTAATCTGCCGAGTGGCATTATCTCCGCCTCGAATCTCAATAGATGCTTCATCTGGTTTTTTAAATCTGGCGGGATAATCCATGTCTGTTTCGCACCAACCAGAGGCGATGTCCAGCATTTCGCTTTCCGCTGTGATTTCAAAAGACGTGTTCCTTGGCAGGTAGAGTGAATGCGCAATGCCACTGAAAACATTTGTCCGGCCGTTTATTGTTTTCCAGTTACCTTTATCCGATTTTACAGAAAAATTTCCTCCCAATAGGATAAATGCATATTCATTATGATTGGTATTCCCTGCCCATTTTTCATCCTTTTTCATTAACCTAGCCTCAAAATTCAAATATTCCCAGCCAGCATCTTTTTTCAGTATGCGCTGATAAACTCCTTTATCGGAAATTGGCTTGATTAGCAATGGGAACTTTTTATCTCTGTTTATCATGATTCAAGATCTCTTACTCTATTTGTAGATTCCAGTAGATCAAACTTATCCATGTAAAATTTCTCCAGTTCTTTAAGATAAGTATTTCCCGGGATAACAGGATCAAACTGTTCGGGAGATTTCATGAAAAACTCACGGTGTACTCTTGTCCATATGATCCTGGCATCGGTTGCAATATTGATCTTGCAGATCCCATATTTTATAGCCTTTTTGATCTCATCAGCTGAGACGCCTCTCGCATCGGTAGCCAAATTGCCACCACTGGCATTTATGCGTTTAATTTCATCCTTATACACCTCTGATCCTCCATGCAGGACGAGGGGAAATCCGGGTAAACGGTTTTGAATTTCTTCCAGTATGTCGAATTGCAGGCCCTGATCACCTGAGAATTTATAGGCACCATGACTTGTCCCCACGGCGACTGCAAGACTGTCACAAGCTGTTTTTGAAACAAAATCTTCTACTTCTTCAGGCTGTGTGTATTTTTTATCTTCCGCCTTTACATTAATACCATCTTCCACACCTGATAGCACACCTAACTCTGCTTCAACTTCCAGGTTTTTTGCATGTGCTTTTTCTACAATTTCTGATGTGATTTGAACATTGTTTTCATATGTCTCATGCGATGCATCGATCATTACGGAAGAATATTTTCCAGACGATATTGCATTGAGGGCTGCTTTCCTACTTCCATGGTCAAGATGGATTGAATATATGGTGTCCGGATAAATTTCTGCTGCTGCTGAAATCATTGACAATAACATAATTGCATGCCCGTAATCAAGAGCCACTGGTGTCATCTGTACAATGAATGGAGCCTGCGCTATTTCAGCCACCCTGAACAGTGCATGGATTTGCTCCATGCTCCAAATATTGATGGCAGCTATGGCATACTTCCCGTAACAGTTCCCAAATAATGTTTCAGTTGAAACTTGCATTTTAACTTTTTACAAAGGGCATAAGATTACAAGACACCCCTGAAAATCTTTCAGGGGTGTCTTGTAATCTTAGAAAACTATGGCTTTAAAATGTCCATTTACCTCTTGACAATTTTCAGCACTTTCGCCGAAGAGGCAGATTTCATGGTAACCAAATAGATCCCATGTCTAAGTTCACTCACTTCCATTCTGATAGTGTTGGTATTAACTATCTCATTCCTTACCATTTTTCCGGTGAGATCCATTATGATAACCTGTTCAACCATGTTATCAGAATCAATAGACAGTAAATTATCCACTGGATTACCATTGACCCGGAAGCCCTTTGTTTGATCATAGATGCCTTCGGGAACCTTGACCACAACAGTAATTGTGTCAGAAACGATGTCCAGTCCGGGAACAAGTGGATTTTGGACAATGCATTGATAAATACCAGCATCCTCAACCGCAGCTGACACTATCAGCAAACTGTCAGTATCTGCGCCATCCACAACTACGCTATCCTTAATCCAGGTATAGATATTCTGAGAACCTCCGCAAGTAACTGACATTGATATAGAATCTCCAACCTCAACAGTAATAGTATCTTTTTCTGTAAGCAATGCCTGTGGTGAATATGAGAATGCATCAATAGAGTCAACATCCGCGATCCACATATTGGGTTCGATATCTTCAAATGTAAGCGCATTGCTATAGATCTTGATCTTCGCTCCAGATGCCCATACCATACCCGTAAGATCAGGAATAGCTGTGAAATCATTTCCATTGATATAAAACCTTCTCAAAGGAGTAGGTGTTGGGATAGGCAGGTCAGCCGGCAGGGATGTCCATGCTCCATTTTCCAGGTATACATCACGCATCAGTGGCAGCTCAAAGATCTCAACGGGGATCTCACCTTCAAAGGGCGTATCCTGGGTATTGAACTCATATAGATTGACCATCTTATCCAGACCGGTTACATCGATAGATGAGAACCCACAAAATTTTATTTGCATACGTTCCACTTTGACCCAGTTCCAAATAAAGGCAGGAAACTCACCCGTTAAACCTTCCTGATTATGCAGTTCAATTTTACCCGACATTTCAGTAAGGTTACCCAGCTCACCAGGTAATGTTCCGGTAAGGATCATGTTTTTGAAATTAACATGGATTACACGCCGGGAACTATCAGTGCCTGCTTCGTTCTTAACCCAGGAAACTGTAACATCCTCCCAGTTATCAAGGGTGTCGCTTAGCCAGGAAGGAAATCCTTCTCCCCAACCAGTACCATTGCAATCGTTGTAAAGGGCAACTAGAGCTAGAGAATCCTGTGCCAGCTCGTTTTCATAGAGCATTTTCATTCCTGACATGATATCCAAACCAGGAACACTTGGATCCTGGGCCAGGCAGAAATAGTGACCGGATTGGGTGGCTGGATCAAAAGACATGATCGAAAGGTCCACTGTATCACCTACTATCTCGTCCGCTCCTTTTATCCATGAAAAAACGCTTGTGGCACTACCTCCAATGGTAGACTCAAGGGTAACAGGACTTCCTGCATCGGCATACACAAACATATCATCACCAATGGTCTCCTGAGGTGAATATTCAAATGCTGAAACAGTATCCACATCCGCGATCCACATATTGGGTTCGATATCTTCGAAAGTCAGGTAGTTATTTCTAATCTTGATCTTAGCTCCTGAGGCCCATACCATGCCGGTAAGGTCAGGCAGATCCTCGAAATCATTCCCATTGATATAAAACCTTCTCAAGGGAGTGGGTGTTGGAATTGGCAGGTCGGCAGGTAGGGATGTCCACATCCCGTCTTCCAGGTATACATCCCGCATTAATGGAAGCTCGAAGATCCCTACATAGATTTCTCCTTCAAAAGGAGTTCCTTGAGTATTGAATTCATAGAGATTGACCATGCCAGCAAGTCCATTGGTATCAATTGAAGAGAAACCACACCATTTAATCTGCAGGCGTTCAATCTTGGTCCAGTTCCAAATAGAAGCAGGAAATTCACCTGTTAATCCTGGTTGACGGTGCATTTCAATTTTACCTGACATTTCGGTCAGGTTGCCGAGCTCTGTTGGTAAGGTCCCGGTAAGGGTCATGTTCTTGAAACCAACATGCGTTACACGCTGGGTACTGTCAGTGCCTGCTTCGTTTTTTACCCATAAGACTGTTACATCTTCCCATGTTGAGATGGGTTCGGTGAGCCATGCATCGAAACCATCCCAACCGGTTCCGTTACAATCGTTGTATAGGGCAACGAGGGCAAGCGAGTCGGTTGGTAAATCCTGAGTTCTACCTGTCCATGGCACAATGGCAATGGTCAGGAAAACCAAGAGCAAGAGAGATAGCATTTTCTTCATAATCATAAGTTTTAAAAAATTAATTAATATTTAATGAATCTAATTGTGAATTCTTTTCCTTCGTTG
>RCNC010004201.1_pt1 | contig 12048 bp, 12 predicted proteins | sample 2041301 | NCBI WGS metagenome assembly RCNC01 (sample SAMN09708231, study PRJNA481090) | Marine sediment metagenome, whole genome shotgun sequencing project. | biome: marine sediment; feature: ocean; material: sediment; isolation source: Sewage treatment plant 13A marine sediment (STP13A) ... | reverse complement strand
CCCGACTCGGTTACTGCCAGGCGGTCTGTCCCACGACAATCGGACGAGCTGGTTCAAATGTGCTCCAGGTGCCATGCCCGAAGGGCTGTAGCAACCGAAGACTACTACCATGGAGGTTCCCTTCTGGATACCCACTGGCCCTCCCTGCTTGACGAGAATCTCTATTTCCCGGACGGACAGATTGAGGATGAAGTATATGTGTACGCCTCCTTCCTTCAGAGCAAAATGTACAAGGCAGGTGTGGTGTGCAAAGATTGTCATGAACCGCACAGCGGTAAGGTATATGTGGATGGAAATGCCCTTTGTTACCGTTGTCATATGGCCAGTGAATATGGTCCCAGGAAACATCACTTTCACGATCCGGCCAAAGAGGGAGCCAGCTGTTTTGAGTGCCATATGCACGAACGTACATATATGGTTGTAGATCCGCGTCGTGATCATAGTATCCGTATTCCGCGTCCCGACCTCTCCGACAAACTGGGCACTCCCAATGCCTGCAACCAATGTCACCAGGACAAAAGTACAAAGTGGGCCACTGATTACCTCCGCCAATGGTATGGAGACGATCTGTTGAACAAGCCACACTACGGGGAAACCTTCTGGGCAGGACGGTTGATGTATCCAGAAGCACAGCAGGAGCTGCTCAGACTCGGAGCCGACCAGGATCAACCCCCCATGGTCAGAGCCACAGCCATTTCCTTATTAGGCGGATATCCCAATGCCTCCACCTCCCAACTGTTGATACAAACTGTAGTTGATCCCGTTCCGCTGGTGCGCTATGCCACCATGACGGTAGTGGAATATGCCGAACCTGAATTTATCAGTAAGCTGGCAGTGCCCAGGCTCACCGATAGTGTAAAATTGGTACGTTTGATGGCTGCCAACTCCCTGGCAGGGGTCCCCCGGAACCTGATTCCCGAGGAGGCACTCCAAGCTCTGAACACTGCCCTGGAGGAGTACAATGCTTCCCTTATGATCAATGCCGACCATCCTTCCACCCACCTCAACTTCGGGAACCTCTACCTGAGTGCTGGTGATTATGAGAAGGCTGAAGCATCTTATAAAGAGGCCATCGAACTCGAACCCGGACTGGTGGGGCCCTATATTAACCTGGCCGATCTCTACCGGAGATTGGAGCGTGACGATGAAGGGGAAAAGGTGCTGAAGAGTGCCCTGGAAAAGTATCCCGACCTGGCCGCCATCCATTATTCTCTGGGATTGCTTAAGGTACGGATGGGCGACAACGTAGAAGCGATGGTCTACCTGGAGAATGCCATTAAATATGCTCCGGACGATCCCCATTATAGCTATGTATATGCCATCGGACTCAACTCGCAACAGCAACCCCAGGAGGCCCTGAAGGTCCTGAAACAAGCAGTGAAACAACATCCTTACGACCGGAACATCCTCTACAGCCTGGCCACCATTTCCATGGAGAACGGGATGTCGCAGGAGGCTCTTCAATATGTGGAAAAACTGGTGGAATACTATCCGGAGGATCCAAACTATCAGCAAGTCCTGAATGTTCTCTCAAATTAATGGGATTTAAGTTCTACTTTTTATAAATTTATTTGATTAGAATTTCCAATCTAATGACCGCATCAAAAAAAAGGCTCTCTTTTCTTGATCGCTACCTGACCCTGTGGATCTTTGCTGCCATGGCACTAGGTGTGATGATGGGGCATTTCGCCCCTTCCATTGCTGACTTCTGGAACGGATTGAGCCGGGGGACCACCAACATTCCCATTGCCATCGGCCTGATCATTATGATGTACCCGCCGCTGGCCAAGGTGCGTTATGAGGAGCTGGGTGATGTGTTCAAGAACCGGAAAATCCTGATCCTCTCCCTGGTTCAGAACTGGATCATCGGCCCGGTTCTGATGTTCATCCTGGCCATCGTCTTCCTCAGGGATTATCCCCATTATATGGCAGGTCTGATTTTGATCGGCCTGGCCCGCTGTATCGCTATGGTCATCGTATGGAACGATCTGGCAGAAGGGGACCCGGAGTATGCGGCCGGACTGGTGGCCTTTAACTCCATCTTCCAGGTGCTCTTCTTCTCAGTGTATGCCTATGTATTTATCACCGTGATGCCTCGCTGGTTTGGCCTGGAAACCTTTGAAGTGGATGTCACCATGTGGCAAATCGCAAAGAGTGTATTTATCTACCTGGGAATCCCTTTCCTGGCCGGTTTCCTGACCAGGTTTATCCTGATTCGACTTAAATCGAAAGACCGGAGTGAGGCAAAGGACTGGTATCATGGGAAGTTCATTCCAAAGATCAGCCCCCTAACCCTGGTGGCTCTGCTCTTTACCATCTTTGTGATGTTCTCCCTGAAAGGTGAAACCATCGTGGAGATACCCATGGATGTGGTCCGGATCGCCATTCCTCTTGTGATCTATTTCGTAGTGATGTTCATGGTCTCCTTTTTCATGGGAAAAGCCATGGGAGCAGGCTATGCAAAAACCACCACCCTCTCCTTCACTGCCGCCAGCAACAACTTCGAACTGGCCATTGCAGTGGCCATTGCAGTGTTTGGAATCAGCTCCGGCGAAGCCTTTGCAGCTGTTATCGGCCCTCTTGTGGAGGTGCCGGTACTTATCCTGCTGGTGGGAGTGGCATTGCGTTTCAGGAAGCGCTATTTCGGGGAAGAGCTGAAGTAATTTTGAGAATCATCCAAATTCCACTATATTTGCATCCGCTTACGGAGTAAGCTCGTTCTAAATACCAAAGATATATTGCGGGGTGGAGCAGTTGGTAGCTCGTTGGGCTCATAACCCAAAGGTCGTAGGTTCAAGTCCTACCCCCGCTACTAAAGAAGCCCGGTGTACGAAAGTGCACCGGGTTTTTTGTTTTCAGGACCGTCAAGAACTCGTTCTTGTAAGGGGCTGGAAATAAAAAAGACGATATGAGCGCAGCGAGTACGGGCTGTTGGTAGTAAAGCACCCCCTTTAGATCCGTGAGTGAAGCGAGCAATCCTGTCCCCGCTACTAGAGAAGACTCCTCATCCGCCTGGGCGGATGAGGAGTTTTTTATTTATACCCTCTGAAGAGCTTTTAAATTGAGACTTTGCGAGGAACAATGAATTTTCTTTGGAGGTTAGATATTGGGGTTTTCCAATACCTGCTGAAGCATTTCTTCAATCTGCTATTATCTACCCTAGATATCAGACTTAAGCTTTTCTCGAGATATCATATTCAGGAAGCACTTTCATTTTACCACCTCTTTTCCATCAGGCGTTTTTGAGAATCTACCTTTCGATCTATCATGAACAGGATCTGATGAAGCCCATGGCCATCCACCAAATTCAGTTTTTTGGTAATTTTGCATAGTTTCTTGCAATTCTTCTCTTGAATTGGCTACAAATGGACCATACTGAATAATCGGTTCATTAATTGGTCGTCCCTGTAAAAATAAAAAACAACCTTCTTGTGGTCCGTTGATTATTTGGACTTCTTTTTTAGCATCCAATTCAACAAAATGGTTCTCTTTAATTATGTTTTCTCCTATTGTGAATGATGCTCCCTCATAAAAATATAAGGAACGTGTTACATCTGCATCTATTAAAGGAATACGGAACACAGTATTGGCTTCCATTTTAAATGTCCAAATCTGAACATGATTCTTTGGGTCAGCAGCCCAGGAATCAGGTGTAGGTGCCAGGGCGGCTATATTTTTATATGTACCTGCGACCAAATTAATGCTGGTCACTTTACCATCTTTATCCTTTTCTACTATGTTGGGTATATCTTCACTCCAAAGCATTTTATAATAGGGTGCTACTTTTTTACTCTTTTTTGGTAAGTTCAGCCAGAGTTGGAAAATCTCAAAAGGATTGGAATCTATATTTAATAAAGGAAACATTTCTGCATGTTGCACTCCTTTACCTGAGGTAAGCCATTGTACGTCGCCATTCCCAAATCGTCCTTTTGCACCTAACGAATCGGAATGATCGGCCATACCTTGGGTAACAATACTCACAGTTTCGAAACCACTGTGCGGATGCGCCGGAAAGCCCGGAACTTTTGTGCCATGATACATATTCCACCCATCTTTACTGGCAAAGTCCTGCCCAATATTCCTTCCATTTAAATTAGTGTTTGGCCCTAATTCCTCGTTACCCCCAGGGTATTTATCCAGGTGGTACGAACAGAAAATAAAAGGATCATGAGTTTTCCAAGGTAAACTTAAGGGCTCTACTTTTTTTATTGGCGTAATTGAAGTCATTTCTATTCTCTTTTTTGCGAATACTATTTTTGCGAAAAATATAGATCCTACGGTCAGTAATCCTGTTTTTTTGATGAACTTTCTGCGACTGAATATCTTATTCATATCTACTAATATCTACATTAGAATTATGTAAGCTTATTCAGATTTTTCTAATAATTCTCTATCCCAGTTTGCTGTCTTAGCCGCAGCATTATATGTTGTAGTTAAAAAATCATAAAGCATTTTTTCAGGATTTTCGGCCTTTTGAACCTCCGCATAGGGCAAAAAGAATTCACCCATTTCAGGGCTAAAAAATGCTTGCCCTGGCAGCACCTTTTGTTCGGAATATGACTCAGGAGTTGGATATATATAAGAATAAAAGACAGGATTAGGAGCATCTTTTGATCCTGGCCAAAAGCCCGCACTGCAAACCTCTTGCGAATACGCTTCCTGCATAACCTCTAAAGACATGTTTGGCATTCCTCCAGGATGTAAAGGTGCTTTTTTACCGGAAAAACGATTTATGGCCAAGTCAAAGGCTCCCCAAAATAATTGAACCGGACTTGCCTTGCCTATAAACTTGCTTCGGAATTTTGTGAATACTTCGTTGGATTTCAACATGGCTTGCCAAAGTGCGAATGCAGCATCGGGTTCATAGCTATTGTTAACTATATTTTCCTTAAAAGGAATAGCCGGTTCTATTTCATTGGGTTTCCCATGAATTTTTATATGTACTCCAATGCTTTCTAGCTTTTTAAAAAGTTCATTATAAAAATCAGCCACGGTTCGAGCATACAAATCCATTGTTAATTCTTTGGTATCAGAGCATTGAATAACAAGCTGATGTTTACGAAAGTTAAAATCAATTTGAATGATACGTCCTTCATACGGGACTCCATGGGTTGAAAAACCGTTGGAGCTTATGTAAAGCGTAGTATTCCATGAGTGGTTTTGCCAAGGCATTGTTTTCAACCTAATTTTCCCAACAATCTGAATCCATTGGTGTAAGGTTTCAATCGTATCCTGCATTTTTACGAAGTCCAATTCTGGCCATTTTGAAGATGCTTTCATTTGTCCAATATTTTAAAAATTATAGCCCATTTTAATGTTATTTTTTACCAATTAATCTAATCACAGAGGATTTTCCAGAATGAAAAGTTCCTTCATCAAGCACAATATCTTCTTCCCATAAATTTAACTCGCTTAGTTGAGAAAAATCTTCTTTTAGATTCTGAATTGAATAAAGCATATTGACATCCTTTGGACCTCCGGTATTATTGTTTATTTGTTCTTTTGAAAAGGCTTCCAGAATAATTGTTCCACCTGGTTTTAAAAACTTTAATAGGTATCTGTGATTATCCTTTCTATTGGGGTTATGTGCATAAATAAAAGCCAGTGTGTCAAATGAATCATCCTCATAATCAGATTCCTCCATGCCATGCACTGCGTATTGTATGCTAACCTTATTCTCCTTACTCAAAAGCAAGGCTTTTTCTTTGGCGTTCGAGCTAAAATCAAAGGCATGTACATTCCACCCTAAAGCAGCTGCATATACTGCATTTCGTCCTTCCCCCTCTGCAGGCAGAAGCATTTTTCCAGGTTCAATACCTTCTATTTTTTCTTTAAAAAAGACATTAGGTTGGTTACCATAAGCATAATCATCACTTGCATACCTTTTATCCCACATTTGTTTCATAAACTATTTTATTCTACCAAACTCATATGTGAACCATCACAGTATGGGGGATTCTTTGTTTGTTTGCACATGCATAGTGCTGCTGTTTTAGATTCATCAACAGTAAAAACAGTGGGTGTAAAACTACTTCCCTGGTGAGATCCATCGCAAAAAGGTTGATTTGCCGATTTGCCACAAGCACACCACGCATAGGTTTCCCCAGCTATTAATTCTATCATTTTAGGAGCCTTACCTGCTACTTTCCCTTTTTCCATAGTTCTTTTTTTAGAATGAATTTATTTATAACAGAAAGATTAATTTACAACAAGCACAGTTTTTAGTGTGAAAATATCATCAATTGCCTTGTCTCCTAGATTATCGAAAAAAGAGTTAGAGCCATACCTGACATCAAATTTCGAACGGTCTATTTCAATGCTGGCAGAAAATGCATTTCCTTCTTTTTCTACTTCAAAAGATATGCTTTCAGTTTTACCCTTAATCGTTACATCTCCAGTAACAATGGCTTTTCCATTACTGAATTTTGAGCTTTTAGTTACTCTAAAATTGGCTGTGGGAAATTTTTCCACTCCAAAAAAGTCATCTGATTTTAAATGTCCAACCAGTTTCTGATTATAACCATCGTCTTTAAGATCAGTATTGCTAATAGTAGTCATATCTATTACGAAACTACCGGCTTCAATTCTATCGTTTTTCACTTCGAAAGATCCGCTCTTAACCTGTATATTGCCTTCATGATTGGTGCCAATTTTTTTTGCAAACCATTTGATAGTTGATTTCTGTGTGTTTACTTCAAGCTTTTGTGCAAACGTTACCTGGGTAGATAACATTAGGACAAGTGCTATTACAAAAGTTTTTGTTTTCATGTTTGTAAAATTTAATTTTTATTACTGTTTATCTATATAATTAGTTATTTCTTCGTTGGAGTATTCATGTACTTTTTCTTTACTCATATTTTTTATAACTACTATTGTGTTGATAACAACAAATGTTTACAACAAATGTTCAAATAAATTTTTTTATCCTTTCATTTTGTGTAAAATTCTACGAAGTTCAGTAGCTTCTTTAGCACTTATTTGCTCTTCAAAAAAATTATTAACTGATTTTTTACCAGCTTGATGAGCCTGTAAAAAAATGTCTTCCCCGCTTTTGGTTATTGAGATATCAATTTTTCTTCTGCTTTCCTCGCATGTATCTCGTGTAACATAACCCTTTTTTACCAACCTGTCCAACAATCTTGTTACATCCGGATTATTAACAAGGATTTTAACTTTTAATTCATTGGCAGATAATGGCCGGGGATGACTCTCGTATAATAGGTGAAGCACATTTAATTGAGCATGTGTTAGATCAAAAGGTTTTAAGGCTCTTTTTACACGAGTTTCAATCCAACTGCTGGTACGAAGAATATTATAATAAGCCAAAGCATGTATTGAATTTAAATCTTCCATTTATGATTATTTAATATTAAACGCTAATTAACAATATTTGTTTACAACGACATAATTATACAATTTATTTCTGAAGTCATCAGGAAATTATATATTAATGCTATTCATCAGTCTAACAATCTATTGACTTTGATTAAGCTACTAGTTTTAAATGCCGCTATATCAGAACAACAAATGCTGAAAGTTGTAAAACCAAGCTATATGGAAGATTGGTTCTGTAGTCATTACAAAAGTAAATCTATCAATTTCATCACATCCCCGAAGACTTCAAGGTTAGATATTTCACTCATATATCTACTAGAAGAAACCTTGCACGAAAGTGCAGGGTTTTTTTATTTCAGGGCGTTAAGCTTGCTTATAAGCCTTGGAGTAAAAAAGCACTGGAGGAGCGCAGCGACTCAAGGTTTCTTATAGTAAAGCAACCCCAAAATGGCACTCGCGCGGACTGAAAGTCCGAGCAACACTACCCCCAAAATAACTAATATCCACGACCGATTTTTTCCAATATCCCACATAAACATGTATGATGGAAAAGGAAAAACAAAAATTGGCGATCACTGAGAGCCTCGTCACCAGTAAGATTTATATAGTTCGGGATAAAAAAGTTATGCTGGACAGAGATCTGGCCGAACTATATGAAGTGGAAACCAGGGCATTAAACCAGGCTGTTAGTAGAAATCTTGCCCGGTTTCCAGAAGAATTTATGTTTCAATTAAGCCCTGATGAGTTCGGAATCTTGATATCACAAATTGTGACATCAAGTTGGGGAGGTACCCGTAAAATGCCATTTGCATTCACTGAATATGGGGTAGCCATGTTGTCTAGTGTACTTCGGAGTAAAAGAGCTATAAAGGTTAATATTCAGATTATGTTAGTCTTCTCCAGGATTAGAGAAATGCTAATTGATTCTCTCAGGATCAAACTCGATATTGAAGAAATCAAGAAACGACTTCATAATCAGGACCAGAATCTTGAGCTTGTATTTTCATATTTAGATGAATTAATCGAAAAACAAGAGAATCCACCACCAAGAAACAGAATAGGGTATAAAATACAGACGGAAGAGCAATGACTATCACTCTTTTGGATTCAAATACTCAACAACTTTAGTAATATCTCTCACCAAATCGAGGTTAGATATTTCAATCGTATAGTCTACTAGAGAAAGCCTGGATCGAAGATCCGGGCTTTTTTATTGGTACCCGTTGAAAGCTTGCTTTTGTAAGTGGTGGGGAATAAAAAGACGATACAAGCAAAGCCTTCCGAACTGAATTCTGAGAGCTTCTTTATCGTACATTAGCATGTATGAAAAAACTGGGAATTCTTATCATGACCCTGGAGGTGGTTTTATTCCTGGGAAGCTGTAATAATGATGACGAACCCGGGTATTCATACGAAATTCCACTCAAAACCAACGATGGATGGGAGGTCTCTTCGTCCAATGAAGTAGGATTGGACTCTGCTCAACTCATTGATATGGTAGACTATCTGGCATCAAGGTACGTGCATCAAATTCATAGCATTGTTATTGTAAAAAACGATAAACTGATTTTCGAGAAATACTTTGAAGGATATCTGTACTCCAATGATCCGCCCGGATCAAATGGCGATTTTATCCTCTATGACAGAGAAACAGACCATTTTCTGGCATCTGTCAGCAAGTCCGTTACTTCTGTAATTTTTGGTGCTGCGGTTAAAGCCGGATTCATTGCAAATGTAGATACTCTGCTTGTCGATGTATTGCCGGATTATGAACATATATTGGTTGGCGAAAAGGCTGATATAACACTGCAACAACTGTTGTGTATGTCGTCCGGACTGCACTGGGATGAATGGTCCACTTCCTACGAGGACCCTGCAAATGATGTGGCGGCCCTGTTTCATGAAGATGATCCGATTGAATATATTCTTTCCAAACCTATGACCAATTCACCCGGAGATGAATTTCATTACAACAGTGGTGGCACCAATGTACTTGGTGCAGTTATTGAAAAAGAGACCGGGATGAGTCTGCTGGATTTCGCAAATGAATATCTCTTCGACCCCCTGAATGTGCAGGGAGGCTTGTGGGAAAAAATGTCTGCTGGATATTACTTTGCATCCGGAGGTATCTATTTAAGGCCCAGAGAGCTGACAAAGATTGGCTATCTCTTTTTAAATGAAGGATCTTGGGACAACAGTCAAATCATCACGAAGGAGTGGATCAGCGAATCAATTGCTCCACATATTCAAACAGACGACCTGATACCACAGTCTGATTCCTATGGCTACCAGTGGTGGATCATGGATTTTCATGCCAATAATCAAACTTATGAATGCTTCTTTGCTGCAGGTTGGGGAGATCAGTTTATGTTCATCTTTCCAGATCCGGAAATGATCATTACCATTAACAGTGGCAACTTTGCTGGTTCCGTGAATATGTCAATATTTGCGTTTGTTGAGAATCATATCCTTTCAGGCCTCCTGTAACTCTGCACCTTCCATATTACTAAGGTACGAAAAACAGAAAAATATATTTGGCCAAATGTGTGTTGCGAAGGCAAATCTGTCCAAAGTTACTGTGCTAGGAATGTAGGATAAACTACAATATTCTGCAAATCCATGACCAAATCGAAGTTCGATATTTCATCTATCCCCGCTACTAGAGAAAGCCTTCTGAACTATCGTTCAGAGGGCTTTTTGTATCTATAATTAATTCGATTTAAAAAATTTGTTGAAGCAAATACATCATAGTTTTATAAAAAGACATTGATATCCTTTTATAAACTATTTCTATCTTTGTAGAAACCAAATAAATAACCATTATGGGAATAAATACAAATACAAGTGTCGGTGATATTGTAAAAGTAAATTTTAAAACTGCACAGATTTTTGAAAAGAATAGCATTGATTTTTGCTGTGGTGGTGGAGTTAGTCTCGGAGAAGCATGCAGTAAAGCAAATGTAGATATTGACCAACTAATACCGGAATTAGAATCACTGGTTTTGCTTAATGACCCTGATTCAAAATATATTGATGGACTTGAACTGAATGAGCTTTGCGACTATATTGAAAAAAGACACCACTCTTATGTAAGTGAAACGATACCATTCCTTCAACAGAAATTACAAAAGTTATGTGATGTGCATGGAGATAATCATTCAGAACTTTTTGAAGTGAAAGAATTATTTGATGGGGCAGCCGAAAACTTAAGTGCGCATATGAAAAAAGAAGAATTGTTACTTTTCCCATATATCCGTAAAATGGCAAAATATATAAGGGAAGACCTAAATGGGAAAAGTGAATTCGGTGAAGCATTAAAAACCATTGAGTTAATGAATGAAGAGCACCAGACCGAAGGGGAACGTTTCGAGAAAATTTCAACACTAACTTCTTCGTATACATGTCCACCAGATGGCTGTGGCACATATCAAGTTACATATAAAACTCTAAAGGACTTTGAAATCGATCTACACCGACATATTCATTTAGAGAACAATATTTTGTTTAAGAAAGCTCTACTTATGGAAAATGAACTTATAAACAAATAAACCATGCTCTCAAAAAGTACAGAGTATGCCATTAGGGCTTTAGTTTTTGTGCAATTACGCAATTGGGAACAAAAAAGACCTGGCGTAAGTGAAATTGCCAAAGAGATTGAAGCCCCGGAGGCTTACACTGCTAAAATACTCCAAACACTTACCAAAAGTAAGTTATTGGAATCTATGAAAGGTCGTGGTGGTGGGTTCTTTTTTAATGACAATCAGTCAAGCCTGACTTTGTACGATGTAATCCATGTTGTTGAAGGAGATACTTGTTTTCATAAATGTGGTTTTGGCCTGAAACAATGTAATAATGATAATCCTTGCCCTTTACATGAAAAATATATACTTGTGCGTGATAGTTTCTATGATATAGTAAAGGCGAAATCTATCAAGTCACTCTCAGAGAAAATACTGCATGGTGATGCAGTGTTAAATAGAATTGTATAATTAAAATCATTAACAATGAAAAATATAACTCAGATACTTTCAGAAGAGCATCAGACAATCTTAAAAGTTATTGATGCTGCATTAAAAGAGTGTACAGAGATTGAAAACGGCAAAGCCTTAAAGCTTGAATTTTTTCAAAAAACCATTGACTTTATTAAAAACTACGCTGATAAATTCCATCATGCAAAAGAAGAAGATATTCTATTTAAAACCATGTTGGAGAATGCTGAGAACCTACACTGCAATCCTATACCTGTTATGCTGCATGAGCACGATGAAGGTCGGGAATTTGTAAAAGGCATGGAAAAAGGTATTTCCGAGAATAACACAGAAGCACTTATAGAACAGACAAGAGGCTACTGTATACTTTTGCAAAATCACATCTATAAAGAAGACAATGTTCTTTACCCAATGGCGGAAGAAGCATTAAGTGATGAGCAGAAAGATCTAGTGAATCAAAAGTACCAAGAAGTTGAAGTAAAATTAAATGCTGAAATGGATATTGATGCATTAAAATTTGTCTAAAAATGATATTCTACAAGTGATTGCGCCATTTATAACTGCTCCACTAATTGATAAATGTTTAAGTTTAAACTATAAACATTGGCTCAATAAAAAAGCTAAAGAATAATACCGGGTATTTCTGAAAAAATAATCTTTGAGTGTCAGAATTTACAAACTCGAAAGACAAGAGGCTTGATAAACTGAGAGAGGTATCCCACCT
>RCNC010002584.1_pt1 | contig 12049 bp, 8 predicted proteins | sample 2041301 | NCBI WGS metagenome assembly RCNC01 (sample SAMN09708231, study PRJNA481090) | Marine sediment metagenome, whole genome shotgun sequencing project. | biome: marine sediment; feature: ocean; material: sediment; isolation source: Sewage treatment plant 13A marine sediment (STP13A) ... | reverse complement strand
CTATAAAATAAAGGCATACTTTTTTACCTCCACCCTTTTTAGGAGCGCTTCGCTTAATGACCGCTGCGCTATTCTTTCCGATTTAATGCATAATCAGCAACTTTTATGAGGATTTCTTTTGTTTCTGAAGGCTCAAAGATCGACAGAGCTTTTTTTGCCTTTGCGATATGTTCCGCTGCCATTTTTCGTGTATAAGAAATCCCTTTATATTTTTTTAACAATTCTACCAGTGTTTTAAACTCATTAACAGAAAAATCTTCATTTTTTATTATATTCTCCATCCTGGTTCGATCTTTCATATCTGCTGCTTTAAAAGAATATATAACCGGCAAGGTCAGCTTCCCCTCTTTTAGGTCGGCCCCGACTTCTTTTCCAAGTGCTTTTGTATCTGAAGTGTAATCAAGAAGATCATCCGCCATTTGAAAAGCAAGCCCCAGGTTATAGCCGTAATTTGAAAGAGCTTTTTCCTTTTCATTAGGTGCAGCAGTAATGATTGCGCTTATACGACAGGCTCCCTGGAAAAGGACGGCGGTCTTTCGCCTGATCACCTCCATGTACTCTTCTTCTGAAATGTCCAGCTCTCCTTTACGCATAAGCTGGTGTATCTCACCCTGGGACATATTTTCAGTAATTTCGGCAATGGTCCTGATAACCTTCATATCACCTGTTTTGGCTGAAATCGAAAGGGATCGCGCAAGAAGGAAATCGCCCACAAGAATTGCCGCAGAATTGCCCCAGATTGAATGGGCCACAGGCTTGCCTCTTCGCATGGAAGCATCATCTATAAGGTCATCATGTAAAAGAGACGCTGCATGCATATATTCGAAAACTGTTGAAAGCGTTTTGTCATAATGGCCCTTATAGCCGCAAAGCCTTGCGGAGAGAACCATAAGCAGGGGTCTAAGCCGCTTTCCACCGGAGAATAAAATATGACGGGCTACCTTTGAAATCAGATCAAGATACGGGTTTAAATTTTGTTCAAGTGCGATTTCAATAGCCGCAAGGTCATCTTTCACCATGGCAAGTATTTCCTGCTTTAGATCACTCATACGGCTTCTCCTGTAAGGTCATATTCCATAGTTTCTGTGATCTTAACGTCAGCAAAAGAACCAATACTTAGGCCGGAATGCAACTTGCCGGTTTTAATATATGTAATACCATCCACATCCGGTGCCTGAAAAAAGGTCCTGCCTGAAAAAAGATGTTCTTCAAGCTCCTCTTCCACCAGCACTTTTATAGTCCTGCCTGCATATTTTAAGTTGTTTTCCATAGATATTTCCGCTTGAATAGACATAAGTCTATCATGGCGCATGTTTGCCACCTGTTCCGGAACATGATCCGTCAATTCGTGGGATGGAAGGTCTTTAAAATCAGAATAAATAAAAACTCCAAGATGGTCAAAGCGCATATCCTCAACAAAGGACAGGAGCGTATCAAAATCCTTATCTGCTTCTCCGGGGAAACCAACGATTACGGTTGTCCTGATGGCAGCATGCGGAATACGCGATCTGATTTTATCTATCAGTCTGTGCAGGTCATCACGGGTGTAATTGCGTCCCATTCTCTTTAAAACATTATTGGCGGCATGCTGAACCGGAATATCAAAATATGAACATATATTTTCATTTTCTGCAACAGCTTTGATAACCGAATCTTCAATACTCTCAGGATGCATGTAGAGAGCTCTGATCCATAGATCGTCTGCATAGCATGCCTTTCCTGAACAAAACCGATTCGGTTGGGATATATCCGAAAGGCTTGTCAAAAGTTGCGAAAAATCAGAACCCTGCCGCAAATCTTTCCCATATGATGTTGTATCCTGGGCAATCAGTACGAGTTCCTTTATTCCGGAAATATTCAAATGCCTTGCTTCGGCAATTATATCTGCAGGCAACCGACTTTTCTGTTTTCCACGAAGCTTAGGTATAATGCAGTAAGTGCAATGTTTGCTGCACCCTTCAGCTATCTTCAGATAAGCCATATAGGAAGAACTTTGAACCCTTGGGATATTTTGCCCCTGAAGGGGCAACAGATCAGGATTCGGCAAAAGACAATCTGAATCATCTGAATTAAGGGAACCCCCGGCAGCTTCTATAATTTTGTCAAATGCACCTGTACCTAAAAAAACGTCCACTTCCGGAAGTGTCTTGACTATCTCTTGCCCAAACCGCTGGGGAAGACAACCAGTAACAATAAGCCGTTTGCATGCTCCATTTTGTTTATACCCTGCAAGCTCAAAAATTGTATCAATCGATTCATTAACAGCAGGCTCAATAAAACTGCAGGTATTCACAATTATGACTTCGGCATCAGCAGGATCATCTGTTATAGTCCATCCCTTTTCTCTTAACCGTCCGAGCATAATCTCGCTGTCAACCAAATTCCTTGCACACCCAAGACTAACAAGATTCAGTTTCATTTTATAAAAGTGCCTAAATTTGATGGCGTCGTAGAAAGTCCCATCTACTGCGTTGCAGCGGTTTTTCAGAGACTCGGCATACTACTTGTATTGCCTCGTCTCTGAAAAACCACTGCGCCTTGTATATGAAACTTTCTACTTAGCCATCGGTGATATTTTTTACCACAGAGCTAGCAGAGAACACAGAAAATATCTTGTTTTAATAATTAGTTATCTCTGTGAGCTCAGTGTTCTCTGTGGTAAATTCAACTTTCTACGACGCCATCAAAGTTAAAAGGCTGCCTGAAATACAAGCAGCCTTTTATCAAACCTGCCGGCACTTAATAATGTCGGCTTCCTAAAACTATCTACATGCTCATCAGCTTAACCGCTTAACAGATATTGACTTATTTGCTCGCTTATCATTTTAATTTTTTTATTTCTTCTTTAACCAAAGGAAGTATCTCAAAAAGATCGCCCACTATCCCATAATCAGCCTTTGAAAAAATAGGAGCTTCTGAATCTTTGTTTATGGCAACTATGACTTTGGATGACGACATACCGGCAAGATGCTGAATGGCTCCTGATATTCCCGCAGCTATATATAAATTTGGTGAAACAACCTTACCCGTCTGTCCTACCTGGTCTGAATGTGGTCTCCATCCCTCATCCACGGCAGATCGCGAGGCACCTACAGCTCCTTCGAGTAATTCTGCCAGTTCTTCGACTACAGAATAATCAGAGCCGCCCATACCCCTGCCGCCGGATACAACAACATCCGCTTCGGTAAGATCGACCTTTTCTGTTTCCAGTTTTTTTTCAACGAAAGTAAGATCGATTTTCCCGACATCCACATCGAGTTTTTCAACAGAGCCCGCTCCTGCAGACTCAGTAATGGACATTGCATTTGGCCGGATTGCAATAATCCGAAGTTTGGCTTCAAGTGCAACATCGGCCAGAATTTTACCCCCGTACATAGGACGGGTAACAATCAGGTTTTCATTCTCTATATTGACTGCCACACAATCCACAGCAAGAGCTGCACCCAGACGCGCCGAAAGGCGTGCCGAAAGGTCCTTTCCCTGTACCGATGCACCTAAAATCACTGCTGCCGGATTTTCTTTTTCAATGGTATCTGCAATCACATTGGTATATGCATCTGTCAGGTACTCGCTCAGTGCCGGGTTATCAGCAACCAGAATCCTGTCGGCACCATATTTTCCAAGCTCTTTTGAGATATTCTCAATATCCGACCCAAGTACCAAAACCGTCAGATCACATCCTAAACTGCCGGCTATGCGTTTCCCCTCGCTTAATGCTTCATAAGTTACTTTTCGAAAAACACCATCTATCTGCTCTGCTATTGCAAGTATTCCCTGTGACATATTTATCTCCTCATCTAAATTACTTTTGCCTCTTCATGTAATAACCTTGCAAGCTCAACAGCCTTTTCCTGCGCCGTTTCACCTTCAACGATTCGCCCTCCCTCTCTTTCAAGAGGAAATTGCATAGCCTTTATCACTGCTACCGGCTCCCCGAGTATGGCCGAATCGAGTCCTATATCAGCCAGGGTTTTGGTATCCAGAGGCTTCTTTTTTGATTTCATTATACCGGGAAGAGAAGCATAACGAGGTTCGTTTAAGCCCCTCTGGGTAGTAAAAAGGGCAGGTAGCGGCGCCTCAAAAACTGCCATTCCGCCATCAATACTCCGCTGACATTTTATCTTTCCGTCAGCAATCTCCTCTTTAATAACCATCGAGATACTTGGAATGCCCAAAAATTCTGCGACAGCCGCTCCCACCTGATAATTATCATCATCAACCGCACGCTGCCCGGCTATAATCAGGTCGTAAGGAATATTCTTCAGCACTGCCGCAAGAATCCGTGCAATGCCCAGGGCGTCACATCCCTGCGCATCAGGATCATTAATCAGTATCCCCTCATCAGCGCCCATAGCCAGTGCAGTCCGAATAGCCTCTATGGTTTTATCCGTTCCCACTGAAATAATGGTTACCTTGCCTTCCTGTGTCTCCTTAATTCTCAGCGCTTCTTCCACGGCAATCTCATCATAGGGGTTCATTACAAATTTTATGTCATCGGTCTTAATAGACACCCCGTCATCAGCAATCTTTACCAGTGATTCTGTTGCTGGAACCTGCTTTAGTAAAACAACAATTTCCATTTTTTAACCTCTCCTTTGAAGAATTTTTCAAGATCTCAAAAAAATCTGATCTATCACTTTTACTATCTACTCAAATAAAAATAAAAGAAAAAGTGCGCTAACCCACTAATATAATTGGATTACACTTTTTATTGCAAGTAAAAGTACAAAACCAGTCATCAAATGTCAATAATATTGTAACATTAATATCAAAGGGGCTTAATTCGTAACTTCTCAAAAACTTACGTTATGAGAGCTTTAAGTTTTTTGTAGCGGTTACAGAAAAACTATTTTACAACTCTTAATAATAAGGATCACTCGTCTCTTGTTTGCATAAATGCTTTCATGGCCCGGTCCATGAGGTCAATGCCGTTTTTGTCCGTATCATGTAGCAGGTTAACGGTGGTAAAGGAAAGCGTCATAGCAATATCATTTATTCTCGCCAGCCTTTCCTTTAACAACTCTTCTAAGCGGTTCCAGACCGTGTGTGCCTTTTGTACTTTAGCCTGGGTGATGAGCAAAGCAAAGGTTTGGGCTTCCAGCCTACAAAGGGTGTCACATCTTCTTATTTCCCTGGTAAGAGTGAGGGCAAGTACTTTTAAAACTGCATCCATGGCATCAAAATCAGGAGTAACTGGCGTATCTTTAAAGTCGATACTCATCAGGCAAAGCGTGATGTCCTCATCATAGCGTAAGGCTCTACTGGTTTCTACTGCCAGGATTTTCATAAACCCTTTTTGGGTGTACAACCCTGTCAGATCGTCCACAAGATTTTCACTTGAAAAGCAGTCGGTCAAATCTTCCAGGCGATCGCACAACTTGATCATAAGATTGAAGAGAAACTTCTGGGCAGTCGGTGGGTACAGCCATTGCAATCGTTGTATCATCTTCCAGTTGATTTGTAATAATTCACTGTCTTTACTGGCCATTACCGTTGCTGAGCGGGGAGCGCTGCGCAAAAGTCCCATCTCACCCACCATATCGCCTATGTGGAGTTTGGTAATCAGTTTTTGAATGCCATGCGTCTGGGCCGGACCCTTGCTCTGATTGTATTCGACAACATTCAATTGGCCGGAGATTACAACGTACATTATATCGCTTTGATCGCCCTGGTGAAACACAACCTGGCCGGCTTCAAATTGTTTAAGTGAACCGGCCATGACAATATAATGGACCTGGGTACGTGACAGCCCTTGGAAAAGCTGTATGCCCTTCTCTGGTTCCATTCCCAGTTTCAACCGTACCAAATCCCACAAGGTTACCAGTTGGAAATGGAGCATCAAAGAGGGCAGCAGGATCAGATCTGCAATCAGGGCGGAAAACATGGTAATCATCATCATGATGCCAAAAATCGCGGTGGGTTTGAATCCCGAAAGAGTTAAAATGGAAAAACCTATGCTAATGGAAAGCGTTGTGGCGATAATCGGTCGGCCCATGTGCATGAGCGTTGTTCTGAGCGCCCGTTTTTCATCAAGATCCTTTCTAAACTCCCGGTTGTATCTAACCAGATAGTGAATGGTATCGTCCACTGCCAGACCGATGGCGATGCTTGCAATCAGGCTGGTCACCATTGACAGTTCAACTCCGAACCAGCCCATTATTCCGAAGTTGATTATAATCGGGAAAAGATTCGGTACGATGGCAATGAACCCGACTTTGCTTGACAAAAAGAGTAGAAACATGATTCCGAAGACAAGAACCATTGTAATGGCGAGGCTCTTGACCTGGCCGGAGGTCAGATGGTGGCTGCTTTCGGAAATAACGATCCCAAGCCCGGTCACATCCCAAACTATATCTTTGGAAAAATTCTTTTCCACGTAATCAAGAATCTTTGTGCGAGTTTGCAGGAAGGCCTGCGAACTTGAAATATGCGTTAAAAGCATGATGTTGGTTTGGGAAAAGTCAGCTTTCATAAACCTCACAAGCATATCTTCCCCAAGCATCATACGGTAACTGTTGATTAGCATCCTGACTTCAAAACCCTCTGTGGGCAGAGTGTAATACTTGGGCTCATATCGGTTTGAAGCATAGTTGACGAGTTGCATGTAATCGGCAAATGATATGGTCTTATCCACCCCCGGAAGGGTATCAATAAATTTCTGCAGTTTTGCTATATCGGCGACATGTTCAGGGTCTTCAAAATAGTCTTCCCGGTCTCCCTGCATCGATATATTAATGGGAAAGCTGCCGGAAAGATCCTGGTAAATGTCATGAAAGTTGCGGCTAACCGGGATATCTTCTTTAAAATAGCTCATAGGGTTGGTCTCAACCCGAATCTGAAAAATCCCAATCAGGCATATCAGAGTGATAATGCCAAAAATCGGTAAGGTGATGCGTTGATGATGCAGATCCAGACGGACGATCCAGGCAAGCAATCGGTCCAAATATCCTGCTTTTTCAATATGTTTTCCGTTTTTACGCAGAGGAATAAGAGCCATTGCTGCCGGAAGAAGTGTAAGCAGCACAATCAGTAAACTGAATAAGCCCAGGCAGGAAAAAACAGCAAATTCCCGTATGGTTGTAATTTTATTGATCAAAAGAGATCCAAGGCCGATGGCCGTGGTAGCCATGGCCAGAATTGTGGGAAAAGTTACAGTCGCAAAAGTTGCCCTCGCAGCTTCTTGCGGGGATTCTGCAACTTTTGCCTGGGTTAAGTATTCGGAAACAATGTGCAGGCAATAGGCCGTCCCCACAGCGATGAGAAAGACCGGTACAATAAGGGTCAACATTGATAGCGGGATGCGGGTCAAGGCCATGAATCCCAAAGTCCAGGTCAGTGCAAATATAACACAAACCAGCGGCAGAAGAAGGTGCAAAAGATTGCGATAAAGACATAGCAGCACGACCGCAATGAGAAGAAAGGTGATGGGGGGCAGTTGGAAAAAATCTTTCTCTGTCAACCGGGCCAAAGCCTGGGAGACAAGCGGCATCCCGATCTGGTATAAAGAAAGATCCTCAGAAACGCCGGCGATCATCTCCTCCACATCCTTGATCACCATTTCCGCATCGGCCTCTTGCGCCAGCACAAGGGTGATGGCGGTTGATTTATGATCGGTCGAAAATAGATTTTTTCGGAACAGCTTGACGGCATCCAATATATCGGCAAATTTTTCAAGGCTCTTCTCACCGGATATATCCACTGATTTGCGGATTCCAGGAAGGCTGATGATACGTCGCACACCCTTGATTTTGGAGGCTGTCTCGGTTAATTCCTCGATCTTTTTGAAAGTGGCCGGGTCAAAAATATTCTCACTTTTGACCACAACCCGTATGATCTCGTCCGAACCAAACAGGTCCTTGAATGCCTGATAGCGATGGGTGGCAGGCAGGTCTTCGATGACTAGGTCATAGATCGATGTTTTAAAAGAAAGTTGCGGAATCTGAAATGCAAACAGAAAAGTTATGGCCGTGATTATAACAATAACAATCCAGGGCCGATGCAGTATCTTATCCAGAATGGTGCTATAAGATAGATTTTGCAAAAAGTTTCTAAGCATGGGTAATGTCGCGGATGTCCGCAGTTAACCGCGTGAGGGTTGCATGTTAAAATAATTGGTACGATTCATAATATAAACGAGAGATTATGTCAAATCAAAAGGTCCAGGGATCTGAATGCGGTTTGGCAACTTCTCAAAAACTTATGTTATGTGGGTTTTATATTTTTCCTGGAAAGCGATATTTTTAAAGGTTTATTTTACCATAGCCGTTCACGTTCAGGGTTCACCCTTTACCTAAAATCCTATGGAAGGGTAATCCGCCAGTTGACTGCCTGCCTGGCGGACGACTATCAGACCTTCTACATCAGGAAGAGCATTAATCAGTTCAATGCCTTTGGCAGGGCCCATAACCATTACGGCTGTGGCCAATCCATCCGCAAAGGTGCAGGTCCCTGCAATAATTGAAACACTTACAACACCGTTTTCAACAGGATATCCTGTCCTTGGATTAAGTATATGAGAATAGTGTTTTCCTTTAACTTCAAAAAAATTTCTATAATCTCCGCTGGTGGCAAAGGCTTTGTCTTTAAGCGTTACGATTTTGTATATCTCATCATAAGGAGCTTCTTTCCGCGGCCTGTTGACACCGACTCTCCAGCATCGCCCATCCTTTTTAACGCCTGAAGCGTAAACCTCCCCTCCAATTTCTACCAGGAAATTGTTGATATTTTCTTTTTTGATGAGTTCTGCCACCTTATCAACCGCATACCCTTTTGCAATCGAAGCCAGATCGATGGATATGGAGGCTTTCTTTTTTAAAAGATATCTGCCGTCAACCAGATCAATGTTATCAAAACCAATATCCATAAGAAGGTCGGCTATTTTTTCTTTTGTCGGAAGCCGATTTATTCTTTCCGACTTTCCAAACCCCCAAAGATCTACCAGGGGGTATATGCTGCCATCCCAGGCACCACCGGTCAGCTTGTAAAGTTTTTTAGACTCCATCATGACCTGCGCAAAATCCCGGGAAACCTTAAACCTCTGTCCTGCAATTTTCAAGGCGTTGAACCGGCTGATTTCGCTGTCTTTTCTATAGGTTGACATGCTTTGGTTTATCTCTTCAAGCCGTTTGTCTATCTTTTCCTTTAGACCAGATATCTTTTTTGAATGACTGGTAACCACCTTAATATGATAGGTTGTTCCCATGGTTTGCCCGGAAATAAGAATTTCTTTTGCATATCCGAATCCGGCGGCAGAAATTGCAACCAGTATAAAAATTGTTATTTTTATGCTTTTTATCATAACATCAAATTCGGTTTTTATGTTTTTTGATATAGAATTCTGTCTGATATTATTTTTTATCACGAAAACACGAAAGGGGGAAAGCACGAAACATCCTTTTACCCTGATTCTTTTTTTCGTGTTTTCGTCTTTTCGGACTTTCGTGATTGGTTTTAGACTGAGCTTTCTAACTTTTATCAGCAAATCCGCGGCAACTGCTCTCCTGTCAGCATATCAACAATCCGGGTTCCGCCAATTTTGGTTTCCATAACCACCCTGCCGTAAGAATCGGCAATCACTTCTCCAATGATACAGGCATCTTTTCCGAATTCGTCTGTTTTTATTGCCGCAAGCACTTCTTCGGCATGGTCCGGGCTGACAAAGGCAATCAGTTTTCCTTCGTTTGCAAGGTAAAGAGGGTCAAAACCTAAAAGTTCACATGCTCCGGCCACTTCGTCTTTAACTGGTATTTTTGACTCAAAAATCCTGATTCCTATCTTTGATTTTTCAGCAATTTCATTAAGGGCTGTTCCGACCCCTCCGCGTGTTGGATCACGGAGCACATGGATATCCGTGCTTGCGGAAAACATCCGGCTGACCATATGGTTCAGCGGTGCGCTATCACTTTTGATTGACAGTTCAAAGCTCATCCCTTCTCTTTTGGTAAGCACAGTAATCCCGTGATCTGCAATACTGCCGCTCAGCAGGATTTTATCTCCAGGCCTGGCATTGCTGATTGCTACATTTATTCCTTTGGGAATAAGCCCGATACCGGATGTATTAATAAATATCTTGTCCGCTGTACCTTTCGGCACAACTTTGGTATCACCTGTTACAACTTTAACATTTGCTTTTTGGGCAGCTATTCCCATTTCTTTTATAATTTTCTTTAGATCCGATATTAAAAACCCTTCTTCTATTATTAAACCTGCGCTTAGATAAAGAGGAGTTGCTCCGCACATGGCAATATCATTGACAGTTCCGTTTATTGCCAGATCTCCTATGTTCCCTCCCGGGAAAAAGATTGGATCAACCGTATAGGTGTCTGTTGAAAAGGCAAAACGTTTTCCTTCGATATCAAAAACCGCACCATCGTCAAGCTCAGAGAGAATAGGATTATCAAAAACAGGAAGCATGATATCTTTAGTCAGATTGTGGGAAATTTTCCCACCGCTACCGTGATCTAAAAGTATTTTTTCTGTATTCATTTTTTAAGCACCTCTGCTTTATTAATTATATATCAGGATTTATACAACTTATTGTATTTAACCGTACGGAGTTGTTTTAAAAGATGAACGTCCAACATCGAACGTCCAACATCGAATTTTGAATAAGGTGTTCTGCCAATTTTTAAACGGACGGAGCGGAGCGATTTCATCATTCAATGTTCAACGTTCGATGTTTATTTTTTTTAGTATACCTCCCACAGTCCATCCGGCGCAAAATTAACTTAGCGATTATGGGGCAAAGCTCCTAACTTGCATCTCTATGATACCGGTGATAAGCAGCGCAAGTTCCTTCGCTGGATACCATGCATGGGCCTATAGGATTGATCGGTGTGCAGACGCTTTTATACAGGGGGCATTGGGGCGGAATTTTTACCCCTGTAAGAATTTCGCCACAGGCACAGCCCTTTGGATCTTTTGAGTCAGGCACTGTAAATTCAATCATCTTTTGAACATCATAGCTTTTAAATTCATCTCGGATTTTAAGGCCGCTTTTTAAAATAGTCCCTATACCTCGCCAGGATGTATCAACCGTCTCAAAGACCTCATCCATAATTTTTTGCGCCTTAGGGTTTCCATCACGTGTCACAGCTCGCGGGTAACCATTTTCGAGTTCAGGAGCATTGGATTCTACCTGTTCTACCAGCATCGATATTGTCCGGAGCAAATCCGCAGGCTCAAACCCGGCAACCACACATGGAATCCGGTACTTGTTAAAAAATGGCCGGTATGCATTTGTTCCGATAACTATAGAAACATGGCCTGGAAGAATAAAACCGTCAATTCTTGTGTCATCCATTGACATAAGGGCGTCAAGTGCCGGTGGAACAAGCTTGTGAGCAGAGTAAACAAAAAAATTATTAATATTCATCTGCTGTGCTGAACAGATGGATGCTGCAATTGTCGGTGCTGTGGTTTCAAACCCGATTCCTAAAAACACTACCTTCTTCTCCGGATTTTTTCGGGCAATCTCCAGGGCGTCAAAAGTGGAGTAAACAATGCGGATATCGCGGCCGTCCGCCCGCTCCTTTTGCAGGGATGACTTTGTACCGGGCACACGCATCAGATCACCGAAAGTTGTAATAATGACCTCATCCACTCTGGACAGTTCAATAAAGGCATCAATTTCTCTTTGAGCCGTCACACACACAGGGCAGCCCGGGCCGGAAATCAGCGATATTGTATCCGGCAAAATTGACCTGATACCGCTTCGAAAGATAGAAACGGTATGAGTCCCGCATACTTCCATCAACCTGATATCTTTTTTACTTATCTTCCTTATCCTGTCTGCCAGTTGCCGGGAAATCTCTGAATCCCGGTATTCTTCCAGGTGTTTTATAGCCATGTTTTTTTGTCCGTTGTATTTTGTCCGTTGTCCGTTGAAAATCGATTCAACTATCCAGGCCACGGAAGTTTTAAAATATGGTTCTTCTCCAATTTAGTTGGAGAAGAGGGGTCAAGGATTCCAGGGGTCAAGGATTCAAGTGAATGCAAACGGCTTGATACAGATGGCATAAACACTTATGTTTTCTCTGCCCTTGCTTCT
>RCNC010002583.1_pt1 | contig 12050 bp, 12 predicted proteins | sample 2041301 | NCBI WGS metagenome assembly RCNC01 (sample SAMN09708231, study PRJNA481090) | Marine sediment metagenome, whole genome shotgun sequencing project. | biome: marine sediment; feature: ocean; material: sediment; isolation source: Sewage treatment plant 13A marine sediment (STP13A) ... | reverse complement strand
CATGGGATAACAACGAAGCCCTACAGGAAGGAAAAATGGGCGGATCACTGGCTTTGGACTTCTCAGACCTGTCTTCTAGTTCATGGCCCCTGATCGGATATCTGTACGCTGACCCAGTCTACAGAGCTCAATACGATTCCTATGTCGCAGAAATCATCACTGGTCCTTTTGAGACCAGCTCGATCCAGGCCACCTACACCACCTATGCGGCACTGGTTGAACCCTATGCCACAGCTGAAACCTCAGGATTCTCCTTCTTGAGGAGCAGCGCAGATTTTCAAATGGCGATAGCGGGTTTGAAATCGCATGCGGCTTCAAGGGCTGCTGCGGTGAATTCCTATCTGTCTCGCTAGAGATGGCGGCTGGCCTTCTGGTGTGAGTTGCTCGACTATTATCGGGTAGAGCCTACGGAGGAGCTCTGATGGGAGGAAGCATAGTGGCCAAGATGGGACAAAGCAGGTCCGGAGCCCGGTGGGGATGGCTCCTCACGACCATGGCCCTTGGTGTAGCCCTGTGCATCGGATCCTGGGCGAACTACCGGAGCGTGCGGAGCGCCGTCTCCACCCTCCAGCTGGGACAGGTAGGGGTGTTCGAGGGCCTGGTGATGAACGCCTTCCGGGGAACGAATCCCAGAAGTCCCTCACTGGACCTGGATAGTCTGGTGGCAGCCAACGCAGAAGCGGGACTCCGCTTTGTCGGCAGGTTCTCCCCCGAGGAGGGGCTCAGGGTACTCGGCGGAACCCCATCGGTGGATCCTGTCGAACCGCCCCTACCTGGGCAAGGACTCGACCTGGTGCAGGTTGGAGATCGGATTCGGGCATTCGTTCAAGGGCCTCGCCCCCTTCCCGGGCCTCCCCCCATGCCAGGGACGCCCCCTCAGGGAAGGACCCGCAGGGATCAGCCGGAACCCAGCTTGATAGTGATCGAGTTCGAGCCTCTGGTGGCCGGCCAGCTCATGACCCGAGCCATCCGTTCTCTTGTCCTGGGCGGCCTGGCGGCAGCCTTGCTTATGCTTACGGCGTTCCTGTTCTGGCGGGCAACACTCCGCCAGGAAGCGGAGGAGCGAACCATTGAAGAACAACGCAGGTTGAGTACGCTGGGGGAGATGTCCGCGGTTCTCGCCCATGAGATCCGGAATCCCCTGGCCTCCTTGAAGGGTCATGCCCAGCTCCTGGCCGAGCGCTTCGATGCGGAAGCTCCGGAGCGAGGGAAGGTGGATCGCATCGTCACCGAGGCCCTGCGCCTGGAGGCTCTCACCACCCATCTCCTGGACTTCGTTCGAACCGGCCCCCTGGATCTCGGGCACGTTAAGCTCGAAGACTTCCTCCGAAGTGCCTTACGAGATTCGGGAGGGGCAGATGTGGATCTGGATTTGTCGAAGGCCCCGGAGGAATGGACGCTGGATGCCCAACGAATCCGGCAGGTTCTGTCCAATCTCCTGGACAACGCGGTGGAAGCCTCTCCGGATGGCGCACCCATCACTGTGACGGCCGCAAGCGAGGGTTCATCCCTGGTCATCACCTTCCGCGACCAGGGCGAAGGGATCGGAGAAGAGAGCTTGGACCAGATTTTCCAGCCTTTCTTTACAACCAGGACCAAAGGAACCGGGTTGGGCCTGGCGGTGGCCCGCCGCATCGTGGAACTCCATGGCGGAACGCTCACCGCCCGCTCTGTTCCCGAAGGTGGGGCCGAGTTCAGCATGACCCTAATGGAACGAAAGAACTGAGATGATTTCCATTCTTATCGTGGACGATGAGGAAGGCATCCGGGAGTACCTAGCCGACGCTCTGGAGGACGAAGGAAGCACCATCGTTCAGGCGGCCGACGGAGTCGAAGCCCTTGGGCATTTGGCGAAGCAATCCTTTGGAGTCATGGTCACCGACCTACGCATGCCGGGCGCCCTGGACGGTATCGACCTGCTGCGAAAAGTCCGGGCAGAGAGTCCGGAAACGGAGGTGATCGTCCTAACGGCCCACGGGTCGGTGGATTCGGCCGTGGAAGCCATGAAGCTCGGAGCCTTCGACTACCTCCAGAAGCCTGTCGGAAGTCCGGCCGAACTTCGTCTCCTTGTGGGCCGGGCGTTGGAACGGCGAAGGCTACTGGCATTGAGAGATCAGTCCCACCGAGAGAGGGAGGCCATCCCTCCCCTTACCTTCGGTGACCCGGTTATGCTGCCCGTGGTGAAAAGCCTCGAGAAGGTGGCCCCCACCAATGCCACAGTTCTCCTTTTGGGCGAGAGCGGCACTGGGAAGGAAGTGGCCGCACAGACCCTTCATCAACTCAGTACCCGACGGGACGCTGCCTTCGTTCCCGTGAACTGCGCCGCTATTTCCGAGACGCTCATGGAAAGCGAGATCTTCGGGCATGAGGCCGGCGCCTTCACCGGGGCCACCGGTTCCCGGCGGGGTCGGCTAGAGCTGGCCGACGGCGGAACGCTCTTCCTGGATGAGATCGGGGAGATGAAGTTGGAGCTGCAGGCGAAGCTTCTTCGGGTGATACAGGAGCAACGGTTTGAGCGGGTCGGAGGCACCCGAACCATCCAGGTGGACGTGCGATGGATTGCCGCCAGCAACCGGGATCTGGAAGTCATGGTCCGAGAGGGCTCCTTCCGGGAGGACCTCTTTCATCGATTGGCCGTTTTCCCCGTGACGTTGCCTCCACTTCGAGAGCGGAAAGAAGACCTGCTCCCCCTCGCCGAAAGCCTTCTGGCTCGCATCTGCGGAGAATTGGGGCGCCCACCTCTCCGTCTCGACGACTCCGTGGGAGCACTCTTCCGACAGGCCCCATGGTCTGGCAATGTCCGGGAGTTGGCCAATGTCCTGGAGCGGGCCTCCATCCTTGCAGAGGGGGAGCGCTTGAGTGCGGATGACCTCTCGGTTGCGTTGGGAGGGATCAGAACGGGACCAACCCAACAGGCTCCCCGCACTATGGCGGAGGTGGAGGAAGCTGCCATCCGAGGGGCGTTGGAAGCAGCAGGCGGGCATCGGAAGAAAGCCGCCGAAGCCCTGGGTATCGGTGAACGCACCCTCTACGACAAGCTCAAGCAGTACGGGATAAGGTAGGATACCGGACTGTTGATCCAGGGTAACGCCTCATAGCGGCTTGTCGTAGGTTTTGATGGACGGCATCACACTATGTGGGAGGGTCTAATGCGTTCCTATCGCGCGGCGATCTCGATACTCCTCTTCGGGGCTCTTCTCCCCCAGCACCGAGCACTTGGACAGACAGTCGAAGGCAGAGTGATAGATCCAGACGGCGCTGCAATTTCGGGCGCGTCTATCGCATTCCGGCTGGAATCAAGGAAGCTGATCGCCCGAGTAGCATCCGACGAGGGCGGTTTCTTCAGGGTTGGGTCCGTCGATTCCGGTGAGTATTTCGTCGTGGTGGAGAGGCTTGGCTACCAGACCACGACGACCCCTCTGTCTCTGCGAGAAGGAGACACAATCGCGGTCGAGCTAAGGATGGCCGTCGAAGCCATTCCGTTGGAGCCCATCGTCGTCACGGCAAGTCCTCGTCCGGTTTGGGAGTACACAGAGGCACCCGCCCTCTGGGAGTTCTGGGAGCGGAAGGACTACATGGAGACACTCGGTCTCGGAGAGTTTCATACCTATCAGGACCTCAAACCCCTCCAGGGGTCTCCTGTGGCGCTGGCCATCATCCAACTGAATCCTTTTCTAAGCGCCAAGCAGAACGAAGAACGGGCGAACGCCTTTCACATTCATGGGCGACTGGATTGCCCGCTTCTGATCATCCTCGACGGTCATCTCTTGCCCCCGTACCAGAAGCCTGTTCGTCCGGGTGAGGAAGTTCACATCGAAGCCGGAACCGGGGCGGGGCGGATGGGGCTAAGACGCGACCTGGCCCCACCCGGTCCTCTGATCGACAACTACATCTCTCTGTCGAATATCGGGGCGATCGAAGTCTATCGAGGCGCATCCGACGTGCCCGGTGAGTTCCGCCATCCTGGATCAAATTGCGGAGTGGTTGCGGTGTGGAGTCGTCGGGGAACAGTCAGATAGGAATGGGTGGAGGTCCCGGGCACCGGATGTTCGTTACCAAGGGAACCTGACCCAAGAAGCGATTCTTTTCGAACCGAGGGAGTGTCAGTTGGGAGCACAGACCAAAGCTCTGCGGTGGTTGCCCGTGCTGGGGGCAATGATAGGGATCTTGGCAACGGCGTGTATCGACTCTGGCCAGGATCAGGTCTCGAGGACCTCTGTCTCAGACAGTGCAGGCGTTCGTGTCGTGGATTCCCGAGGCCCTGACCGCCCGATCACGATCCGGGAAACCGTCCGTGTGGGTGTGGTTCAGGGAGATCCCAATCTTCAGTTTCACCAAATTCGTAACCTGGCCGTCGAAACCTCCGGTGGTTTCCGGGTTTCTGACTCCTATGAGAGTGATCGGCATCCCCGTCCAGCCATGCGTGCCGTGGCTGAGGTCTTTGGTTGTGTCCGGGCTTTTTGGCTAGAAGAGTGGAGAGCACCGGTTCATTTCGACCTGTTTTCACTGGACGGTCTTATCCGCGGTTCGGTGGTGCTGCCGGAGGACTTCGTTCCGATGGCCGTAACAAAGGACCGGATATTCGGGTCCGTCCGCGACGAGTTGGACATTCAGTATGTGGTGGGGTTCTCGGTCGAGGAGGGGCCGGCTCCAGCCGGGAACCGATGGTCCGTTACCCAACGATCCAGTTGATTCCGCACCGAAACCTTTTCGCCACACCCTCTTTCTTGACATTCACACAATTTAGAGCGCTATTTGAGGCGTCCAGCAGGATAGCGGCTATTTAGGCCGTTCAAGGACTCTCTGCAGCGGATCCCCATACAAGGAAGGAGTGCCACATGGCCTCGGTATTGGTCACAGGTGCAAGCCGTGGTATTGGAAAAGCGACGTGCTTGTCGCTTGGTAGGGCGGGACATCAGGTGTATGCCACGATGCGGGATCCGGAGGGTGCGCCGGAACTGGCCGCGGCCGCGGAGGTGGAATCGCTTCCCATCACTGTCTGGGCCATGGATGTGGACTCCGATGAGTCCGTTCGAGGCACTGTGAAGGACATCGTCGCGCACGGCCCTGTGGACGTGCTTGTGAACAATGCCGGTATTGAGCGGCATGGCACCGTCGAGGAACTGGACCTCTCTGAATTCCGGGCCGTGATGGAGACGAACTACTTCGGAGCGATCCGCTGCACCCAGGCGGTCCTCCCGAGCATGCGGTCCCGCGGCGCGGGCTGCATCATCAACGTCACCTCGGTAGCGGGGCGGATTTCATCGGCACCACTCGGACCTTACGCGGCGTCGAAATTCGCCCTGGAAGCGATTAGCGAGGCCCTGGCCCAGGAGGTCAAGGCGTTCGGGGTCCGGGTAGCAATTGTGCAGCCCGGCATCATCGACACTGATATGGCTAGGGCTATCGCGACCGAAGGTGATACGTCCGGTTACCCGCACGGTCGTCGAAACGCCGGGCTGTTTAGCGCGTCCCTGATGACTCCCACGGGCCCCGAGCTCGTCGGTGACAAGATCCGCGACATCGTGGAGAGCGATTCGCCACAACTTCGTTACCCCGTAGGCCCGGATGCCGAGCCGTTTCTTGCGTGGCGCGCTGGGATGACCGATGAGGACTGGGTGAACTGGGGCGGTACCGACGACGAGTCATGGTACGCCAGCGTGGAGCGGGACTTTGGACTGGACGCCCGCAAGGGAGACTAACTCCGGCGGTTCCGAGCAGAGGAGAAGGAGAGATCATGAATTTGAAGGGACATACGATTTTGATCACAGGGGGCTCGAGAGGTATCGGGCTCGAGATGGCTAGACAGTTTACGAAGGCGGGAAACAAGGTAATCATCACCGGTCGGAATGCGGACCATTTATCGGCTGCTGCTGCTGAACTCAGTGACCTTTCCACCATTCAAAGCGATGCTGGTGATCCTGGCCAGATCAAGAGTCTTGCCGATCAGGTGCGCGCTGAATTTCCCGAAACCAACATGGTCATCAACAACGCTGGAATCATGCGGACCGTGAACCTGCAAGACCACGATTTGCCTCACGATACGCTCACTGCCGAAATCGACATCAACCTGAAGGGCCCGGTTCAGATTGTCGATGCGTTCTTGCCTCATCTCAGGAAGACTAAAGATGCGGCCATCGTAAACGTCTCGTCGGGTTTGGCCTTCGTGCCGTTGCCTATCTCGGCGGTTTACTGCGCTACCAAAGCTGCCCTGCATTCCTATACACAGTCGCTGCGCGTTCAACTTTCAAATACTGACATCAAAGTTTTTGAACTGATGCCGCCTGCCACCGAAACAGATCTATTGGGTGAGCTCAATGAGGCGGACATGAAGGGTATCTCGCTCATGACAACCCCCAAAATGGTTGAGACGTTTATCAGGGGGCTGGAAAGAGATCAGTTTGAGATCCGGCCTGGGCAAGCAAACCAGCTGAGGTTTATGAGTCGTTTCTTCCCGGGTTTCATTCTGAAGCAAATGAGCAGGCCAGTGGAAAACATGCACCAATCCTCTGCCAAATAGTGTCCCTGGGTTTCGAGTGGGGCTAAGAATACGCCCGGCTCCGACCGGGAACCGGATTTCCGTTACTCCGCTAGCCATTGAGGTGTCCACCGAAACTGTTTCTGAATACAGTTTTCTTGACACTTAAACATTTTCGGGTGAGGATTAAGGCGTCTCACAGCATAAAAGCTGGTTTGAGAGCCCTGTAACCTATGTAGGAGGATTCATGCCAAGAGTCGTCTTCACCCATGCAGTCAGCGATGTAGATCACTGGGCCAGCAAACGCTCTTATAGAGTCCAGGCGTTCTCCGCCTGGGGATCCAACATCGTGGATCACGTGAACGCCGATGGGAGCAAGAGCGTCGGCGTTAGCGTCGATGTTCACGACATGGACGGGATGCAGGCGGCAATGCAGACCGCTGAGATGGATGCTGCTAAAAAGGCTCACGGTGTCCTGGAGCCGGTCATGGTGTTCATCGAAAAGGGCTGAAGCGCTGGTCGCCGCTGAACTCTAACTGAGGACTGGGGCCTTCTTGAGTGACTTTCCCGCACGAACCGCGGGCACAAGCGTCGACGACCTTCTGGGCCGCATCGATGATGCCGGTGATTCTCCCTGGATCACCCCACCTGACACCGTTGCCAGCTTTGCCCTCGTGTTCCCACCGACCCTTGAGGCATCCACCGGTGCGGTATCTGCGCTGATCGCGGACGGATCACTGGCACGCCTGGAGAACCGGCGGTGGGAGGCAATCCTGGGCAACCTCGGGGCACGAGTGGAGGATCCACCTCATCGAACCGAGGCAAGTCATGCATTGACAAATTTATAACTGTTTGTATCTTGGTGACAGTTAAATAATCGAGTCCTCTGCGGGAACGAACGTTGCTGTCCAACACGCACTTTTCCATAGCTATACATGTTCTCAGCGCACTCGCGTACCGTGAGGGAGCGCTGGTCGGATCGGAGGATCTAGCCCGAACCGTGGGGACAAATCCCTCGTTTCTTCGAGGCTTGATTGGTGAGCTTCGGGATGCTGGGCTGGTGGAAACGCAATTAGGGAAAGGTGGGGGAGCCAGGTTGGCGAAAGATCCAGGCAGGATCACCCTGCAGGATGTTTATCGGGCCACCGAGAAGAGACCGGCACTCACCACCCATTCTTGCAACCCACACTCCAAGTGTGAGGTCGCCAGGAGCATGGACGGGATCTTGACCGACCTTAACCGAAGGCTCGAGTCTGCCTTGGAGACCGAATTGAGGAAAACCACCCTCCAGGATTTGGTAGCCAATTACCTGCTGGTCGGCACTTAGTGAGGAAGTGTTTTTTTTTCGATAGAAAATGTCCGTACGTCGGTAACACACTTACAGAAATGGAGTTGGGATGACGAAGAAACTGGATGGCAAGGTGGCGGTGATCACCGGAGGCACAACTGGTATTGGATTCGCCGCCGCGAAGCGCTTCCTGGAAGAAGGGGCGAAGGTCGTGATCACCGGAACGAACCCGGATACCCTCGCTTCAGCGAAAGCCGAACTGGAAGGTCCGATTGAGGTGATCGCTTCGGATGCCTCCAAGGATAGCGAAGTGAGGGCCCTCTTCGAACAGGTTCAGGGCCAGTATGGAAGAGTCGATGTGCTCTTCCTTAATGCCGGTATCGCCCGGTTCTCGCCCTGGGAGGATCACACCGAGGACGATTTCGATCGCCAATTTGCCATCAATGTCAAAGGTCCCTGGCTAGCCATCAAACACGCGATCCCCCTTCTTAGCGAGGGATCGTCGGTCATCGCGACCACCTCCGTGGCGAACCAGATGGGGATGCCGAACGCAAGTGCCTATGCTGCGACCAAGGCAGCTCTACAGCAGCTGGTGAGGACCGCCGCCGCTGAACTCTCTTCGAGGGGCATCCGCGTGAACGCCGTGAGCCCGGGCCCGATTGAAACACCGATTTTCGGAAAGACTGGAATGCCGGCCGAGGCCCTGGAGGGGATGGCAGCTTCCCTGACAGACCAGGTGGCCCTCGGGCGCTTCGGCACGGCAGAGGAAGTAGCGAACGTCGCTCTATTCCTCGCCAGCGATGAGTCGAGCTTCATACAGGGTCAAGAGCTCGTAGTGGACGGCGGACTTTCGATCTGATTCGAAGGGCCATCGGACCAACCACTATGGGGGGCGTCGGGCCATCCGGTCCGGCGCCTCCAGCCTCATGCCGCACGATTCCGGACGCTGAGCGACCCTCCGTTCGAGCTTTGGTCGAAACGGCGCTAGAAGGAGCGCATAGACGCCATCGGCTGACTCCCCACACTTCCTAGCGGGCCGAACCCACGCTAGGATCACGACTATGACCCTTAAAGAAGCTCTCAAACAGCTCGAAGCCCTCGGCACCGAGAAGATGCGGGCCCAAAACGCCAAGAATGGAGCCGGCGACAATCAGTTCGGCGTCCGACGCGGCGACGTTCGGGCACGCGGATTGGGCGGGATCGGTCCCGCCCTAGCCGCTGTCCTCATGGTCGCCTCTTGTTCTGAGGCCCCAATCCCCCAGTTCCCTGAGTTGGAATCCTGGGCCCTGGGTGAGCCCTCAGTGGTGATCGGCGCTCGGTTTGAGGGGCCTGCTGCATTATCCCCTGTTCAATCCCTGGCCATCGGCCCGAGGGAAGAAGTCCATGTGTTGTTGCCGCAGGTGCATGAAGTGAGGGTGTTCGGAGACGAAGGGGTTTTCCTGGGCTCGATTGGGGCGGAAGGGGAGGGCCCCGGTGAATTTTCCAGACCAGCCGAGATAGGATTCGTGGGCGATACACTGTGGGTTCTCGACACGGGCGCTCGGAGGATTAGCTATTTCTTCGAAGGGGAATTCCTGCGAGTCGAGTCTTTCCCATCGTTGGAGGGCCTCCATCCAGAGCGATCTTCCCGGGTCGCTGCGGTCATGGCTGGTCCAAGATTGGTGGTGGTGACCGACTCCAGAGACTTCTTCGAACCTGTCGAAACCACCACGCCAGGCCTTCTTCTGACTTACGGTGGCGGTACGTTCGACACTCTTGCCACCATCAATGTGGATCATGTGGGTGGGTGGTTGGTGGAAAGGAATCCTGGCGCTCTCCCGAATGTGCTCACCTTCTCTCAACCGTTCGACGCGGCAAGCCAGTGGGCCCTTTCCCCGAAAGGATTTGAGGTTTTGGTCGCGGATGGACGCAGTCTCACCGACGGACGGGGCTCTTTCTCCGTCGTCCGAATTGACGCTCGAGGAGATACGCTCTCAAAGGCTCTTTATCCCTACGAGCCGATTCCGATCCCCGAGGCAGTGATCGATTCTGCTGTGGCGGGAATTGAAGCCCATGGGTTCCCCGAAGAGGAAATCCGCGAGTCGGCGTTCCTACCCTCTACCTACCCCCCTGTCAGCGGCGCCCTCTTTTCCCAGGGGGGTGGGGCCTGGATTGAACGGGAAGCCATCCCGGGTCAGGATCGGAGGTGGCACGTGACGTCGGAGGAGGGTGAACTTCTTGCAGAGGTTCTGGTGCCGGAGGGCTTCCAGATACGCTGGGTCGGAGAAGAAGCTGTGTGGGGCTTGGTGTTGGATGAACTCGACGTGCCGTATCTGATCAAGCGACCGATTCTTCGGAACTCAGCAGGCCCGCCGGACTTCTAGGTTTCCGCCTCGGCCGAGGCAGCCCGCATAAGTCGCCAGCGGAGCTGGAGGACGTACCAAAGCAGGACGGCGAACCCAAGAACCATAGTGCCGAATACCAGGCTGAGCAGGGCCATTTTCATCCCGGGTGCCATGGCTGTACCAACTACGGCCCCCGCGGCTTCGATGCTCTGGATGGAGAGAATGATCCCGACGACTCCTCCCAGGATCCCGTTCAAGAAGGCGAGAAAACCCCAGACCAGAACACCATCCAGCCATGCCTTGGTCCTCAGCTCCGGGGAAGCTCCGATCCGAAACAGCTTGAGCGCTGACCAGAGTCCGAGAATCGCCACCGCCAGAAAACAGAGAGACATTGGCCACCGGAAAAAGCCTATCGCTTCCCAATTCGAACCCATTGTCTTGCCTCCCTGCGAGGTGTTCTGGAACGGACGGGGTCCCTTAAGTCGGTTCCTCAATGGGGTAGACTGTACTACGGCGGGGGCCTCGCGTCACTTCATTCCAGCTCACCCAAGTCCGCTCGAGCCGAAATATTCTTGACACTAAAACAATTTGAAGTGCTATTGGGGGGCGTCTAGCCTCTTGACCCCCCCACATGAAGTGAGTGCAAATGGGTGAAGTCCGAAGACTCGGAGGGGCGGTGAACGTCCTGGCGGGGCTGATGTTCATCGTTCTCTGGGCTCCAGGGGCGAAAGCCCAAGAACTCCCGGGTAGGGTTTTGGCGACCGTTGTCACGTCGGCCGGGGATCCCATCGATGGGGCGAAAATCTCTGTGGGGGATGCGAGTGTCTTCAGCGACACTGAGGGCCGAGGCACGCTAGTTGTCCCGGCGGGAAGGATCACCGTCCAGGTAGAGAACTTCGGGTATTCTCCCTGGGAGGGGGAAGTGGATGTGCCCGCGGGCGGGGACGTCTCCGTCACTGTCGTTCTTCAGGAGGCAGTTCTGGAGGTCGAAGGGGTAGTGGTGAGGTCTACCCGGTTGAATCGGCGTATTGAGGATGAGCCACTTCGGGTCGAAGTAATCGGTCGGGAGGAGGTGGAAGAGAAGATCCTCATGACGCCCGGGGACATCGCCATGCTCCTTAGCGAGACCGCTGGGCTTCGGGTTCAGCCCACTTCCCCGGCCCTGGGGGGGGGCAGTGTTCGAATCCAGGGCCTGAAAGGGCGTTACACCCTCATTCTCTCCGACGGTCTTCCTCTGTATGGCGGACAAAGCGGGGCCCTTGGGCCGCTCCAGATCCCCCCCATGGACCTGGGGCAGGTGGAGGTTATCAAGGGTGTGGCGTCGGCCCTTTTTGGTGCGACTGCCCTCGGTGGCGTGGTGAATCTCGTGTCCCGCCGCCCAAAGCCAGAACGCGAAATCCTCCTGAATGGCAACACCCTGGGTGGTGGTGACGCCATTCTCTGGATGGCCGACGACCGGGAGGGGCCGTGGGGATGGTCCCTCCTGGCCGGGCTCCATGGGCAGCAGAAGGCAGATGTAGACGAGGACTCCTGGGCGGACGTTCCTGCCTTCCAACGGGCGGTGGTGCGTCCTCGGTTTCTCTGGGACAACGGGGCTGGGAGCTCGGTCCTGGGGACGGTGGGGGGAATGTGGGAGGATCGTCGAGGCGGAACGATGGATGATGGCCTCACCCCAGCGGGGACGCCGTATGAGGAGGAACTCAACACTCGGAGGGCCGACGCTGGTGTGCTAGGGCGCTTCCTCCTTTCATCGGGTCGGTTCATCTCCTGGCGAGGATCCGGTTCGTTCCAACGGCACGAGCACCTGTTCGGGACCGTCGTCGAAAGGGATCAACACCTGACGGGCTTCCTGGAAGGGAGTCTCTCCGGGATCGACGGGGCCCACAACTGGGTGGCCGGAGCAGCACTCCAAAGCGACGCCTACCGGGCGGAGGACGTGTCGGGATTCGACTATACCCAC
>RCNC010005464.1_pt1 | contig 12054 bp, 10 predicted proteins | sample 2041301 | NCBI WGS metagenome assembly RCNC01 (sample SAMN09708231, study PRJNA481090) | Marine sediment metagenome, whole genome shotgun sequencing project. | biome: marine sediment; feature: ocean; material: sediment; isolation source: Sewage treatment plant 13A marine sediment (STP13A) ... | reverse complement strand
AGAAGTCCATGAAGATGATATTCCGCTACCCCTTTATAAAGCTATACTATTTTTGGGATTGGGAGGCGCTGCCCTTTGGGGCGGTTCAGAACTTCTTATTAGCGGCGCTGTGGGAATGGCCAATAATTATGGCGTAAGTGAGCGGATTATTGGTATTACCGTGGTTTCTGTTGGTACAAGTATTCCTGAATTCGCAGCTTCGATTATCGCTATAATAAAGAAAGAGAAGGCCATATCATTGGGTAATTTAATAGGCTCAAATATATTCAACCTCATGGCAGTATTGGGAGTAACCTCAATGATAACGCCAATTACCGTAATAGACCAAGGATTGTTGAGTAGTGATATCTTCTGGATGTTGGGTATTTCGTTCTTGATCTTCCCTTTGGTGTTCTTTCCAAAAGGACTTCGTTTAGGATGGCGGGATGGTATAGTTCTTGTGGCCGTTTATGTGACCTTTCTGTACTTTACGATTAAATAAAACCATGTGTCAATAATGGCTGCCAATTTTCTAAAAAACATATTGATATTTTGTCTTTTCACAACGACATCAATTTTTTCCCAAGATGAATTTATTACAGGCCAGCTCTTGGATAGTGAGAATGGTGAACCGATAGTTTTCGCTACAATTAGGGTTAAGGATAAAGCTATTGGAGTTATTTCAAATTTGGATGGGAGTTTTAGGGTTCCTGAAAGATTTAAGGATTTTGGGAGTATTTTGGAAATATCCTCATTGGGCTACGTTTCTAAGGATATATTGCTTTTTGAGCTTGCAAAAAATAAAACAAATAGTATTAGGTTAGTACCTGCAGTAGAGCTTTTAGATGAAGTGGTTGTGCTAGGTTATAAGAAAACTCGGCAACGATCTGAAGTTGATAAAAAAATTGGGGCAACCCGAATTGTGAAGAGGGCTATTAAAAATATCCCTCTGAATTACCCAATAACTCCCTATACTGCTGTAGGATATTATCGTGACTTTCAAAGGAGTGATAAAAAATACATAAACCTAAATGAGGCATTATTTGAAGTTTGGGACCAAGGTTTCGGGGCATTGGACTACGAAACCACGAAAGTTAGAATCTTCGAATACAAAAGGAATCTTGATTTCCCCATTGACTCCATTACCGAAAAACCCTATGATTACAAAAGCAGGAATAAAACCATTCCTGGAGCATATCTGGATAATCATGGGGGTAATGAATTTACGATTTTACGCATTCACGATGCCTTAAGAAATAATTCAATGGCCGCTTTTGATTATGTAAATGTGTTTAGAACTGACTTTCTAAAAAACCATTATTTTAAAAAAGAGGAGGAAGTAATATTAAATAATAAAAAGCTATATAAAATTTCCTTCAAAAAGAAGATAGGTCCAGTTGAAGTAAAAGGAAATTTGCTCATTTCAAAAGAAAGCTTTGCGATTTATAAAATGGAGTATACCATGAGAAGTGGTTATAGGAAAAAATTAAAACATAGTCGGCGGTATTATAAAAATAGATCCAAGAAATTACTGTTCTCGGTAGTTGTTGGTTATGCTCCTTTAGATGGGTTGATGTATCCAAATTATCATTCTATGAAAAATACGTTTAGAGTTAATGATCCGCCAAAGTTTAAAGTGAATCTGGTGGAATATAGTTCGGCAAAAAAAAACTTTATAATTTCCTTTAACAATAGCGCAAATGAAAAAGATGTTTTGAAAAAGTCGAATTATAAACTGAAATTCAAAGGCAAGAGATTAAATATCCATAAAATAGTTCATATTGATGATCAAGTGATTTTGTTCCCTAATCCAAAAATCGCAAAATCGATGTTCGAGGAAATATCCCAAGCTGAAAGAAATCATAAAGAGGTCACTAATCTTTTTAATATTCGAATAGAAGACATTAGGGATTTAAAAGGTAATTATATTAATGAACCCTTCTATAGAGAGGTAAAGCAGTACCGAGAGTTTTTTGTTCAGCGTATTGTAACCAAGCCTGGAGCCGCACCAAAAGATAGTTTATATATGAATAAGAATTCACCTATTTTTAAGGAGCAACCTACCTCTAGACCAAAGAATTTTTCAGATTATTGGATGAATACACCATTACCAAATATTGAGGAATAGAAAAAGCCCTGACAATTAAGTAAGGGCTTTTTAACTATATAAACAATTAATTAAATTCCAGTCATTAAACCTTGGCAGACTTAACAGTTTTGATGATTCTACCTGCAATTTTGTATGGATCACCGTTAGAAGCAGGTCTTCTGTCCTCTAACCATCCTTTCCAACCTTTTTCTACAGTAATGATGGGGATTCTTATTGATGCGCCTCTATCTGAAATGCCATAAGAGAAATCAGATACGTGGGCAGTTTCATGTAATCCTGTTAAACGCTCATCATTAAATTCTCCATATACATCCATATGTTCATTAGTAACTGGTCTAAATGCTTCACATATTTTTTCATATATTTCTTGAGAACCACAAGTTCTTAAAGTTGTATTCGAGAAGTTGGCATGCATTCCAGATCCATTCCAATCTCCTTTTACTGGTTTAGGGTGGTATTCAATATAAAAACCATATTGTTCAGTCAATCTATCTAATAAGTAACGGGCAACCCAAATTTCATCTCCTGCTTTTTTGGCTCCCTGAGCAAATAATTGAAATTCCCATTGGCCTGGCGCAACTTCTTGGTTTATTCCTTCAAAATTTAATCCAGCTTCTATACATAAATCTGCATGTTCTTCAACAAGATCTCTTCCCCATGTATATCTTCCACCTACAGAACAATAGTATTTACCTTGTGGTCCAGGGAACCCACCACGTGGAAATCCTAGTGGTAAATCTGTTTTCGCATCCATTAAGAAGTACTCTTGTTCAAATCCAAACCAGAAATCCGAATCATCATCATCAATTTTAGCTCTTGCGTTAGAAGGGTGCGGTGTTCCATCAGCACTTAAAACTTCGGCCATTATCAACCAGCCATTTTTTCTTACTGGATCAGGAAAAATAGCTACAGGTTTTAATAAACAATCGGAAGAACCTCCTGATGCTTGTTCTGTTGATGAGCCATCAAAAGACCAAATTGGGCAGTCTTCTAATTTTCCACTAAAGTCGTTTTCGACTTTTGTTTTGCTTCTCATGTTTTGAGTTGGTTTGTGACCATCTAACCAGATGTATTCTAATTTTGATTTGCTCATAATATTTGGATATTGTTGTTATAATTTTAAAGACGCACAAAAATAGGATAATTGTAAAATATATTTATTTTTTTAGGGGTTAATTATCAACAAGTGGTACATAATTCTCAACACCCCTATTTTTTAGGGGGTATTTTATCTAAAATATATTTTTACGTAACTTAAATTATCAAATCGTTAATTATTATTTTTGCTGAAATTGTATTTTAATTATGTCAAAATTAAGATTTAACGCTATTCTTGATAGTCAAAAAAGGTCACGAATTCTTATAGAGGAGCAGGGAAGACGTTCCGAGCAATTTGGTTCGAATGTTTTTAATGAGGATAAAATGCTACAGCATTTGACCAAAGATGCTTTAGCAAGTGTAAAAGGGGCTATTGTTTCCGGTTCAAAGATTGATCGTAAGATTGCGGATCAAGTCGCAGAAGCTATAAAAGGATGGGCCATTAATATGGGAGCTACCCATTATACCCATTGGTTTCAACCACTAACTGGTTCAACAGCTGAAAAGCATGATGCTTTTTTCGATCTTTTACCCGATGGTAGGGCATTGGAAAAATTTGGTGGAGACCAATTGGTTCAACAAGAGCCAGATGCATCTAGTTTTCCGCATGGGGGAATCAGAAATACCTTTGAGGCCAGAGGGTATACGGCATGGGACCCAACATCACCTGCTTTTATATATGGTACAACCCTGTGTATACCTACAATATTTGTTGCCTATACGGGGGAGGCTTTGGACAATAAAGCACCCTTATTAAGGGCACTGCATGCAGTGGATCACGCCGCTACTGCTGTTGCCAAGTATTTTGATAATGCTACCCTTGGATGGGAACAAGAGTATTTTTTGATAGATAAGGCATTGGCACAATCCAGGCCCGATATTGTTATGGCAGGCCGCACACTTGTTGGTCAAACGGCAGCAAAGGGCCAACAATTGGACGATCATTATTTTGGAGTCATTCCTGGAAGGGTTTTGATTTTTATGCGCGATTTGGAAAAAGAATGTACCAAATTGGGTATCCCGGTAAAAACCAGGCACAATGAAGTAGCACCAAATCAATTTGAATTGGCACCGGTTTTTGAAGAGGCTAATTTGGCGGTTGACCATAACCTATTACTTATGGATGTCATGGAAAAAGTGGCTGAAAACCATAACTTTAAGGTGCTTTTTCATGAAAAACCTTTTGCAGGTATCAATGGTTCAGGCAAGCATAACAATTGGTCCTTGGCTACCGACACAGGGGTTAATCTATTGAGTCCAGGTTCAACACCAATGAAGAACCTTCAGTTTCTTACATTCTTTGTGAATACCATAAAAGCTGTTGACGAATATGAAGAATTGTTACGTTCGTCAATTGCATCAGCAAGTAATGACCATAGATTGGGTGCAAATGAAGCTCCACCAGCGATATTTTCCATTTTTATTGGCACCCAATTGAGTAGGGTTCTGGATGAATTGGAAGGGGTTTCCAAAGGTAAATTGTCCCCAGAGGAAAAGACCGAACTAAAATTGAATGTTGTTGGAAAGATCCCTGAAATTATGCTTGATAATACGGACAGGAATCGTACCTCACCTTTTGCTTTTACCGGGAATAAGTTTGAAATGCGCGGGGTAGGTTCAAAAACCAATTGCGCGAAACCTATGACGGTCTTGAATACTATTGTGGCGAAGCAGTTAATCGATTTTAAAGGAGAAGTCGATGCATTGGTTGATAAAAAGAACCTTAAAAAAGATGAGGCCATTTTCAATGTCTTAAGGGAATATATTAAAACTTCAAAGCGAATTCGTTTTGATGGTGACGGATATAGTGCAGAATGGGAAAAAGAAGCAAAAAAGAGAAAACTTAGTAATAATAAAAATACCCCTGATGCTTTACAGGTATTGACTTCAAAAGAAAGCTTGGCTCTTTTTGAATCAATGAATGTGATGAGTGACGTTGAGGTCAAAGCGCGCCAAGAGGTGGAATTGGAAGCCTATATTCTTCATGTTCAAATTGAGGGTAGGGTTTTTAATGAACTCATTTATAGTTATATAATTCCTTCAGGAATAAAATACCAAAACAGGCTAATTAATAATGTTAGGGGGTTAAAGGATATTTATGGGGCATCGTACAAGAAACAGGCAAAAAGCCAATTGGTACTTATAGAACAGATCTCAGATCACATAGAAGCGTTAAAGAGCAAGACCGATGCAATGGTAGAAGAACGAAAGAAAGCCAATGTAATGATCGATACTCATAAAAAAGCCTACGCGTATTGTGAAAAGGTGAAACCCTATTTTGAAGAAATACGGTATCACTGCGACAAATTGGAACGTTTGGTAGATGATCAACTTTGGCCGCTGACCAAGTACCGAGAGTTATTGTTTGTTAAGTAAGCCCCTTCAATGTTCAGACGAATTTAAAAGCTCACATTTTGTGGGCTTTTTTTAACTAATCCACTATTTTTGCCACAAACAAAAGGAAATGGGCTCATCAAACAGTGAAAGATACAGTCAAAGAGGGGTTTCGGCTTCTAAGGAAGATGTGCACAATGCTATTAAAAACATTGATAAAGGACTCTTTCCCAAGGCTTTCTGTAAAATTGTTCCCGATTATTTAACGAACGATAAAGATTATTGTCTGGTAATGCATGCAGACGGTGCAGGTACAAAATCTTCTTTGGCCTACATGTATTGGAAAGAAACCGGTGATATTTCAGTTTGGAAAGGTATTGCCCAGGATGCATTGATCATGAATATTGATGATTTGATCTGTGTGGGTGCAACTGACAATATTATGTTGTCCTCGACCATTGGTCGTAATAAGAATTTAATTCCTGGAGAGGTTATATCTGCTATCATTAATGGTACCGAAGAATTGATTTCCGATTTGGCCGACCATGGTATGGTCATCCATTCCACGGGTGGAGAAACTGCCGATGTGGGTGATTTGGTGCGGACAATCATTGTTGATTCTACGGTTACAGCAAGATTAAAGCGCAAGGATGTTATTGACAATGCCAATATAAAAGCAGGTGATGTCATTGTAGGTTTGGAATCTTTTGGTCAGGCCTCGTACGAAAAGGAATATAATGGCGGAATGGGAAGTAACGGCTTGACTTCTGCCCGTCATGATGTTTTCTCAAAATATTTGGCTGAAAAATATCCGGAAAGTTATGACGCTGCCGTACCCGAGGACTTAGTGTATTCTGGCAGTGCAAAATTAACTGATAATGTACCGGAATCGCCTATTGATGCTGGTAAATTGGTACTATCACCTACGCGAACCTATGCGCCGATTGTCAAGAAAGTATTGTCAAAATACAATGCATCGGATATTCACGGAATGGTGCATTGCAGCGGCGGTGCACAAACCAAAATACTTCATTTTATTGATGATCTTCATATTATAAAAGACAACCTATTTCCTATTCCTCCCTTGTTTAAATTAATACAGGAACAGTCCGGTACTGATTGGCGAGAAATGTACCAGGTATTCAACTGCGGACATCGTTTGGAAATTTATACAAATGAGGCTGTGGCACAAGATTTGATTACTATCTCGAAGAGTTTTGGAGTGGATGCCAGAATTGTGGGTAGGGTAGAGGACAGTCCGACTAAAAAACTCACGATAAGTAGTGCGTTTGGCACCTTTGTGTATTAAGGCATACGATTAGCCCAATTGCTGCGTTGTTTATAGTAAATATGTTACTATGGAAAGAAAAGTATTTCTTAGAAGTTTAGGGGCTGGTGCGGCCTTTGCATTGACTTTTCCTTGTTTACAAGGATGTTCAAATGATGATGATGATGGTGATATCGTTGAGGTCCCAACGGGAATCGACTTTACAATTGATTTAAATTCTACAGAAGGCGCTAAACTTGCAAACAATGGTAGTTTTATTTTAAAGAATTTGGTTGTGGTCGTCAAGAACTTGGAAGGCAACTTTGTTGCTGCCACTCAGGTTTGTAGCCATGAGTCTTATGATCAGGTTCGATATGTTCCCAATGATGGTGGAATTTTTTATTGTGATGTGCATGGTTCAAAGTTTGAATTAGATGGCACTCCTTTGAATCAAGTAGACAGTAATGCAGCCAAACCCTTGAAAATATATAATACTGAGCTTAATGGGGATATTCTCCGCGTTTTTGAATAAGTTTAAAGGCCTCAAAACTTATAATGAAAAAGTTAACTTTCATAATGGCAATGTTATGTACGGTTTTGGCCATGGGCCAGAATTGGAAATCTTCTTTTGAAGAGGCTTTGTTAGTTTCCAAAGCCGAAAATAAACCAATTGTCCTTGTATTTGCCGGTTCAGATTGGTGTGCCCCCTGTATAAAATTGGAAAGGGATATTTGGCAATCTGAGGTGTTTGTTTCGTATTCAAACGAGCATTATATTCTGTATAAAGCTGATTTTCCTAGAAAGAAAGCCAATCAACTTGCGGTTGATGTAAAGGAGCAAAACAACGAATTGGCCGAAACGTATAATCCCAAGGGCCATTTTCCGTTGGTTGTGGTATTAAATTCCAATAAAGAGGTATTGGGCAATACCGGCTATAAAAAACTTTCCCCGGACCATTACATTTCACTTCTAAATTCTTTTGTCAAGTGAAAAACCTTGTTCCCCTGTTTATTGTCTTTTTTGTCATAGCAGGGTATGGACAGGAGCGAAAATACGTGACGGTTCAGAGAACCCAGAAATTAATGGGCAGCCGTTTTGATATTAAAGTAGTTGCCATAAACGAAGAGATTGGTTACATACGTGTTGATGAGGCTATTTCAGAGATTACTCGAATTGAAAAGATGATTTCATCCTGGGACCCTGAGTCTGAAACTTCATTGATCAACAAGAACGCAGGAATAAAACCTGTGAGAGTAAATTTAGAACTTTTTAAACTGATTGAGAGAGCCAAACTTTATTCCGAGATAACCGATGGCGCCTTCGATATTTCATATGCTTCAATGGACAAGATTTGGAAATTTGATGGTAGTATGAAATATATGCCGAGTGATGAAGATTTAAAAAGATCTATAGCAAAGGTTGGGCACGAAAAAATCATCTTGGATACTAAGAATCAAACGGTATTCCTAAGAGATCAAGGAATGAAAATATCCTTTGGGGCCATTGGCAAAGGATATGCGGCAGACAGGGCGAAAAAGTTACTAGTTTCTAAGCAGGTCGTTGCCGGTATCATTAACGCTTCCGGAGATATAACTACCTGGGGTACTAAGGCAAGTGGCGAAAAATGGTTGATAGGCATAGCGAATCCATTGAGCAAAGAAAAAATTTTCTCATGGTTGCCCATTATTGAATCCTCGGTTGCGACTTCAGGAAATTTCGAAAGGTTCGTAATCTTTAATGGCAAGAAATATTCCCATATTATTGATCCTAGAACCGGGTATCCTTCACAAGGTGTAAATAGTGTTTCAATTTTTGCAAAACATGCTGAACTTTGTGATGCCTTGGCCACTGCGGTATATATAATGGGGAAGGATGCAGGTTTATCATTTATAAACAAGCTAGGGGATACCGAAGTGATATTAGTGGATAGCAATAATAAAATTCACAAGAGCAGTGGAATTCGCTTTTATAATAATCCGTAACTTTATTTTATGAAAAAGAAACTGCGGTTTCCAGCTTAGATTTTTATACTTCGGATTACGACCTTTCCGCTTATAATTCCCATCATTATGGAATGGGCATACGTTATAAAGACATTTTTACAACAGCCAAACTCTTCACTTTCGGATTAAAAACGATCGATTTTCGTTTTAGCAAATATGACCGTAGTGATGACCTGGATTCCTATATTTTCAGCCTAGGGACTACTTTTGTCGGGGTTAAAGCAGCTACCTTCTTTAACTGCAAATTCTCCTTTTTTTTTGAATTTATTGTTCATAAACTACTGCACTTATCTGAAAGTCACAATACATCGGATGTGTAAATTTATCGTAAATTCGCAGAACAATACAGGAATAATCATGATTGATAAATTGAACATTGTAAAACAGCGTTTTGATGAGGTTTCTGACCTGATTATTCAGCCTGATGTGATTACTGACCAAAAAAGGTATGTACAGCTGACGAAGGAATATAAGGAGCTTAAAGACCTTATGGCAAAACGTGATGAGTATGTTGAAATTACCAATAACATTCAAGAAGCTGAAGAGATTATCTCAGATGGAAGTGACGCCGAAATGTTGGAAATGGCCAAAATGCAATTAGATGAAGCAAAAGCAGCTATACCACAGTTGGAAGAGGATATTAAGCTTATGCTCATTCCAAAAGACCCTGAAGATGCAAAAGATGTTGTTGTTGAGATTAGGGCTGGAACAGGTGGGGATGAGGCCAGTATTTTTGCGGGTGATCTTTTTAGAATGTACACTAAATATTGCGAAAATAAAGGCTGGAAAACCAATGTCATAGATTTAAGTGAAGGTACCAGTGGTGGTTATAAAGAGATACAGTTCGAAGTTAATGGGGTAGATGTTTATGGTACACTTAAGTTTGAAGCAGGTGTTCACCGTGTTCAACGTGTTCCACAAACTGAAACACAAGGTCGAGTTCATACCAGTGCCGCAACGGTAATGGTATTGCCTGAAGCAGAGGATTTTGATGTTCAGATAGAACCAAAAGATGTGCGAATTGATTTCTTTTGTTCATCTGGTCCTGGAGGGCAATCTGTAAACACAACCTATTCTGCAGTGCGTCTTACCCACGTTCCTACAGGTTTGGTAGCACAATGCCAAGATCAAAAATCACAGCATAAGAACAAGGAAAAGGCCTTTAAGGTACTTCGTTCACGATTGTATGATATGGAGTTGGCCAAGAAACAGGAAGAAGATGCAGCCAAAAGAAATTCGCAGGTGAGTAGTGGTGACCGATCGGCAAAAATCAGAACCTATAATTACGCTCAAGGTCGCGTAACAGATCACCGAATTGGGTTGACACTTTATGATTTACAGAATATTATTAATGGCGATATTCAAAAAATCATCAATGAGCTTAGCTTGGTTGAAAATACTGAGAAATTAAAAGAGGCTTCTGAGATTTTTTAGAAGATATCATTTATATGTCCGTTCGAGCGCACCTGCCTGCCGGCAGGCAGGGTCGAAGTGCAAAACCCGGAAATTCATTACCTAATACCCAAAACTAAGATTTGATATGACTACCCAACAACTCGTTGAACAGATTCGTAAAAAACAATCCTTTCTCTGTATAGGATTGGATACTGACCTAGAGAAAATACCGCCCCATTTGTTATCCGGGGAAGACCCTTTATTTGCTTTTAACAAAGCCATTATAGATGCAACTCACCACTTATGTGTGGCTTACAAACCCAATACTGCGTTTTATGAGGCTTATGGGATTAAAGGTTGGCAAGCCCTCGAGAAAACAATTAATTATCTTAATGAGCACCATCCTGAGATATTTACCATAGCCGATGCTAAGCGGGGCGATATCGGGAATACTTCTACGAGATACGCGAAAGCATTTTTTGAGGAATTGGGATTTGATTCTGTGACGATTGCTCCTTATATGGGAAAGGATTCAGTTGAACCATTTTTAGATTTTGACAATAAACATACTATATTATTGGCTTTGACTTCTAATGAAGGGGCGTACGATTTTCAGACCAATATGGTAGACGGTATGGAGTTATATAAGAAGGTTTTAAAGACATCCCTTACCTATAAGAATAGCCAAAACTTAATGTATGTGGTTGGTGCAACCAAAGCAAGTTTCCTTGAAGATATTCGCGCGATAATCCCCGATAGTTTTTTATTGGTGCCAGGCGTTGGTGCGCAAGGTGGTAGTTTAAAAGAAGTTTGTCATTATGGTATGAACAAACAAATTGGCTTGTTGGTGAATTCCTCAAGAGGAATTATATATGCTTCAAACGGTCAAGATTTTGCAAAAGAGGCTGCCAAAAAAGCGGAAGAATTACAGCAGCAAATGAAAGAGGAGCTTAAATCTTTAAGCTAATCACTACTAAACCAACTCTTCAAGGATTTTTTGGATTTTCTGTGCTTTTTGCTCAAAAAACTCTCCTAAATTGGTATTGCTATATTTAATATTGGAAGCTTTATCCATGAAGCATTGATATTGGTATTCCAATAGTGCTATGGCTTGTCTTCCTGTTGTCATAGGAGTAATTGAACCTACTTTACAATATTGCTTTTCCATAATAATTAATTGTTCTAACAAATATACGGGCTAATTACCAATTTAGACGTTTGTTGTGATGATGTACACCTAATTTTCAGGTTATTCGTCTATTTATTAACAATTCCTTAGTAATGTTAACAAAAAAGCGGAAGATATGCTGTTAAATATATCACTAAGGCTAACGGACTAACAAAAGATTTAATACATTGCAAGATTCCTAAATTGGGGGCTTTTAGAGAACACTTTTGTTAAATTACAATACATATCTACACCAGGAATCTAAGACTTGGGTAACCTTTGTGCATGGCGCAGGGGGTAGCTCTTCCATTTGGTACAAACAAGTCAGGGAATTCAGAAAGCACTTTAATGTTTTATTGTTGGATTTAAGAGGTCATGGTGATTCAAAACCAACCCTTAAGGATGCGTTTAATGATAAATATACTTTTGATTCAATAACAGCTGATATTGTCGAGGTAATAGACCACTTAAAGATTGAAAAATCCCATTTTATCGGAATTTCATTGGGAACTATTTTGATTCGAAATCTTGCAGAGAAATTTCCCTATCGAGTGGAGAGCATGATTATGGGCGGCGCCATTATGAAACTTGATATTAGATCTCAGATATTAATGCGATTGGGAGTCATATTTAAGTCCATAATTCCATATTTATGGTTATATAAATTTTTCGCATTTATTATAATGCCTAATAGGAACCA
>RCNC010002580.1_pt1 | contig 12060 bp, 8 predicted proteins | sample 2041301 | NCBI WGS metagenome assembly RCNC01 (sample SAMN09708231, study PRJNA481090) | Marine sediment metagenome, whole genome shotgun sequencing project. | biome: marine sediment; feature: ocean; material: sediment; isolation source: Sewage treatment plant 13A marine sediment (STP13A) ... | reverse complement strand
CCTACTAGTACAACAATATTTTAAAAGGAATTATATTATGAAATTCATCATCAACAAATTCCAAATTGTTAATGTGCTGGCAAAAGTGCAAGGGTTGACCGGACGACGGAGCAATCTGGCTATCACCGAAAATATTTTAATCCGGGCTGTCAGCGACGGTATTCATCTGACTGCCACGGACCTGGAGACCGGATTTGAAGGTTTTTATCCGGCATCCGTGGAAAAAGAAGGTGCGGTGGCTGTCAGTGCAAAAAAATTATTTGAAATTCTTCGGGAATTCCCCTCAGAGGATATTCTTATTAACGAAGTGGAAAACAGGTGGATAGAGATCGGCAATGATAAGGTTCAGTACCATATTGTCGGCATGAATCCGGATGATTTTCCCGAAACACCCCATATCACCGAAGTAGACTTTTTTGCCATCGATGCATTCATTTTTGAAAAGATGATTGAACGATCTATTATTATTTCATCGGCAGGCGATGAAAAAAGAGCCCACATCAATGGTGTTTTTGTTGAACGGACCCATGAAGAGGCCTACCGACTCCGGTTTGTATCCACAGACGGCAGTCGTCTGAATGCGGTTCATCATTTTTATGATTCACCGGAAAACCTGCCTGTGGGTGAAGGGGTGTTGGTTCCTAAAAAAGGATTGAATGAAGTTGCTAAATTTTTAGACATTGAAGGAGATGTTCAGGTCGGTATCAAGGATAGTAATTTTATCGTCAAAAAAGAAAAGGAAACGATTATTATCCGTATGCTGGAAGGTGATTTTCCAAAATACGAGGACATTTTAACCAAAGGCAAGGAACACATCCTTAAATTGGATAAAATTAAATTTGGAAAGATGCTCAAACGAATGTCTATTCTGGCAACAGACAATTACAAAGGCGCTGTTTTCACCTTCAATGACAATAAACTGGTGGTAACCGCCACCAATCCTGATTACGGTGAATCTAAGGAAGAAACGGAAATCGAATTTTCCGGAAACCCCATCGAAGCGGCATTTAACCCTAAATTTTTTATGGATACCTTGAGCGTTATCGATGAAGAAAATGTGATTATCAATATAGTCGACGGCAGCCGTCCCTGCATTGTTGAAGGGGATACGGATAAAACATTTATCGGCGTCATCATGCCGATGAGAATTTAAAAGCAATGAGAATTATCTAAAAATGAACGAAAATTATGATGCAGACAGCATAGATGTATTAGAAGGTCTTGAACCGGTTCGTTTGCGGCCATCCATGTATATTGGAAATGTGGATGTGGCCGGTCTCCATCATCTTGTTTACGAGGTGGTGGACAATAGCATCGATGAGGCCATGGCCGGTTATTGTGAAAATATCCGTGTTACCATTCATACCGACAACAGCATCAGCGTGGAAGACAATGGAAGGGGAATTCCCGTTGACATTCACCGGACGGAAAATGTCCCGGCGCTAGAAGTGGTGCTTACCAAACTGCATGCCGGCGGAAAATTCGATAATGACAGTTATAAGGTTTCCGGCGGACTCCATGGGGTCGGGGTGAGTGTGGTCAATGCCCTGTCAAGATTTTTTGAAGTTGAAATATATTCCAAGGGAAAAATTTACTACCAGACCTATGAAAGAGGAACAAAAACAAGTGAGTTGAAAGTAATCGGTGAAACCGAAAAAAGAGGAACCCGAATTCATTTCGTTCCCGATGACCAGATTTTTAATATATCCGAATTCAGCTACGATATTTTGTCCCGCCGTCTAAGAGAACTGGCATTTCTCAACAAAGGCGTCAATATTTTCATCGAAGATGAGCGCTTCGATAAAAGCGAAAATTATTGTTACGAAGGTGGCATCGTTTCCTTTGTCGAGTATTTGAATAAAAGGCACACGGTTCTTCATGAACCGGTTTTTATTGAAGGTTATCGGAACGACGTCAATATTGAAGTAGCCATCCAATACAACGGCACCTATAAAGAAAATATTTTTTCTTTTGCTAATAATATCAACACGGTGGAAGGTGGATTTCACCTGATCGGCTTCAAGGCGGCATTGACCCGAACCATCAACCAGTATGCCGGAAATGGCAACCTGCCAAAAAATCTTTCAGCCAAAATAAGCGGTGATGATGTCAGGGAAGGGTTGACGGCAATCATCAGTGTCAAAATAAAGTCTCCCCAATTTGAGGGGCAAACCAAAACCAAACTGGGCAACAGTGAAGTAAAAGGGTTGGTAGAGTCCCTGGTTAATGAAAAACTCAGTGCTTTTATGGAGGAAAATCCCGCTGTATCCCGGAAGATAATGGAAAAGGCTGTGGATGCTGCCAGAGCGAGGGATGCTGCCAAACGCGCACGGGATATGGCCAGGAACAAGGGTGCATTGATTGATTCCACCCTTCCCGGTAAACTGGCGGATTGCCAGCTGTCTGACCCGGCGCTGCGGGAACTCTTTCTGGTTGAAGGGGACTCAGCCGGCGGGTCTGCCAAACAGGGCAGGGATAGAAAATTCCAGGCGATTTTGCCGTTGAAGGGAAAAATTTTAAATGTGGAGAAGGCGCGGTTTGATAAAATACTCCGAAGCGAAGAAATTAAAAACATCATTACCGCTTTAGGCACCGGCGTCGGCAAGGAAGAATATAACATTGATAAAATCCGCTATCACAAGGTTATCATCATGACGGACGCGGATGTGGATGGATCCCATATTCGAACGCTGTTGCTTACCTTTTTCTATCGCCAAATGCCTGAACTGGTAGACAAAGGTTACCTATACATCGCCCAACCCCCGCTTTTCAAAATTGGTAAGGGAAAAAGCGAATCTTATATGAAAGATGAGGGAGAACTGAATGATTTTATTCTGAAAAAAATAGTTGACAAAAAGCAGGTTAAAATTGTTCCCAATGGGAAAATCCTATCAGATCACCATCTTTTTATTTTTCTGTGTGATTTAAGTGAGTACGCTTCAGCCATGGCAAAACTGGAAAACCGCGGATTTGATCCTCTGGTTGTAGAGACCATGATCAAAGCGAAAGTCCAGGACAAGGCTTTCCTGCAGGACCGGGACAACATGTTTATGTTAAAGGAAAAAATTGAAAATAAAGGGTATCTTGCACAAGCACTGTCCTGGAATGAAGAAGATGAAATGTTCGAGCTGATTGTCAGATCAACGGATCAAAACAATTACCAGCAGACCGTTACCATTGGCAGAAATTTAATTTATTCTTCGGATTATCAAAAATGTTTGATTTTGAATAAAAAGTTGGAAGTGGATGATAAGCCTCCATTTGAAATATACACCAATGATCGCGATGACGCGCCAGTCGTCATGGAAGATAAACGACAACTTTTGCAGTATCTGATTGAGGATGGTAAAAAAGGTATAAATATTCAACGATATAAGGGGCTTGGTGAAATGAATCCCGAACAGTTGTGGCAAACCACCATGCACCCCGACAAGCGTAATCTGCTAAGAGTGACTGTTGAAGATGCAGTTGAATCGGATGAGATATTTACGATACTGATGGGTGATGAAGTCGAACCCAGGCGGGATTTCATTCAAAGCAATGCCTTGGAAGTCAGCATGCTCGATATATGAGCGCTGAAAAAAGAACCCCTGAAATTCCTAAGGAAAATCAGGGGTTCTTAAATGGGTGCGCTCTTTTAAATGGCAAATAATAAATCCAGTATCAGCTTCGGTCTCCAGCGCAGTTTTAGAAAAATAGAATCAGATTCAGGGTGTGCTCAAGGTCAGGTTATCTGCATCAAAGAGCAATTAATAATTCTCATACATACCTTGTAATTGTCAATAATTTTTTTTAAAGACGTACAATTTTTAAACCGGCCTAAGATATTGTAAAAATTGATATTTTTTTTAAAAGGAGTTATAGTCAATTCATGTTTAATGATAGCCAAGGCATAAGGAAATGAAAATTCATCGAATAGATGCCAGAGACCTGCCGGATCTGTGGTTTCAAGCGGTGCATGATATTCTTGATAAAGGCAGCCGGTTTATAATAGACCGGGGATCCTACGCCGGTCAGACACGACTTGAATACGATTATTTTATGGGTCATGTGAAATATCCGGGTACCCTGCCATTGATTCCTGATATTCCCGCATCCTGTGGTATACCGAACCCCGTTGAGGAGGCCTATATTTTTGGGGGAGAAGGATACAATCGGTCGTATGTTGAATATCTGATGACCGGACACAAAGAACCCGGAGAATCCTACACATATGGTGAGCGGTTGACGCGTGTGCCTGTTAGCGGCGATAAACTTCGCTGGTGGAAAGAAAAAAACCGCGACATCATCGATGAGAGGGACGTCGATGGAAAAGTTGTGTTTGAAGAGAATGGATCGGTGTATCTGAATCAGATTGAATGGATTATCGACACCTACAAGCGATTCGGGTCCCGGAATAACCAGATGGTACTCCAAGTGGCGCACCCATCCGACGTAACCCTGCTCGATCCACCCTGTTTGAGATCGATAGATACGCGCATACAGGATGAAACCCTCCATTTCATGGTCTATTTCCGATCATGGGATTTATGGGGGGGGATGCCTGCCAACCTGGCGGGGATTCAAAATTTAAAGGAATACATGGCCGGCGAAATCGGCGTCAAGGATGGAGAAATGATCGTCGAAAGTAAAGGCCTTCACCTTTACGGCTATGCTGAAGAACTGGCTAAGCTGCGTTGTTTAAAGCAAGGCTGATTCCACATTCAAAATAATGAAGACGATTGCTGGCTGTCCTGACCGGCCTGTCAAACCGCAAACGGTAACCTTTTTTAAAAATCTATGTTTCCCGGGGTTCGGGGAAAGGGAATTACATCCCTGATATTCGACACGCCGGTAACCAGCATCAACATTCGCTCAAAACCCAGCCCAAATCCGCTGTGGGGAACGGTCCCGTAGCGCCTTGAGTCTATATACCACCAGTAGTTCTCCTTAGAAAGGCCAGACTCCGCCATTCGCTTTTCGAGCACGTCTAATCGTTCTTCACGCTGGCTGCCGCCGATCAATTCACCGATTCTCGGCACCAGAACATCCATGGCACCAACCGTTTCATCGTCATCGTTCAGACGCATGTAAAACGGTTTGATGGTTTTAGGATAGTCATAAACAATTATCGGCTTTTTGAAATGTTTTTCGGTCAGATAGCGTTCGTGTTCGGATTGAAGATCTGATCCGTAAGCCAACGCATACTCAAAAGATTCCTTGGATCCGAGCAATATATCGATGGCCTCTTTATAGGGAATACGTAAAAACTCAGAAGAAATAATATTTTCGAGTGTTTTCATCAACGTTTTGTCAACGAAACGGGCAAACAGGTCAATGTCTTCCGAACAGTTTTCGATGATAAAGCCGACAAGATGTTTGATGAAGGCTTCACCTAAATCCATGTTACCGACCAGGTCGCAAAAAGCCATTTCCGGTTCAATCATCCAAAACTCAGCCACGTGACGGCTGGTATTGGAATTTTCAGCCCGAAAAGTGGGACCAAAGGTGTAAACATCTCCCAAAGAGAGGGCAAACATTTCAGCGGACAGTTGGCCGGAAACCGTCAGGTTGGATTCCTTGCCGAAAAAATCCTTGGAGAAATCTATTTTTTCGTTGGATGCCATCGGCATGGACGGATTCAGCGTCGTCACGCGAAAGAGTTCTCCGGCGCCTTCGCAGTCTGATCCGGTAATTACGGGGGTGTGAATATAGCGAAATCCCCGATCCCTGAAGAACTGGTGAATCGCCCAAGAGAGTTCGGAACGGATTCTGAAAATAGCCCCATATTTATTGGTCCGCGGTCGTAAATGGGCTATGGTTCTCAAATATTCATCCGTATGGCGCTTTTTCTGCAGTGGAAAGGTCTCCGGCGCCAAACTGATAATTTCCATCTTGGTTGCCTGGACTTCCCATTTCTGGCCGCCTCCCTGGGAAGGAACGAGGCTCCCCCAAACGGCCACTGCCGATCCGGTAGTCAGTTTTTTAAGGTCGCTGTAGTCAGGCAGGCTTTCATCAACCACGATCTGCATGTTTTTCAGGCAGGATCCGTCATTGACTTCGATAAAGGAAAAGTTTTTCGAATCGCGTTTGGTTCTCACCCATCCTTTAATCAGCAAGTTTTCAAGGGGTGTCCCGGTTTTAAGCAACGCTAAAATTTTTTTTCTTTTCATCATCCATTTTCCTTCATGGTTGTATTTACATAATAAAGATTACCATGGCGCTGAATGAGAAGTACCACCGATGGCTTGTGGCGGTATTTAATAATGGCCGCCTTAAAATCCGCCAGAGTTTCCACCCTCGCTTCATCGATTTGACGGATAATATCTCCGGGTCTCACGCCCAACTGGTCCAAGTGGGAACCCCGACTCATTTCTATGATCAGCACCCCTGTGTTTGTTTTTATGCCATAGGTTAATTGGGATTGTTCATCAAGGTCGGTTACTTTTATCCCCAGCCGTTGACTGGCCAGTTCCAGTGCCCGATCAAGCGGAAAGACCGCCGTTTCGATGGAAATTCGAGTGATTTTTCCTTTTCGGCTGATTTCCACCGAGAGGGTTTGTTCGGCTGAAATTTCATTCATCTTTGCTTGATAGGCCAAGATGTCGGTTATCCTTAAGCCGTCTATGGAAAGGATTATATCGCCTTCATCGATGCCTGCCGTTGCCGCCGGGCTTTCTGTTTCCACCGCTGTAACCATGAGCCCGACATCGCCTGGGACCCCGAGATAGTTGGACAGATTGGAATCAAGGGCTTGAACGGACATACCGATCCAGGCTTGAACGACCTCTCCGAAATTGATCAGATCGGAAATGATTCGTTTGGCGCGGTTTATCGGAATGGCAAATCCGATGCCCTGAGCTTGCGCATAGATTGCCGTATTGATGCCGATCAACTCGCCGTTGATATTTAGCAGGGGGCCGCCGCTGTTTCCCGGGTTAATGGATGCATCGGTTTGAATGAATTTATGAAAAACTCGATCTGCGGTTTTAATACTTCGATTAACCGAACTGACCACGCCTGTGGTGACCGTATGGGAAAATCCAAAGGGATTTCCGATGGCAACGACTGATTCCCCAATCATCAAGTCCTCTGAATGGCCCATTTGAATGGCTGGCAACACCTGGTCCGATTGGATTTTGAGCACAGCCAGATCCGAATCCGGATCCATTCCTATTATGGTCGCCTCAAATTCGCGCTGATCGTTCAACGCTACGCGGATAGTGGTTGCCTTTTCGACAACATGGGCATTGGTCAAAACCAAGCCGCGTGTGCCATCGATGATGACGCCGGAACCAAGACTGGTTCGCTTTTCCCTTCGTTCAAGTTCGGGAGCAAAAAAATCGCGGAAGAATTGGTCTAACATCGGATCCATGCCATATCCTGAAAAAGGATTGGAATTCTTGCGGATTTCATATTGTGAACTTATATTGACCACTGCCGGGCTTGCTTTTCGCACCGCTTTGACGACATCGTTTTCCCGTGTTTCAATGCTGCAAAAGCCGTTGTTCCAGGTGATAAGAAGAATCACCAAAGATCCCGCATACCGGAGCAGGGCGCTTTTTTTTCTGTCGTTGAGTCTAATGGTCGGGGTCATTTTTTAGCGTGTCCATAATTAATAATCAGGTTAAGAAACATAACATGAGAGAAACATCCATTCAAGATCTCCTGCCGTTGGTCCAGATGCCCAGCCGTTATTTAGGCAGCGAAATTAATCGGATAAAAAAACCCTGGGAAAAAACCCAGGTGCATGTCGCCCTGGCTTTTCCCGATCTTTACGAAATAGCCACATCCCACTTCGGTATTCAGATTTTATACGGGATGCTCAATGCCCGGGAAGAGATACTGGCGGAGCGGGTCTTCGCGCCGGCCGTAGATATGGAGGCGCAGCTTCGTAAAAATAAGTTGCCATTGTGTTCCCTTGAGTCTGAAACGCCATTGAAAAACTTTGATATTCTTGGCTTCAGCCTGCTTTACGAGCTGAACTACACCAACATGGTCAACATGCTCGATCTATCAGGAATTGCCTTCTTTGCCGAAGAGCGAGGGAAGAAGGATCCCTTTGTTATCGGCGGAGGCCCATGCACCTGCAACCCGGAACCGGTGGCTGATTTTTTCGATGCAATTGTGGTGGGAGATGGAGAAGCCGTTATTTTGCAGATGACCGATGCATGGAACGTGTGGCGCCAATCGGACAGTGGTAAAAGGGAAGACCTGCTTCAGCGCTGGTCTCAGATAAAAGGGGTGTATATTCCTTCATTTTTCGACCTTTCCGTCGATTCCCGTGGAACCCAGCGGTTAATTCCAAAAAAAACATCGCACCAGGGTGTTGAACGGGCGGTTGTTTCAGACCTGAACGCTGAACCCATTCCTTCGCAACCCATCATTCCTTTCGGTAAACCGGTACATGATCGGTTGCGCATGGAAATTGCCAGGGGGTGCACCCGGGGCTGCCGATTCTGTCAGGCGGGAATGATCTATCGGCCCGTGCGGGAACGTCAACCGGAAGCGGTATTGACTTCGGTGAGTCAATTGCTGAAGGAAAGCGGATATGAAGATCTTAGCCTGCTGTCACTGAGCACGGGGGATTATTCCTGTATCGCACCGCTGATGAAAAAGATTATGGACGTCGGTGCCAAGGACCGGGTGGCCGTATCCTTGCCGTCCTTACGGGCCGGCACGCTCACTCCCGAACTGATGGAACTGATCCGACAAGTTAGAAAAACCGGCTTCACCATCGCACCGGAGGCAGGAAGTCAACGCCTGCGGGATGTAATCAATAAAAATATAACGGAAGCAGATATCGTCGAGACTGTCGAAAATGCTTTTTCTCTGGGCTGGAAATTGATCAAACTTTATTTTATGGTTGGCCTTCCCACCGAAACACAGGCGGACATCGCAGCGATTGTGGCCCTGGTGAAACGGTTAAAGGCCATTGGCAAAAAACAGGGACGAAGTGAAAAAATAAACGTCAGTGTCGCCACATTTATTCCCAAACCGCATACACCCTTTCAGTGGGAACCCCAGATCAGTCTCGAAACCGCCCTTGAAAAAATAAACTGGCTGAAAGACAACCTGAAACTGCCCGGCGTCCAGGTTAAATGGCAGGACCCCCGGGTCAGTGTGATCGAAGGGGTCTGGGCCAGAGGAGATCGACGGCTGAACAAGGTGTTGATCAACGCGTGGAGAAGCGGTTGCCGGTTTGATGGGTGGACAGATTTTTTTAATTATGACCGATGGATAACGGTTTTTGAAGCGAGCGGGATAAATCCGACGCAATTCACGGATGGAAGATCCGATTTAGACCGTCCGCTGCCATGGGATCATATTAATATTGGTGTGGATCGGTCTTTCCTGATCGAAGAAAAAGCCCGGGCGGCAGTCGGCAAGATCACCAGCGACTGTCGAACCGGGTCCTGCAGTGGATGCGGCGTCTGTGATTTTGAGTCGCTTAAACCGGTTTCTTTTCATGATCATAAAGAAATTTTTTCAACGGAGAGGCCGTTGCCTGAGCCGCCGTCGTCAGAAACAGGCATCAAGTATCAGGTCAATTTTAAAAAAATGAGATCTTCCCGATTTTTAGGGCATCTTGAGATGGTTAAAATTTTTATCAGAAGTATGCGGCGAGAGGGGATTCCGTTGAAATATTCCGAAGGGTTTCATCCCATGGCAAAAGTCTCATTTGGTGATACGTTACCCATGGGGATGCAAAGTGAAGATGAACGGATGCTGGTTACACTGACCGAGCCCATCGATTCGGGTGAACTGATTTTACGGTTGCGCCGGCAAATGCCCGACGGTCTGGAAATCACCGGTTGTGCACCATATGTCAAAAAGAAGTCCCTGGAACGGATCGACAGCCAGCGTTATCGGGTCGAACTAAAAGATGGCTTTTTCAGGCAAAAAGATTTAGATTGGTTTTTTGGGCAACAAAGCGTAACCATTGAAAGAAAAAGCAAGAAAGGTAAGCAGGTGGTCGTTGATTTTAAAAAGGCGGTTTCCGACATCAAACTGTTGGACGACCATCATGTTTTTATGACCCTTGGAACGGATAATAACCTGATGGTGAGACCGGGGCACGTATTGAAAACGGTCTTTAAATTGAGCGACCCGCAGATTCTGACCGCGATAATCACCAAACGAAAAACCAATCATGGCTAAAAAGATCATTATCAACGTGGCCGACCACGAAACCCGGGTCGCTCTCGTTGAAGACGAAACGATTGTTGAACTTTTCATTGAAAGAAAGGGAAGCCACGACAGCACCGGCAACATATATAAAGGCCGGGTTCAGCGGGTGCTTCCGGGAATGCAGGCAGCCTTTGTAGACATAGGCTTGAACCAGGCCGCCTTTATTTATGTGGATGATGTGGTCCGCGACAATTATGCAGACATCGACGACCATTTTATTTGCAACGATGTTGAGGAAGATGCTTTTTCTAACAACGCCCGCCAATCGCCCACCATCCCAAAAGAAGAAAAAGACAACATAGAAGACCTCATCACCGAAGGGCAGGAAATTCTGGTTCAGGTTTCAAAGTCTCCCATCGGCACCAAGGGTGCCAGAATCACCTCCAACATTTCTCTTCCCGGTCGCTTTTTGGTGTTGATGCCCACATCCTCTCATATAGGCATCTCGCGGCGGATCGAGGATGAAATTGAGCGCCAACGGCTAAAAACCATTGTTTCCGAGTTGTCCAGCAACAGTGCGATGGGCTATATTGTGCGAACTGCAGCAGAAGGTGTGCAAAAAGAAAAAGTTGCCTACGAAATGGGTTTTCTGAAAAATCTGTGGTGCAACATTCAAAAAAAATACCAAACGGCCGCTACCCCATCCCTTCTTCATCAGGAGTTGAACGTCAGTCTCAGAGCGGTCAGAGACCTGCTGCTTCAGGAAGCGGAAAAACTCGTGATCGATTCAAGAAAGGATTTCGGGTCGGTACTGGCGTTTCTTGACACCTTTAATCCGTCCCTTAAAGATTCCGTTGAACTGTTTGAGGGCGGCGAACCCATTTTCGATGCATACAACCTTGAAGGCGATATTTCCAGAGCGTTGAAGCGAAAAGTGTGGCTCAAGTCAGGGGGGTATATCGTGATCGAACACACCGAAGCCCTGGTGGCCATCGATGTGAATACGGGTCGATATGTCGGAAAGTACAACCTGGAAGAAACCATTTTAAAAACCAATCTGGAAGCCGTTAAAGAGATCGCCTACCAGGTCAGATTACGGGATATTGGCGGAATTATCATCATCGATTTTATCGATATGGAAAAAAAATCGAACCAGGAGAAAGTCTTTTCCGCGCTTAGTGAAGCCTTTACCAAAGACAGAAGCAAGACAAACATCCTTCCCATTTCCGATATGGGCCTTATTCAAATGACGCGGAAAAGGACCCGTAAACCCCTTACGCGACTATTGTGTGACCCGTGTCCCTATTGTGATGGAGAGGGGTATATTATATCAATAAGAACGGTGTGTTATGCAATATACCGCGAGATTTTGAGATATGCCACAGACATGACCGGAATCCGACTCACCCTACGGGTGAATCCGGAAGTTGCCGATTTTCTTCATGGTGAAGAAAACCATCTGATTCAAGGTCTGGAAAAGCGCATCGGAAAACAGATCATTATATACCCGGACAACCGCTATCACATGGAAGCGTTCGAAATTATTGAGTCCGCCCATGATTGAACCGATAAGGTGAGCCGGCCGTTTTTCGTCCAACCGGGTGGTGGTATCCCGAACGCCTGACTCGACAGTCAGACCTGTTTTTGCGGCTTGACACAGCGGCCTTCATGTGCTTAAGGTACCCGATTCAACTGACGAATACTGGCATTACATAATGGTAAAGAAGGAAATTAACCGATGAAACGTACTTACCAACCGAGCAGAATCAAACGGGCCCGAACCCATGGATTCAGAAAAAGAATGTCAACCAAGGCAGGCCGACGCATTATCAATCGTCGGCGGGCAAAGGGTAGAAAAAGACTGGCGGCTTAACGAATTCGTCGATGAAGACGCTTTTTCGGATACTGGGTAAAAAATACAAAATCCAATGAAAAAGGGTCTATATCGTT
>RCNC010002579.1_pt1 | contig 12061 bp, 8 predicted proteins | sample 2041301 | NCBI WGS metagenome assembly RCNC01 (sample SAMN09708231, study PRJNA481090) | Marine sediment metagenome, whole genome shotgun sequencing project. | biome: marine sediment; feature: ocean; material: sediment; isolation source: Sewage treatment plant 13A marine sediment (STP13A) ... | reverse complement strand
GGCGATCAGGTTGTATTTCTGACAATCGGGTCGGAATTCATGTCTGCCCTTACTGGTGGCTTTGTTGAGAATCGTGCCAATCCGTCGCGGCGCTACGGGTGGTATCTTCTGAGACTCGCTGTAAATACATCCATGTACGCTCGGGCGCGACTTCCCTGTCGCTCACGGTCTCAGCTGATACCACCCATATCCCCGCTGAGTGAATTGGATTCTCGCGGAATCGCCAAACTCAAGCCGGGATGTAGGTACCTCTCCCTGAGACCGTGAGCGACAGGGATGTCGCGCCCGAGCCCCCACGGATGGGTTTATGGCGTGTCTCAGGGAGAGGTACCTGCAGCGCGGCGAATGGTTGGCACGATTTTCAACAAAGCCACCAGTAAGGGCAGACATGAATTCCGACCCGATTGTCAGAAATACAACCTGATCGCCCCAAACCACGTCCACCCGCTATATTCACCACCGTCATCAGCTTTATCCTTCATGCGGGCATACTCACCACCAGCCATGAGTTTCAGCTTGTCACCATACAGGTAGTAATTCAGCCCTGTGTACAAGGCCTGATAGCGGTCACCTTGCCCCTCGGTAACTTTCTGTTCGTAGCGACGCTGTAGACTCAAGCCGTTGTATTCGTTGCTGTTGGCATATTGATAACGCACGGCAAGTTGTAATGGATCGTTGTTGCCAAAGACCTCGTTGAGCAATGTCCAGGTGGGTTCAACTGTTAATCCAATTACATGGCCCTTGGTTTCAAGTGGTACGGCGTAGGTTAGATCGACGCCCATCCCAAATCGGCCGTGCTCACCCTTGTGCCAAAGGGAAGTAACATGACGATAGGGCCGGAACGCGTTGCCCTCTGAGTCGCCCGAGTTGTACAGATAGTCCAGATGCAGACTGCCCTTTTCGTAGAGTAGTTCCGTATCGAAGCTGGTGCCTATCACCCCTGCCGAACCGCTGTTAAAGTCGTCGAACTCCTGTTCGACGCTTTGACTGAACAAACCGGCATGGTAGGAAAAACGGCCCTTTTTACCCTTCAGGTGAGCACCCACTACCTCGGCTGGCATGATCTGATTGACCAACAGGCCACGTTCGATGGCATTAATTCTTTTGGAGGATTCACTGCGCTCGTAACCGGTAAACAGATAATCCAGGCGGCCCACGCTAAGTGAGATATCAGTTCCCGGTGGTGACCACTTGATAAAGCCTACGTATAGACCGCCATAGAGCGACCCGCCACCGGACTTTATAAACATTTGTGCCTGCAGGGTGAAGTGTTGGAACCACTTGGAATTAAAGCCAACAATTTCGCGGCGGTTTTCCCAGTCCGAGTCGTTACCCTGATCGGCATCTACGCTCCAGTACTGGCCATGGTAACGGCCAACCAGGGAGAAAGACTGTATGTTGGGATTGTCGGCATTTTCGTAGAGGACGGGTGCCGCCCATATCTTGTCGTAGATATTGCTGTCTTGCGCTGCGACTGGCTGAAACCAACCGTTCAGAGCAATGCTGGCAGCTAGCACGATGATATATCTCGCTGCCCGCCTGGTATTTCGCGCAGATGCCTGCACAGTTTTTTATTCTCCCGTTAAAGCCTCACACAGGACGATATTGTCATTGGCAACACGTTGGATCGGGACACTGCCCTGCCGGTTGATTGACTTGATATCGTACTCAACAAGACCGGAAGCACAATCTGTAAAGCTAAGCGTAATCGTACCGTCAGAGCCAACGGGGTCAGTGACCTGGACCTCCGATGCCGCATCAAACAAGCCACCAGTCGTAAATTCGATATCCATGACAGCCGTATTGCCGTCAATCGCGCCCACAGAGGTCATCCAGCGGTGACCGGCATCGCCCAGGTTAGCGTTTGCATTTTCCGGGGGCAGTTCTGTGTCGTAGGTAAACCAGGCCAGGCTGACAGCACCAAGATCAGGAAATACCGTGATGAAAAATCCCTGGCCGTTGGTATCGGGGTCGAACCAGGCATCATTCAAACCGGCATTCATAACGAAATCTGACTGTTCGGTGACTGCTGTCATAACCAGGTTTGGCTCAAGAATGTTGCCATCGCTATAGTCGATTACAGGCAAGTCACTAAAGGTTGAGTTGACATAAACGATCGGAAGTTGACTAATAGCATCCGCTATCGCCATTCCATCACCGATGACTTTGGCGAAAACGGTGAAGCCGCCGTTCTGATTATTGAGATTCGATGAATTGTCGGCCAGGTTGATAAACCACTGACTGGTGGCACTGTCCGGGTCGCCCCCAATTTTGGCCATGGCAACGGTGCCACGTGTATTGGAAATATTGTATTCGTTTTCAACCGCTGCAAAAGTGTCAACTGACTGGACTTTATCGTCTATAAAGGCAAATCCACCACCCTGAATGATAAACCCAGGCACACTACGGTGAATAAAGGTCTTGTTATAACGATCGTTTTGAACATAGTTGAGAAAATTGGCAACCGACTTGGGGGCGTCCTCTTCCAGCAACTCAATTTCGATGTTACCAAGTGGGGTTTCTATGATTGCGGTTTTTGCCATGGCCATGGTCGGAAGTACCAGCAGCGCTGTCGAAACAAGTACGGCGACAAGAAATTTGGATGCTATGGTGGAGCTGTTCAGCGAGATTCTAAACATAAGGAATTTTCCTGGATTGCAGTGTTAAGGTCACAGGGGGGAGGCAATATACCAGAACAACTCAATGGTGCAAGCAATGAAATGTTATCCTGAATCGTTGAACTGCTGGCTGCGCATTGTGGTCACAACCAATACATAACTACTGTGCAGCCTTCAGATCGAATCTGCCAGGCTTCAAAAAGGTGCATTATCCATGAAAAAAGCAGCCCCTTACCTGATCCTCGTTTTACTGTTTGCCGCAGCAGGCTGGTATTTCTTCACAAAAGAACCGGATGTGGTGCATGAAGTACCACCGCCACAGTTACCACCGGTCATGTCTGCTGAAGCGAAGCAGGTAGAACCACAGATTGCAGAAGTCATCGAATATCCGATGCCCGAATCCGAACCCGAACCTGAATTTATTCCGGAGCCATTACCGTTACTGAATGAAAGTGACCCCGAGGTCAGACAAGACCTGGTAGAAATGGTAGGTGCCAATCCGCTGGCAGTGTATTTGGTCAAAGATCATGTCGTCAGCAGGCTGGTCGCTACATTCGACAGCCTGACTTCCCGCCAGGTTCCGGCTGAAATCAATCCGATAAAACCGGCTGGCGACAAGTTTGTCGTTGAGGCGGAAGGTGAACGCGTGGTTTTAAGTCCACAGAATTTTGCCCGTTATGATGGTTACATCGCATTGGTGAAAGGTGTGGATGCAAGGACGCTGATGGTGACCTATCAACGTTATTCCCCATTATTTCAGGAGGCCTGGGAAGAAAATGGTGGTGAAGGGTCATTTGATGAGCGATTGGTAGACGTGATTGATCATTTACTGGAAACCCCGGATGTGCCGGGACCTGTCTATCTGACCAAGCCGGAGGCAGTGTACCTGTTTGAAGAACCGGCGCTGGAGGCCATGTCTGCAGGGCAGAAGATCCTGATCCGGATGGGCAGTGCCAATGCTGCCATTGTTAAAGAGAAGCTGGTGGAATTAAGGTTGGAATTGTAGGGTGGGTAACTTGTTACCCACGGGTACGTAATACCGTGTCCAACCCTCGTTGCGGGATATAAAATTTAATTGATGGGTTTTGTGATTGGGTTCGTTGCGTGAAAACGTGGGTAACAAGTTACCCACCCTACGATCGCGGCGCACACAGCCCACGATTACATGGATAAATGTTTTTTACTGATTTCGGCGATATTCCGGCAGCCGATTAAACCCATGTCTCTTTCGATTTCGGCGCGTAGCAATTCCAGCACTTTTGTCACACCGGCCTGACCGGCAGCGGCTAGACCATACAAATAAGGACGGCCGATTGAACAGGCCGTGGCACCACGGGCCAGGGCTTTCAACACGTGGGTGCCGCGACGGATGCCGCCGTCGCAGATAATTTCACACTCGCCACCGACTTCATCGACAATCGGGCCCAGTGCTTCAAAGGCTGACAGGGCACCATCCAACTGACGACCGCCATGGTTCGAAACCATGACTGCCGAGGCACCATGATCGACCGCCTTGCGGGCATCGGAGGGCGAAAGGATACCTTTTACTGCAAAGGGGCCATCCCATTCGGAGATCATCCATTCGAGATCTTTCCAGGTGACCGAAGGGTCAAACTGGTTGGCGATATACTCCATCAGGGAGGTGCTTTGCGAACTACCCTCGGGAATTTTGTGGGACACATTGGCAAGTATGGCTTTCGGGTGGGTTAGGGCACGGTATACCCAGCCTGGCCTGGCAGCAAAGCCCGCGATACTGGCGAGATTGAGTTTGGGTGGCATGCTGAAACCATAGCGCAGTTCACGTTCCCGGTTGCTGGCCACCGGTATATCCACGGTGAGGATGAGGGAGTCGTAATTTGCGTCTTTGCAGCGCTGGATGAATTCGCGTGTCAGGCTACGATCCTTCATCACGTATATCTGAAAACTCTTTGGCCCGTCACATGCTGCAGCCACGTCTTCAATGCTGGTTGCACCGACGGTGGAAAGGGAATAATAGGTACCAGCAGCTGCTGCGGCTTTCGATACCGCGGTTTCGCCATCGTGGTGAAACAGACGTGTCATACCGGTAGGCGCCAGCAACAGGGGCATCGATACATCACGACCAAGCACGCGCGTAGAGAGATCAATATCAGCAACATCGATCAGGTATTCCGGCACCAGCCTGGCACTGTCAAAAGCATGTATATTGCCACGTACGTTGGTTTCATCATCGGCACCTCCATCAATATAATTGAATAAAGGTGCCGGTAACCGCCTGCGGGCAATTTTACGCAGGTCCTCTATGTTGAAAACTTTATCGAGGCGGGACATGTGTCTCTTTCCTGTTGAGTGCTGCTTCTGTGCTCTGTGATCAGGCTCCTTCTACCCTGCCCAGGTCACGCACACCGCCCTTGTCGGCACTGCTGGCAAATACTGCATAGGCTCGCAATGCCGTGCTAACCCGTCGACGTCTTGGTGCTGAAGGCTGGTAGATCTTACCCGGCTCACGGCTTTCCATGGTCTTTCGCCGTTTGGCCAGCGTATCTTCATCAACCTGGAGTTCGATACTGCGCGCGGGTATATCAAAGGCGATGGTGTCACCTTCTTCCACCAGCGCTATCAAACCACCACTGGCAGCTTCAGGGGAAATGTGGCCAACCGAAAGGCCCCCGGTTGCGCCGGAGAAACGACCATCGGTGATCAGTGCACAGGATTCTCCCAGGCCCTGGGACTTGATAGCGGTGGTCGGTGTCAGCATCTCCTGCATACCCGGGCCGCCACGTGGGCCTTCGTAACGAATCACGACCACATCGCCCGACACGATACCACCCGCCAGGATGGTTTCCTGGGCGACTTCCATTTCATCAAATACCCGCGCACGACCGTTGAACTGGTACATGCTTTCAGCCACTGCAGCCGTTTTGACGATACAGCCTTTTTCGGCGATATTCCCATACAGAACGGCAAGCCCGCCCTCGCTGCTATAGGCATTTTCCATGTCCCGGATACAACCGCCACTGCGGTCCAGATCCAGGTCCCAGCGGTTGTCCTGGCTGAATGGTTTGGTCGTGCGAACACCACCGGGTGCGGCGCTGTACAGTCTCTTGGCATCATCAGTATCAGTCTGTCCGATGTCCCAGGTTTCCAGTGCTTCACCAAGACTGGCGCTGTGTACCGTAGGGACATCACGATTGATGAGCCCGGCTTTATCCAGTTCACCCATGATCGACAACATGCCACCGGCACGATGAACATCTTCCATGAAGTAGTTGCCAGTGGCGGGCGAAACCTTGCACAGATGAGGTATGCGTCTGGACATGGCATCGATATCAGACAGATCGAAATCGACTTCCGCTTCCTGGGCTGCGGCCAGCAGGTGCAAAATGGTGTTGGTTGAACCCCCCATTGCAATATCCACGGCCATTGCATTGCTGAATGCGTCAAAATTGGCGATGGATCGTGGCAAAACTGAATCATCATCGTCACGGTAATATCTGTTCGCCAGTTCAACTATCAGGCGGCCCGCCGTGAGGAACAAAGATGCACGGTCACGATGTGTGGCCAGCAGGGAGCCGTTACCCGGTAGCGATAAACCCAGGGCTTCTGTCAGGCAGTTCATTGAATTGGCCGTAAACATCCCGGAACAGCTGCCACAGGTCGGGCAGGCGGCCTCTTCGACTTCTTCAAGACTGATACCCGGAAATACATCAGGGTTGGCGGCGCTGGTAAACGCATCCACCAGGTCAATCCGTTTGACGGTTTCACCCTCTTTTTGTACACGCCCGGCTTCCATGGGTCCACCGGAGACAAATACCGCAGGGATATTGAGTCGTAGGGCCGCCATCAACATTCCGGGTGTGATTTTGTCGCAATTGGATATGCAAACCAGGGCATCCGCACAATGGGCATTGGCCATGTATTCCACGCTGTCGGCAATCAGGTCACGGCTGGGTAGCGAATACAACATTCCATCGTGACCCATCGCGATACCGTCATCGACCGCAATGGTATTGAATTCTTTAGATACACCGCCTGCTGCGGCAATCTCGGTGGCCACCAGGCTGCCGACGTTTCGCAGGTGCACATGTCCGGGTACAAACTGGGTAAAGGAGTTGGCGATGGCAATAATCGGTTTGCCAAAATCACCGCTGCCCATGCCGGTGGCACGCCACAATGATCGGGAAGCTGCGGCACTGTTACCGCTGGTGGTGGTATCGGATCTTAATGGTTTCATATTAAAAGCTTCAAATTTAGGAAAAAGGTAAAATAGGGGTAATATGGAATCGTACCATTCATTTTGGTCGACGAGTTCCATTTTCCGGACAAATTACTGAAAGGAAATCTCCTGTGAAAGAATCCATGAGTTATGTGCGCGGTACCACCGAGCAGCCATTAATCCATCAAACCATTGGCGATCTGCTGCAAAGCGCAGTTGACCAATGGGCTGATAAAGAGGCCATTGTGGTCCGCCACCAGGGCATTCGTTGGACTTACAGGCAATTTGGTGAAGCGGTGGATACTTTCGCTGCCGGCTTGCTGGCATTGGATTTGAAGGTGGGCGATCGTATTGGAATCTGGTCACCCAATAATGTTGAATGGGTGATTGCACAGTTCGCGAGTGCAAAAGCCGGTTTGATCCTGGTTAATATCAACCCGGCCTACCGAAAAGCTGAACTCAGCTACACATTGCAGAAAGTGGCTTGTAAGGCCCTGATACTGGCCAGTGCATTTAAAGGCAGCGATTACATCGGTATGTTGCTGGATATCGCAGCCGGGATTTCGAGTTCACCGGCAGGACAGCTAAACCTCTCTGAGTTACCCGAACTCAAATCGCTGATTGTCATCAGTGATGAACCTGTTGCCGGCATGTTTCGTTTTGATGATATTGCAGGTATGGCGCGGGCGGATGCGCAGGAACAACTGGCAGAACGGGCACGGGTCGCGCAACCCGATGATGCCATCAACATACAGTTTACCAGCGGCACAACCGGGCTACCGAAAGGCGCGACGCTGACGCATTTTAATGTTCTCAATAATGGTTACTTTACCGGACAGGCAATGAAACTGACCGAGGAGGACCGTCTGTGTATTCCCGTGCCCCTATACCATTGTTTTGGAATGGTGCTGGGTGTACTGGCCTGCGTGACACACGGTGCGACCATGATATTCCCCTGCGAGGCGTTCGAAGCTGGGGCGGTGCTCGAAACGGTCAGTGAAGAACGATGTACTGCGCTGCATGGTGTGCCGACGATGTTTATCGCGGAGCTTGAACACCCGGATTTCAAACAATTTGACCTGAGCCATCTGCGTACCGGCATTATGGCCGGTGCACCCTGCCCGATTGAGGTGATGCGCAAGGTCATCAGCGAAATGAACATGACCGAAGTTACCATTGCATACGGCATGACCGAAACCAGTCCGGTCAGCTTCCAAAGCGCCACCGATGACCCGCTGGAAAAACGGGTATCCACCGTCGGACGTATCCACCCGCATGTGGAGGTCAAAATTATCGACGAATTCGGTGAGACAGTGCCGCGGGGTGTTTCAGGTGAACTATGCACCCGAGGGTATAGCGTCATGTTGGGCTACTGGGGTGAAGAGGAGAAAACCAAAGAGGGTATCGATGAAGGCGGTTGGATGCACACCGGTGATCTCGCCATGATAGATGAAGAGGGCTATTGCGATATCGTTGGCCGAGTCAAGGACATGATCATCCGTGGTGGTGAAAATATTTACCCACGTGAAATCGAGGAATACCTGTTCCGGCATCCGAAGATTCAGCAGGCGGCTGTTTTTGGTATACCGGATGAGCGGTTTGGTGAAGCCGTGGTAGCCTGGGTCAGCCTTGTCGAGGGTGAAACAGCAGATGAGGAAGAGTTACGGCAATACTGCAATGAGCAGATCGCCTATTACAAGGTACCCAAACATATTGTGATCGTGGATGAATTTCCGTTGACCGTTACCGGCAAGATCCAGAAATTCGTCATGCGCGAACAAACCATCCATGCTATGTAAACAGCACCATCCACGCGGCCAGCACCCCTGAAAGACCTGGTAACGCAACGTTATTCGGGTCTGTGACGCACATATACCGTCGCGGATTGGAGGCCCTTCAGTCGCAACAAACTTGTGATAGGATCAAAAGCTATGTTTCATACGTTCGGAGGATGTTAACGTGCAATTTAAGAAAACCCGTGTCACCGCAGGAAATATGCTTCTGCAAAAAGTATTAATTCTCCTAACCACACTGTTGCTGAGTGCTCCAGTCCTGGCAGAAACTGTCACAGAGTATGGCCCGATTTCAAACTCCCCCAGCAATCAAATCAGACCCGGGCAGGTTGTTTGGGCGGACCTGATAACAAGTGATGTGACAGCTGCTACAGAGTTTTACAGCAAGCTTTTTGGATGGGAATTCAAGTTCAATGGCGACCGGAGTTACGCGCATGCGTGGCTTGACGGTTCTCCTGTTGCCGCCATTGCCGCCTATGATGCTGGTGATGATGAGAACGCTGAAGGTGTATGGATGATATCGGTTTCCGTGCGTGATGTTCTGTCTGCCGAAATAGCCGTAAAACATGCAGGAGGCAAGGTTCTGGAAGGCCCCGAAGAGCTTCGTGGTCGTGGACAGTACATCCTGGTAGAGGATCCCCGCGGTGCCTTGATAATGTTATTGCGCGCCAACAATGGTGACCCGGAAGACAGTACCGGTGACGCAAGTGACTGGCTTTGGGCGGAGTTGTGGACAGATGACATAGACGCTTCAGCGAAATTCTATGAGAAGGTCATTGGTTACAAATCTGTTGCAGTCAAGGGCATCACAGGTAATACCTACCATGTCATGGGTAGAGATCAGAAACCCCGTGTTTCAATGATCAAATCCCCCTTTGACGATGTTTCACCCAATTGGCTGCCCTATGTGAAGGTCAAAGACGTTGATGCTGTCGCGATGAATGTGATTAAGCATGGCGGCAAGGTATTGGTGCCGCCGGAAAGGGATGACCTTAATTATCACGTTGCAATTGTTGCCGACCCAACCGGTGGCATTTTCGCGATCCAGGAACAGGAGAAGCAGCAATGAAAGCCTTAAGCAAAATACTTGTAGTGCTAGCCACCATGTCCATGTTTCTTCTGGGTATGACCGCCTGTTCCAGTAGCGGCGGTGGCGGATACAACCGCGCCAGCATGCATTATGGCAGTGGTTACCGTGGTTACCGGGGTAATCCCTGGGGATATGATGGTGTCTACTATCCTGGCGGTGGGGGTGGTATTGGTGGTGGCGGGTCGGTTGATCCTGACTGGGGTGTTGACGCACCTTCTCGACCTATCGCCGTACCAATGCCCGAGATGGGCATGCCTGATTTTGGCGGTATGGATGATATGGGCGGAATGGATTTCGACTTTTAGACAGTATTTACTGTTGACGTTGCCAGTACCAGCTCCGGTTCAACTGCTTCTTTGTGTTGCTTGGCGATCAATGAATACATTACCGGTATCACAAATAGCGTAAACAAAGTACCGACACTCAGACCAATGGTGATCACCAGGCCAATATTGTTACGTGAGACCGCACCGGCACCGGAGGCCATCACCAGGGGCATGATTCCCAGCACCATCGCTGCAGTGGTCATTAACACCGGCCGTAAACGCATGGCTGCTGCTTCTTTAACCGCGGTAACTTTGTCCATGCCCTGGCGCTGCAGTTGGTTAGCGAACTCAACGATCAGGATTCCATGCTTGGAAATAAGGCCTATGAGGGTGATCAAACCCACCTGGGTATAGATATTCAGCGTGGCCAAACCCAGGAAAAGCGGCAGCATGGCACCAAATATCGACAGGGGAACCGTGATCAGCACGACCAGCGGGTCGCGGAAACTCTCAAATTGTGCGGCCAGTACCAGGTAGATAATGATCAGTGCCAGTGCAAAAGTGAGCAGTAGCGCAGAGCCTTCATTTTCAAACTGACGGCTCTGGCCGCCAAAGTCATAGGTGAAGCCCTGGGGTGCAATTTCACGCAATGTTTTTTCCAGGAATTCATGTGCATCCGCGATGGTGGCCAGACCGGGCATGGGTATGGCCTCAATGACTGCGGAGTTGAGTTGCTGAAACTGTGTCAAATCGTTGGGTACAACTTCCCGCTCAACACTGACGACCGTTGAAAGTGGAATCTGGATGCCATTTCGGGCTGTCACATACAGATTGGCGATGACCCCGGCGGTTTGTTGGAAACTGCCATCAACTTGTGGCACGACCTCGTAACTACGTCCATTGATATCAAAATAATTGGTACGAAAATCACCCAATTGTGTTGCCAGGACATTACCGATATCCCGCATACTGATACCCATTTGCCCGGCCTTGTCACGGTCAACCTTGACGTGGATCTGTGGTTTGTTCATGCGCAGGGTGTTATTAACCATCATAAACAATCCACTTTCCATCGCCTTGTTCTTGAGTTCCTGTGCCACTTCATAGAGCTGTGCGTGATCATAGGTGGAGGTAACAACAAAGTTGACCGGCATGCCCATGGGTGTGCCAGGTAAGGTCGGCGGGTTGATCGCATAGACTTCCATACCCGCTATACCTGCCAGATCACCCTGAAGTTGCGGTTGTATATCCATCTGGCTGCGCTCACGCTGACTCCAGGGTTTCAAAACCATACCAGCCATCACATTGTTTTCCACCGGCATACCCGCCATCATGAATGTTTGTTCATGTTCAGGGTAGGCAGTCAAAGTTTCTTGCAGTTGCTCGGCATAGGTTTGTACAAACTGAACACTGGCATTATCCGGTGCAATACCCATGGTCAGGATGAAACCCTGGTCTTCAACCGGGGCCAGTTCAGACTGTGTCATTGTGAACATGACAAGAATGGCTGCAAGCAGAATGAGACTCCCTGCCACCATCGCTGCCCTGAGGTAATTCAGCGTATAGTCCAGTAGTCGGCGGTAGCCACCTTTCAAGCGATTGAATACCTTGTCGATGGCCACCACCAACCGGCCCTCCATTGCTTTCTTTGTCAGGAGCTTTCCGCTCATCATGGGCGACAGGGTCAATGCGATGAAGCCGGAGATCAATACGGCCCCCGCGAGCGTGAAAGCGAACTCACTGAACAAGGTGCCCGTCAAACCGCCCATAAAACCGATGGGCGCATAAACGGCAGCCAGTGTAATGGTCATGGCTATGACAGGCATGGCGATTTCCCGTGCCGCAACGATCGCAGCACGCATTGGTGGGATGCCTTCTTCGATATGCCGATGCACGTTCTCCACCACCACGATGGCATCATCCACCACCAGGGAGATAGCCATGACCATCGCCAACAGGGTCAGCAGGTTGATGGAATAACCCATCATCAACATGAAAAGGGCGACCCCGATCAATGAAAGCGGAATGGTAATAACGGGTATCAGCACAGCGCGTGCTGAGCCCAGGAACAGGAATACCACCAGCAATACGATAATGGT
>RCNC010002578.1_pt1 | contig 12064 bp, 10 predicted proteins | sample 2041301 | NCBI WGS metagenome assembly RCNC01 (sample SAMN09708231, study PRJNA481090) | Marine sediment metagenome, whole genome shotgun sequencing project. | biome: marine sediment; feature: ocean; material: sediment; isolation source: Sewage treatment plant 13A marine sediment (STP13A) ... | reverse complement strand
GCACGGAAACGAGCGCCGTTCATCGAGAGTGCGTAGGGGTGGCTCGGATACCCGGTCATCTGCTCGCCATGCCCGGACAGCCGACCGTCAGGAGCCCCGGGCCACCATCCCTTGAGTGTGGGCGCCATGAGGATCATCGAAGCGTGGCCGAAAATGGTTTGCGGAATATCGTGCTTGGCTTCGGGCGAAGACCCTGTACCGAACGATGACACAAGCACATCGTTGAGCGGCAGGGAATCGCGTCTATGATCGATTGCCTCTGAAATCGCGATGACAACAGGATTGTTGGCCGTCACCCCTCCGTCGATGAGCGGAATCTTCTCCCCGGATTCGTCGATGAGGATCGCGCCGCCGGCGGTCCAGGATGACTCGAAGCCGGAAGAGAAGGACGCCGAAGAGAACAAGCTGAAGACGGTCTCCAAGGACAGCGAGTGTGACGAGATCACCCGTCCTGAGGTGATCCAGAAGGTCAACCCAAAATATCCGGAAGAGGCCCGCAAAGCGAAGATCATGGGGTACGTCATCGTCGAAACCGTGATCAACGAAAAGGGAACCGTCGACGATATCAAGGTGGTCGAGTCTCCCGACGAGCTTCTGTCGGAGGCTGCGGTCGAAGCCGTCCGCCAGTGGACCTTTGAGCCGGCACTCTGTGACGGCCGGCCGGTTGGCGTTTACTACAACCTGACCGTCAATTTCCACCTTAAATGACCGATCCTGCGTCCGAGCTAAGGACTCAGCCTCTTGCAATATTCCTGTCATCCCGAGCGAGGGAGTCCGGCGACCGAGTCGAGGGATCCCCCGAAGCAGGGGATAAGCTGATATATCGGCATTCTCCTACTTCGGGGGATCCTTCGACTCGCTTCGCTCGCTCAGGATGACAGCTATCCGGTTTTTGCAAGAGGCTCGACTCAATACCCAAGACTCCTCTTGGATGGTGAGAATAAGAATTGAGAACTGAGAATTGAGAATCGAGCGACAAGGGAGGCCCCGCGGCCTCCCTTGTCGTCTGAGATGAACCTGCCTCCCGTGTTATAATTTACGTAGAGCCGTAAGTTACGCGCTCGAAAACAGTTGGCAGATTTTTCCTGGCCCTTCCGGCGTCGCGTGGAGGGTTTGCGTCAAGTCTCCAGCAACCGGGGTTTGTATTGTCGATCAGTGGCAACCTGCGCACCATGCCGTTCTCGGATCTCCTGCAATGGGTGTCGCAGAGCCGTAAGACCGGAACCCTCTCAGTCGAGGGCCAGCCCCACAACAAGAAGATCTACTTCCGCGACGGCCTTGTAGCGGCCGCATCGTCGGAGAACCCGAAGGAGTTCCTCGGCTACTATCTCGTAGGGTGGAAGTACATCGGTGAGGACGAGTTGGAGGAGCTGCTCGACATGCAGGAGGCACACGGCACCCTCCTTGGCGAGCTCTTGGTCATCATTGGCCGGCTCAACCGGGAGGATCTGCAGCACGTCCTCCAGGTCAAGACCGAGGAATCCATCTACGAGCTGTTTCTGTGGCAGGAGGGGGACTTCCGGTTTCTCGAGAACATCCTTCCCGCGAAGAAGTTTCAGCCCTTGAATCTGCCCGTCGAGATGATCACCCTCGAGGGTGTTCGCCGGAAGGATGAATGGGCCCGGTGCCGGGAGTTGATTCCCGATGAGAGCTGGATCCCAAGCCTCGTCAAAGCAGTGGATGTCGAGCAACTGGGTGAGATCGAGCTCAATATCCTGCGCGAGATCGACGGCAAGAACAGCATCGAACACATTGCGCTGAGCAATCGGTTGGCGTTTTTTCACGTCCTCATGTTTGTCTTCCAGGGCATGACCTACAATCTCTTCGAGGTCCGTCCGCCGGGCGACGAGATCACCGCGATTCCGGGTTTTTCCAAGGGCACGTGGATGACCATGATCCACCAGATCGAGGAGATGATGGGTGAGGGCGATCTGCTTGCCGCTTATCACCGCCTCTCCGAGATCCGAGACAAGTATGCTGATCAACCCGAGGTGAGCCAGCAGGCAGACCTCGTTCTGAACAAGATCTCCGAAGCGGCGGCGAAGCTCCACCTCACCGATTCCGCCGTTCTCGAACTCGCCATTCCGTCCTCCGATCTCACGAGCCTGAACTGCAGTACGCAGGAGGGCTTCCTGCTGTCCAGGATAGACGGATCCTACTCCTTGGGTGAGATCCTCAACATGATCCCCGGGTCGGAGCTCGAGAACAAGCTGTTGGTCAACGCGCTCGTTCAGAAAGGCGTCGTGCGCCACGGTGACCAGTGACAACCGGTGAGAAGACGGGGTTCATGACTGACCCACGACTCCCGAATGTGGCGACCGTGATCCTCGCAAAAGATGAGGAACGCACGATTAGCGATGCCGTGAGCGGGGCGCGGAGATTTTGCGCCCGTGTGGTGGTGATGGACGGGCACTCAAACGACTCGACGGCTGAGCTTGCCGGGCAGAGTGGCGCTGAGGTGCACCTCGACCCTGGAAAAGGAAAGGGCGCAGCTATCCGCGCGGGTCTCGACCTCGTGACCGATCCGGTAGTGGTGCTGATGGATGCCGACGGATCGCACGACCCGGCGGACATTCCCCGCCTCGCTGAGCCGATTCTCTCCGATGTTGCGGATCTCTGTGTCGGCAGTCGATTCACCGGGGGGTCGGAGGAGCTGTCGATCACGGTCGGTCAGCTCGTGCGCACGATCGGTAATATCTCAATGAACATCGCCATTAACAAACGGTGGGGAGTCGAGCTCACGGACACTCTCAATGGGTTTCGAGCCGTACGGAGGGCGGCCGCCCTCGAGGTTGGCCTTCGCGAGGACATCCACACCATCGAGCAAGAGATGGTGATGAAGATGCTGCTTTCGGGCTATCGCGTCGTCAACGTGCCGACCCATGAGTTCAGCCGCCGCTTCGGAGAGAGCCACATCAAGATCTGGCGGCAATGGCCGCATTTTGTTGCCTGCGTTTTCACGCACGTTGTGCGCCGTTCGCGGCGCAACGGGTCCGACGGTGGATCGAGTGCACCAACCGAAGTGGGGGATTCTCAGTGACCGGGAGAGGCTCTCCGGGGCCGGACGAACCCCACACAACCGCACCACGGGCCGGGCTGGCCGCAGTAACACTTGTGGCGGCGGCCGGTTGGGTTCTGATGCGGGCCGATGCGGCCGGTGGATATGTTCCGTTGGCGGCGGTGCTCCTGTCGGTGGTCTGGATTGCCGTCTGGACCCTGGCTGCGTTGGGGGCCGGCCGTCCGGTTGTCCGGTATCTCGCAGCGGGCGGTGATTCCGGTTGGGATGAGTTCGTGATTTCGGCGATCGCCGGTGCCGGCGTGCTCACGGCCTCCGCCTGGGCGCTGTCGCTGGTGGGGTGGTTTCATCCGTGGCCGCTCCTGGTGGTCCTTCTGATATGGGCGGTTGCTGGAATCGTGGACGTCACTCGCCGCCCCATCGCGATTCCGAAAGTCGATCCTCGACTCCTGCCGTTGGCACTGCTCGGCGTCGTTGCTCTGCTCGTGGCCGCAACCCTGTCACCGTTTTTCGATCAGTGGCACCAGCATCTGGGCTTCCCGTGGGTATGGCTGCAGGACGGGTCGGTCCATACCTTGTCTCGGAATTGGTACTCCTATATGCCGGTCAACTCGAGCCTGCTCTTCGCCTATGGGTTGAAGACTCTCGGGCCGTGGTCGGCTCAGGTCGTGCACTGGTGGTGCGGGCTGGTGACGGTGATGGCGGTTTGGTCTCTTGCCCGTCGGGTCGGAACGCCGGGGGCGGGGGTGTGGGCGGCCTGGATTTTCGTGACCACGCCGACGGTGCTGCACCTCTCGACGACGGCCGGCTCGGATCTGGTCGTCACGATCTTCGCCGGCGGCGCCTGGCTGGCACTGTTCCGCACCATCGACCGCGACGGGCGGCCGAACCGTTGGTGGGCGTTTGCCGGGGTGTGCGTCGGCCTTGCCGTCGGCACGAAGTACATCGCAATGGGGACGGTAGCGCTCCCCGTCGCTGTCGGCGCGGTGGTGCTCCATCGACCCTGGCGCAGCGCGGATGTCCTGCGATCGTCGATTCGAGGCGCGGCGGTGGCATTCGCGTCCGCGATGGTGACGTTCGCCCCGTGGGCGGTCCGAAATTTCCTGGAGACCGGGAACCCCCTCTTTCCCTTCGTCAACGGACCGTTTCATAAGCTTCTGAAGGTCCCGGTGGAATCTGCGGAGGAGTTTTCATCTTTGTTGTCGGGGCTCGATTTTTCGGTACACCACATAATCGGTGGCCTCGACCTCGGTACCTTCCAGGCATCAATCGACGGATTCCCGTCGATCGGGTTTGCCTATCTTCCACTACTGGCCGTGGCGGTTCTCTCCTGGCGCCACCTGCGAAGCGTTGGCTGGCGAGCTCTCGTGGTCGGCGCCGTGGCAGGGGTCGGTTTCTGGCTCGTGACCCTTCACGTGAGTCGTTACATAGTTCCGGTGCTGGTGCCCCTGGTGGCGGTTCTCGCCGTCGCCCTCGCTGCGATGCTGCGGCAGGTTTCCGGTCGGCTGCGTACGCCCCTGGTGGCGCTGGTCGGTCTCCTTTTTGTGGTGAATATCGCAGCCAGCGTCTCGTCTCTCGGCCTCGATCGCCTGGGTTGCACCCTCGGTGTGGCGGAGGTGGAACCCATCCTCGCGCGCTGGGTGAGCTCGTCCCCGGCGTTCGAGCCGGTGTCGGAGCTGCCCGAAGATGCGAAGGTGCTGTTGGTCGGCGAGGCCCGAGCGTTGGGATTTGAGCGTCCGGTCGAGTTCGAGCACCCGTACCGGGTGTCGCGCCTACAGGAGCTGGCTCGCGCGGCAAGCGATCACCGCGACATCGCCGCCCAGCTCACCTCCGAGGGGATGACGCACGTGCTCGTCAACCGATGGGAGGTCGATCGGATCATTCGTTTGCTGAATCGCAAGAGTTTCTTCGAGTGGTCAGATCCCGCCGCAGCGGGGCGCCTCGATCGGTTCTCCCGCGAGTGCCTGGCGCCGGTGTGGGCGGGATCAGGTTTGGGACTCTTCCAGATCGTGCCCGATTGCACGGCCTCTGCCCCCGGCGCTGAAGGTCTCGCCACCTGGTAGGAGATTCGGGCTAGCCCGCGTATCTCACCGGGTTTCGTAGCGAGGGCGGCGAAGCGCAAGTATCCGCTGGGTTTGTCGCGAATCTGGCGACGCAGTCGTAGTAGCGCTACGTCGAGGAACACGATTTGCGACAAGCACGGCGGGACGTCGCGATTCGTCGTCCGCAGTAGACACCCGGTGAGATATGCGGGCTAGACAGTTCGCGAATAGAGAGGGCCGTCTGAAGGTTGGGCGAGGTAGCTGTCGAAGGGCATGCACAGATTTCGAAGGAAGAAGCGACCGGTGGGTGTGACCTGGAGTCCGCGGTCGTCCATTTCCAGGAGCCCATCCGCGGCCATCGTCCTGAGATCTGGAAGGACGGCCTCGAAGTGGGTTCGCGGGTTGACGCCGAAGTTCCTTTCAACCCATGAATAATCGAGTTTGAGGGCGCAGATGATGCGGTGAATCACGGCCCGCCGAAGCTCGTCCTCAGGTGTTCGCAACAAACCCCGATCCACCGGCAGCCGACCCTCGGCCACCGATCGCTCGAAACGTACCAGTTTTTTCTCATTGGCCACATAGGCGCCCGCCACATCGCCGATCGACGTCGCACCCACTCCGATTTGGTCCGACGCCGGCATCACGGTGTAGCCCATGAAGTTCCGGTGCACTCTGTCCTGATCGAGAGCCACCGCCAGCTCATCTCCGGGTTTGGCGAAGTGATCGAAGCCGACGAAACGGTAGCCGGCTTGGGTGAATTCCTCCACCGCTCCAAGGAAGAGCTGGAATTTCTCCCACCCCGTCGGCATGGTCAGGGACTCGAGCTCACGCTGGTGCGGTTTGATCCACGGCACGTGGGCGTAGGAAAAGCAGGCCACGCGGTCAGGGGCCAGCTTGTCGATCACAGTCCTCACGGTCTCGCGGAAACCCTCGGCGGTCTGCAGGGGCAGCCCGTAGACCAGATCGAGGTTGACCGAGGTAAAACCGAGGCGTCGCGCCTCTTCAAGGTGCTCCCGGGTGAGTGCCAGTGGTTGGACGCGCCGGACGGCCTCCTGGACCTCGGGGTCGAGATCCTGGAGACCCATGGAAATCCGGTTGAATCCGAGACGGCTCAGGGTCTCCAGGTGCTCCATGGTGGTTACACAGGGGTCGATCTCGATCGCGACCTCGGCATCATCGGTGAGCGGGAATCGCGACGTGATGGCGGTGAAGAGCTCCTCGCATTGCGCCGGCGACAAATAGGTCGGGGTGCCGCCGCCCCAATGAAGTTGGCTGAGCTTGCGGCGCTGCCCGAGGGCCGTCTGCAGCAGGTCGAGCTCGGAGGCCAACGCCTCGAGGTAGGGCTGCTCGGGGCCGCGGCGTGGCGAGATCACCACGTTGCAGCCGCAGAATGTGCAGCGCTGTTTGCAGAACGGCAGGTGGACGTACATCGAGAGTGGGTCGGCGGGGCGCGAAGCCGCCACCTCCAGCCGCTCGCGGTAGGCGGCCTCGTCAAAGTCGGGACTGAAGTGCGGCGCCGTCGGGTACGAGGTATACCGCGGCCCGGGCCGGTCGTACCGAGCCAGCAGATCGGGCGTGAGACCGGAAAGGTCGAACGAGCCGGTCACAGCATACGCCCCGGTTGCAAATTAGGAATTAGGAATGAGGAATTAGGAATTCGCAACCCCGGTATCCGAAATGGATGCCACCCTTGGGTACGTGGACGGAACTCAAAACTCAAAACTAAGAACTCAAAACTCTTTTGGGGTGAGTAGCCGGCCATTCCTAATTCCTATTTCCTAATTCCTCATTCATACCGGTACTCCTTCACCGTCCGCACGAACGCCTCCATGGCGTGGACCGGTACATCAGGCGTGATTCCGTGGCCGAGGTTGGCGATGTAGCCGCGACGGGGAGCGGTCTCGAGCATCGCCAGGGTCCGGCGGCGGATCTCCTCGTCGGGACCCATCAAAACGCCGGGGTCGAGGTTGCCCTGGAGGGCGTGTTCGGGCAGCGCCCGAGTCGCTCGACTGAGGTCCACACGCCAATCGAGCCCGAGGACCTCGCACGGCATTTCCGGGAGATCGTGGAGCAGGTGAGCGCCGCCGTTGGCGAAGTAGATCCGCGGCACCTCGAGATCGGCGATGGCGTCGAGGAGGCGCCGGGCCGGCCGCAGCGCCCATCGGCGGGCGTCCTCCGCCCCCAGCGCGCCGACCCACGAGTCGAAAATCTGCACCGCCTGCGCGCCGTGCTCGACCTGGGTTCGGAGATAGGCGGCCATCGCGTCCGCGAGGGTGTTCACCAGACGGTCGAAGTCTTCGGGGTGATGGTGGGCGAAGGATTTGACCCGGGTGAAGGTGCGCGAGGTGACGCCCTCCACCAGGTACGAGGCCAGCGTCCACGGCGCGCCGCAGAACCCGATCAGGGCCGTGTCTTCGTCAAGCGCTGCTCCCACCTGATCGAGGGTCTCCGAAAGGAACTCAGTGCCGCTCCATGGAGCCGGGATCCGGAGTCGATCGAGATCCGCGGGATCGCGCACGGGGTTGGCGATGTGCGGGGCTGGGCTGAAGCTGAGCTCGACGCCCATCGGAACGAGTGGCGTCAAGATGTCGGAGAATACGATCGCCGCGTCGAGCCCGAATCGGCGGATAGGCTGCAGCGTGACCTCGGCTGCAATTTCCGGTGTCCGGCACATGGTGAGAAAATCTCCGGCCTTTTTGCGCACCTCCCGATACTCCGGAAGATACCGGCCCGCCTGCCGCATCACCCAGACCGGAGGCCGGTCGACCTCCTCGCGCCGGCACGCCCTCAAGAACTGGTTCATTTCCCCGGTCCTACGCATGCATCCTGGGTATGAATTAGGAAGTAGGAATTAGGAATTAGGAATGTCGGCCACCCACCCGATGCGAACGAACAACGACGAAAAGGGGTGGCGATGGAAATTCCTAATTCCTCATTCCTAATTCCTAAATCCGTCATGTGATCGCCTCCACCGCCCCGGCAAACGCCTCGACGGTTTCGTTGATGACACCTGGGTCGTGGGCGAGCGAAACGAACATCACCTCATACGCCGACGGCGCGAGTGAGACCCCGCGCTCGAGGAGGGCGCCGTGCAGGGCGGCGTAGGTCTCCGCCGACTCGGGGCGGATGTCCTCGAATTTCAGAGGCGGCTCGCCCTCCTGCAGCGCCAACCACAGTATCGAACCCGCGCGCACGACCGACCACTCGATGCCGAGACGCGACAGCACCTCCTGGAAGCCGCTCTGGAGCAATTGCCCGAGCTTGTCGAGCTCGGCGTAGGCGGCGCCGCCGTCGGCCAGGAGGCGGCGCAGGGTCGCGCTGCCCGCGGCCATGGCGACCGGGTTGCCGGACAAGGTGCCCGCCTGATAGACCGGGCCGAGAGGCGCCAGCTGCTCCATCAGCACCCGTCTGCCGCCGTATGCGCCGACCGGCATGCCGCCACCGATCACCTTGCCGTAGGTGGCGAGGTCGGGCTCGATGCCGTAGTGGCCGGCAGCGCCGTTGCTTCCGAGGCGGAATCCCGTGATGACCTCGTCGAGGATAAGCAGCGCGCCGTAACGGGTGCACTGCTCACGCACCAGACGCATGTATTCGGGCCGTTGGATCAGGAGACCGGAATTGGCCGGCACCCCCTCGATGATGACCGCGGCGATCTCGCCGCCGCGTTCCTCCATGAGATTGAGGAACGCCTCCTCGTCGTCGAGCGGGAGCACTGCCGTGTGGGCGGCGAAGCTCTCCGGCACCCCGGCCGACGATGGCGTGCCGAAAGTGGCGAGACCGGAGCCGGCGGAGACCAGCAGATGATCGGCATGGCCGTGGTAGCAGCCCGAGAACTTGACGACGGTGTCGCGCCCGGTGGCGCCGCGCGCCAGCCGCACCGCGGACATCACCGCCTCGGTGCCCGAAGACACGAAGCGGACCATCTCCAGGTGGGGGACGGCCGACGTCACGAGCTCGGCCAGCTCCACCTCCTGCCGGCATGGCGCGCCAAAGGACAGACCGGCAGCGGCGGTCGTCGCCACCGCCTCCACCACGTCGGGGTTGGCGTGGCCAAGGATCAACGGCCCCCAGGAGCCGATGTAATCGATAAAACGGTTGCCGTCGGCGTCGATGATGTGGCAGCCGACGCCGCGTTCGTAAAACAGGGGATCGCCACCGACCGAACGAAAGGCCCGGACCGGCGAGTTGACCCCGGCCGGCATCACCTCGCAGGCGCGGCGATACAGCTCGCGGGATCGGTCGCGGTTGCTCACAGCCAGCCCTCGGCCAGGGCCTGGCGGCCGTGGTAGGTGATGATGATGTCGGCGCCGGCGCGACGGAACGCGTGCAGATTTTCCAAAACGACGGTGCGCTCGTCGATCCACCCACGCTCTGCGGCGGCCTTGACCATCGAGTACTCGCCGGAGACGTTGTAGACCGCGAGCGGCTGAGGAAAAGCTTCGCGAAGGTCGGCCACAATGTCGAGAAAGGCGAGCGCCGGTTTGACCATGAGGATGTCGGCGCCCTCCTGGATGTCGAGCTCGGCCTCAATCAGCGCTTCGCGCCGGTTGCGGGTGTCCATCTGGTGCGAGCGGCGATCGCCTGAGGTCGGCGCCGATTGCGCAGCCTCGCGGAAGGGACCGTAGTAGCCGGACGCGTACTTCACCGAGTACGACATGATCGCCGTGTCCACCAGACCAGCGTCGTCGAGGTTTTCACGGATCGCTGCGACCCGACCGTCCATCATGTCCGAAGGCGCCACCACGTCTGCGCCGGCCCGGGCGTGGCTGAGAGCCATGGCGGCGAGGTGGGGGAGAGTGGAATCATTGTCGACCTTGCCGTCGACTATCAGACCGCAGTGGCCGTGGTCGGTGTAGGCGCAGAGACAAACATCGGTCATGACGACAAGCCGCTCGCCGAACGTATTCTTGAGCGCAGACACAGCGGCGGACACCAGATTGTCATCGTCTGCAGCGGCGCTCCCGTCGGGTCTCTTGACGGTCTCGTCCGGTACCCCGAAGAGGAGCACCGATCTGATTCCGAGATCGAGGTCCCGGCCGACCGTTTCCAGCAACCGGTCGACTGATTCGTGACTGATTCCCGGCATCGCGCCGATCGGCTCGGAGATGCCGTCACCGGGGACCACGAAATGCGGTTGCACGAACATCCCGGCGTCGATGCGGGCCTCGGCCACCAGATCTCGGAGAACCGGAGACATTCGAAGGCGTCGGGGTCGATTGATCAATTCCTGCATAATTCCTCCGCAAGTGATTTCATCGTCGGTTCGAGCGGAATGCGGCAGTCGATGCCGAGCGCGGCCGCCGCCAGCTGGGTGGTTGGGCCGAGGGCCCAATGCGGGCACGGGAGCGGCCGCCCCCCCACGCCTTCGAGATAGAAGGTGGCGGCCCGCGGCGAGGTCAGGACGACCGCGTCGAGGCTCGGCCCCAGCGGCGGCAGCTCTCGGGGCGGTGTTGGGTCCATGCGGTAGACCACCACCGGGAGCACCGAGTGGCCGCCTTCGCTGAGGATTCGGGGCAGCTCGGGACGGCGGTCGCGGCCGCACGCAAAAACGATTGTGGTCGGAGTGTCGAGAAGGTTGACAAGCTCCCCCGCCAACCCCTGACCGTCTCCGGGACCCACCAGCTCCACCTCGAGCCCCGCCTCTTCGGCCGCTCGGGCGGTGGCGGTTCCGACAACGGCGGCCGGCAGCTCAAGCAGATGCTCGGCGCCGCGATCGCGGCAGGCACTGGCGAAACGATGTGGGGCGCGGGGCGACGCCATCACGAGCCACATCGGCGCGCGCTCGTCGAACCTGCGCGTCAGGAGCCCATGCCAACCCGCGTCGTCGTTCACGTCCTCGAGGCGCAGCACCGGATAGGGCCGGAGGGTGAGACCGCATGGATCAACGAGGGCCTGCAGCTCTGCGCAGTCGGCCGGATGGCGTGTGATGAGCACGTATCGGGTCATTGATCCATGCCCTTGTGGCCGGCGAGCTGCAAGGCGTTGTAACAGACCTGCGCCGCAGTCTCCGGGTCTTGAGCGAGACTTCCGACCCGCGATACCTCGGCCTGGGTGGCCTCGTCGTCGATCTTGCCAAGCACGGCCCGCAGGCGGAGACCGCTCTCATCCTCGGTGGCGAGACAGCCGAGGGGGAGGTGGCAGCCGCCTCCGAGGAGATCGAGCAGCCGGCGCTCGGCCTCGACGCAGCGGGCGATGTCGTGATTGTTGAGCTCAGCCAGCCGCCGTGTAGCGGGATCGCCGGCACGGGTCTCGATGGCGAGAGCGCCCTGTCCCGGGGCCGGGAGCATCACCTCCGGGGGCAGCTCGCGGAACTCGAGGTCGCCGAGATCCAAATCGAGGCGGCGCACCCCTGCGGCCGCGAGGAGAATGGCGTCGTAGTCTCCGTCCTGCAGCTTGCGCACCCGGGTCGGCACGTTGCCGCGCAGCGCCCGCACCTCGATCCCCGGGTTGCAGACGAGGGCCTGGGCAGCGCGGCGCAGAGACGAGGTGCCGAGGATTGTCCCTTCAGACAGCCCGAGAGGATCGGCGTGGGTTGGCTCGAGCCTTCCCGGAAGCGCGAGAACCATGTCCGCCGGATCGGCCCGCTCGGGGATGGCGGCGATTTCGAGCCCACCAGGCTCATCGGTCGGCAAATCCTTGAGCGAATGAACGACCAGGTCGATCCGGTTCCCCAGCAGCGCATCCTGAAGCTCTTTCGTAAAGAACCCCTTGCCCTCCATCTTGCGAAAGGCGACGTCCTGGATCCGGTCGCCGCGGGTCTTGATGATTTCGATCTCGCACGTGATATCGAGGCCGTCGCCGATGAGAGCGGCGACCCGATGGGCCTGCCAAAGAGCCAGATCGGAGCCTCGGGTGCCGAGGCGCAGGAGACTCCTCACTTCTTTGGTTCCTCTCCGGGGCCGTTGTCACCCTCGAGGCCCTTGAGAAAACCGTCGATCACCGCGCTTGAGTGGTGCCATGCGGCGCCCTTGAGCCCCTTCAAGGGCACCTGGACGAGCCGTTTGAC
>RCNC010006093.1_pt1 | contig 12065 bp, 13 predicted proteins | sample 2041301 | NCBI WGS metagenome assembly RCNC01 (sample SAMN09708231, study PRJNA481090) | Marine sediment metagenome, whole genome shotgun sequencing project. | biome: marine sediment; feature: ocean; material: sediment; isolation source: Sewage treatment plant 13A marine sediment (STP13A) ... | reverse complement strand
TCGGCGACGATGTCACAACCGGAGCCGTCTTCATCGTGAACCCGGCCATGGAGCTCTAGGAAAATGCCCAGAAAAACGACTCTCTTGCTGGTGCTTTCGATCGTGGTCCTTGCGATCTCGGCGGCCGGTCAATCCGCGACCACCGTTCGGGTTTTCAATCTCAAGAACGCATCGGTGATCGAGGCTTTCACCGCCATTGAACCGCTGCTTTCCGACGATGGCAGCGTCACGGTTCAGCCGTCGCGGGGCCGGATCACGATCCAGGATTCGCCTCAGATCGTCGGCCAGATCACCACGCTGCTCGATGAGCTCGACCGGATTCCGGGTGAATATCGGATCGAGGTGGAACTCCTCGAAGGCCTCGACTCCGAACAGGCCTCGGATCTCCCCCCCGAGCTCGACCGCCGGCTCCACCGGATGTTTCCTTTCAAGTCCTACCGGCGCGCCGGCCGGACGGTCTTCCAGGGCGAGTTCGGCCAGCCGACCACGGCCTCGCTGAGCCAGAGCTATCGGCTCTCGTTTCTCGCCGAGTCATCGATTGTTCCCGAGTCGACCCCGTGGGGTGTGGCCGATATCGGTAATCGAACCCAGGTGAAATGGCTCCGCCTCGATCGCCTCACCACCAAGACCGGGGGAGGCGAGCAGCTCGACGAGCTGCTCAGAACGACGGTCTTTTTGTCACCGCGGCAGAAGATGATCATCGGCGCCGGCAGCTCGGAGGATTCGGCGAGCGGGTTGGTGCTGATTCTCACCATGCACTCGGTTGAGGATCGCTAGTCATGATCGGGGTGACCTGAGTGCCCGAGTACGTTTGTCGGCTGGGCTCCCCCGATGGAGCGGTGGTGGAACGCCGCCGGGTCGCGGCGTCCTCAGATGCTCTTCATCGAGAGCTCGAAGGTGAGGGATTCCACGTTTTTTCCGTCACCCCCGCTCGGTCCCGGCTGCAGATCCCGTTCCTCGGCAAGAGCACCAAGATATCGGGTCAAGAGTTCCTTCTTTTCAACACCCAGCTCGCGACGTTGCTGCGCGCAGGTCTACCGCTCGCCCACGGACTGGAGCTCCTTCGCGACCAGCAGTCCAACGAGCACTTCAAGGCCCTCCTGGACAACGTCCTCCAACAGGTGAATACAGGTGTTTCGCTCTCAGATGCTTTCAGTTCGCTGGGTGACGTCTTTCCCCGGCTCTATGCCAACACTCTTCGCGCCGGCGAACGATCCGGTGAGCTTGAAGCGGTCCTCGGCCGCTTTGTCGAGTACCAGCGACTGACCGAATCGGTTCGCAGAAAGATCATCGGAGCGCTGACCTATCCGTTGGTGCTCATCGCCATGTCCGTCATCCTCGTGATCATCCTCATGACTCGTGTGATCCCGGCGTTCAGTAGCTTCTACCTCCAGTTCGATGCCGACCTCCCGATGCCGACGAGGATCGTCATGGGTCTTTCGACGTCCCTGCAGGAGCACTTTCTCCTCTTCATCGCCGGCACTATCGGTTTCTACTTCGCGGTCAAGATGTGGCGGAACTCGCCTTCGGGCCGGCGTATCACCGATCGCTGGCGACTCTCGATACCGGTGGTCGGGCGGCTGGGCCATCTCTTCGCGGTGTCTCAGTTCACCCGGTCGCTGAGCGTCCTTCTCGGCGGAGGCACACCCATGGTGCCGGCGCTGCAGGTCTCGACGACATCCATCAGCAACAGCTATATTTCAGAGCTCTTTCGGAGCTGTGTTCAGGAGGTTCAGGAGGGACGGCCCCTGTCGGATGCCCTGGACGACACCGGGAAGATGCCCGAACTCGCGTTGGCCATGATGAAAGTCGGGGAATCCACCGGTGCACTGCCGGAAATGCTCGAACACACTTCAGGCTTCTTTGATGAGGAGATCGAAGCCAGCCTGGCGCGCCTCGTGACCCTCTTCGAGCCCATGATCCTGGTGGTGATGGGTATCGTCGTTGCGGGACTGCTGTTGTCGGTCTACTATCCGTTGCTCACGACCGTCTCAAAGATTGGATGAACGGCGATATGGCGACAGATCCACAACTCGACCAAACCCTCGTGATGCTTGACGAGGCGATGGATCCCGACGAGCAGGGGGACATCAGCGAGGCGGAGACTCTGGCTGCACGGCTCGGTCTCCCTTTCGATCCCCTCGACGAGTTCCACGTCGATGGTGATCTCTTCCGGACGATCCCGGTGGAAACCATGATCCGCTACGAGTTTCTCCCCATGGCCAGCGAGGGAGAGGTGCTCAAGGTCGTGATGGCGGATCCGTCGAATGTCGTGAGTCTCAACGAACTCGAGCTCGCCCTCGCCCGGCCCATCGATGTCACCGTCAGCCCCCGCAAACGCATTGCGGACATCCTCGAGAAATCCGAGTCCACCCAGCGAGTCCTCGATGAGGCCACCGAGGGCTTCAGCATGCAGATCGTCCAAGATGCCGATGATGGCGAAGAGGTGCTGTCCATCGACCGGATCACCGCCGATCAGTCGCCGATCATCCGACTGGTGGACACGATCCTCTTCAACGCCATCCAACGGCGGGCGTCGGATATCCACATCGAGACGCAGGACCGCGAGGTCGTGGTCAAGTACCGCATCGACGGTGTGCTCTACCAGGCGATGAAATCCATCGACAAGCGCCACCACTCGACCATCGTCAGCCGGATCAAGGTCATGTCGGAACTCGACATCGCCGAGAAACGGGTCCCCCAGGACGGCCGTTTCAAGGTTCGGTTCTCGGGCCGCACCATCGACTTCCGCGTCTCGATCATGCCCACCGTCCACGGTGAGGATGCGGTGATCCGGATCCTCGACAAGGAGTCGTCCAGCACCGAATTCAGCACCCTCAACCTCGATGTCCTCGGTTTGGAGGACGACACCAAGAGACAGGTTCGGAAGTTCATTCACGAGCCGTACGGGATGGTGCTCGTGACCGGACCGACGGGTTCGGGAAAGACAACCACGCTCTACGCCTGCCTGTCGGAGATCGTATCGTCCGAGGACAAGATCATCACCATCGAGGATCCCGTGGAGTACCAGCTCAAGGGCATCACTCAGATCCCGGTCAATGAAAAGAAGGGGCTGACCTTTGCCCGGGGTCTGCGGTCGATCCTCCGCCACGACCCGGACAAGGTGATGGTCGGTGAGATCCGCGATGAAGAGACCGCGCAGATTGCGGTGCAGTCGGCGCTCACGGGTCACCTGGTCTTCACCACCGTTCACGCCAACAACGTGGTCGATGTCATCGGCCGCTTCCTCAATATGAACGTCGATCTCTATAATTTCGTCGCCGCGCTGAACTGCGTTCTCGCCCAGCGATTGGTTCGTCGAATCTGCCTCCACTGCAAACGACCCGCCGTGGTCTCAGATATCCTGCTCGAGGACTCGGGTCTCGAACCGGACCGTTATCGTGATTTCACCTTCTTCGAGGGAGCAGGATGCATCGAGTGCAACGGCACCGGCTATCGCGGCCGACTCGCCATCGCCGAGCTGCTCAACCTGTCCGACAACATCCGTGAGCTCATTTTAGATCGTCGTTCGGCGGCCGAGATCAAACGGGCGGCCAAGGCCGAGGGAATGCGTTTTCTCCGCGAGTCCGCCCTGCAGAAGGTCTTTGCCGGCGAGACCTCATTGCGCGATGTGAACAAAGTGACATTCGTCGAATGAGGATTGCAGATCTCTTGACTTCGCCGCCGCCGGCGACCGGGTGGTCGCTCGACACCGCCATGGCGGTGGTGGTGCGGCGCCAGAACAAGGGCGAGCTGCGCTGTGCGGCGGTCGATGTTCCCGATGGGACTTTCGAGGTCGGTCCGGTGGGGCTCCAGGCGGTCGACGAGGAGAAACTCCGGCCGGTCCTGGCCCGGCTGCAGGATGAGGTCGAAGGAACAAATCGGGTTGCCGTCGTCGTGCCCACCGGCTGGCTCCGGACCCACATTCTTGAATTCGAACAGCTGCCGCGGCGGCAGGCCGATATCAACGAGATGGTCCAGTGGCGGCTCAAGAAGCTGCTTCCGGTGGCGCCGGCGAGCCTTCGCCTCGCCACGGTGACCCAGCCGCCATCCGAGGGCGCCCGACGCCTGCTGGTCCTCGTAGGAGTCGAGCGAGCCATGGCGGGCCTGGAGTCGGTATTCGAATCCGTCGGTGTTTCCCCGGGGCTGATTTCTCCGCGGGTCTTTGCGGTGGCCGATGGAAAAGGCGCGGCCTCGAGAGTGTTGGCAGTGCAGCAGGAGAGCGGTTTTCTGTCGATCATGCTTCTGGTCAACGACCAGCCGAAGGTGGTTCGAACAAAGCCGTTACCGATCAATGACTGGTCGGTTGTGGAGCGCGAGCTGGGCCTGACACTGGGCTTTATTCGGGCTAGTCTTGAAATCGAGGGTGACCTCGACGTCGGCGTCTCGGTGCAAGACGAGATGCTGGCCGACCGTCTCAAGGGATGGATCGAGGCAGAAGATACCCTGTCGCTGGTGAGTGCAGCTTCTCCGTCAATTGCTTTCGACGGGACCGCGATCCGTGATCGAGTGGGGTCCTATCGTCTCGATCCGGTGGCCAACCTTATGTCGGGAGGGGTTCGATGATCGTCCCGAATCTCGCCTCCCGTCCCCATCTCAACACCCGGCCCGTCTGGCTGGTGATCGCGGTTGCGGCATTTCTGTCGCTGATCTTCGCGGTGCTCAACACCCAGGTGTGGCTCAAGAGCAATCGAGAGCTCGAAGAGCAGATTCTCCTTCTTGATCAGCTCAAGGCGGACAATGAACGCCTCACCCTCGAGGTCGGACGACAGGCCGAGGATCTCAACCGGGTGCCGTGGAGATCGCTGGCTGCGAGGGTCAACGCCGTCAACGCGGTGATCCAGGAGCACGAGTTTTCGTGGGTCGGGCTGCTCGACGACATCGAGCGGGTGCTTCCCTATGATGTTCGGCTGACCAAGATCACGCCCAAGGTCGATGGCGACGAGGTGAACCTCTCGCTCAACGCCATCGGTCGAACCCGCGAGGCGCTGCTCGATTTCTTCGATACCCTCATCGAGGATCCGAGTTTCTCCGACCCGACACCGTCATCGGAAATGACCCCTGAAGAAAGCGGATTCGGTTATGTCTTCCAGATGACCGTCGTTCACCACCCGGGGCAGGTGTCACCATGAACATCGACTGGCGGCCCTGGCGGCAGATGCTGCCGATGTGGTTACCCGCGGTGATCGTCGCCCTGGTTCTGGCGGGCTGGTTCTTCTATCAGACCTCGGATTCGGTGGGACGCAAGGCGACACTCGCCTCGGATATCGCGGAGTTCGGTGCTGAAGTCGAGAGGCTCGAGATGTTGCACGAGTTGGTGGTGGCCGACCGGCGTGAGGTTGAAGAACTCCAGACCGGGTTTCAGGACATCAACGACCGGGTCTTTTCGGATCTCGATCTGCGTCTGACCCGGATCCTCCGGGCCACCGGGAATGCAACCCGAGAGTCCGGTCTCCTCCCGGGCTCCTACTCGTATTCCGCAAAAGAGGAGAAGAAACTCGGGTATGTCCGATTCGGGATCGGATTCCAGGTGGTCGGCGAGTACGCCCAGATTCGCAAGATGCTGGCCCTGCTCCAGGCGAGCCCTGAATTTCTCATCGTCGACGGCCTGACCCTCGCCAAGGATGACGAACAGGCGAGCCGGTCGTTGAAGATCGGAGTCCGTCTGTCGACCTATCTCGGTCAGGTGGATCCCGACCGGCTCCGTCGCCTGACCGGCGGTATCGTGGAGACCGAATCGGAGCCTTCTGATGGCTGAGCGCAAACTCACCCCGGAGCAACTGCGGCTCGTGGTGCTTTTGGTGATCCTCGTGGTCGTCGGTGGATTCGCCGTCAGTCGGATGATCGGCAAGGGTGGACTCGCGGACGTCGGCGGCAGCCGGACCGGCGCCGAGTACGAAGCCCGTGATCTTCCCCGGTTGGCCGAAGTGTCGACCTGGGAGGAGGGCGATATCGATGCCATCACGTCCCGCAATCCCTTCACCTTCGGGGCGCCACCGACCCCGACCGCGAATCTGACGCCGCTGCCGACCCGGCCTCCCGTCCCCACGAGGCCCCCGCGGCCGACGCCGACGCCCCAGGTGTTCATCGGTTCGGACGGCATGGAAAAAGGCCCTCCGCCTCCGTTTGTTCGAAAATACCTCGGTTACTTCGGTCCCCTTCACCTCAAGGTTGCGGCCTTTCGCCGGCCGGGGGTGGAGCCCGACACCACGGTCATTGACGTGGGCATCGAAGGCGAGATTCTGGAAGACGCATTCATCATCCGCGAGATCGGCCATGAATCGGTGCTGATCGGTTTTGTCGGCTATGACAGCCAGGAGGACACACGTGTACCGTTGGCAGATGACTAACCAAAGAACCCGGCTTTTCTCGGCGGTGCTCGTTCTGGGTGTCCTCGTGACTTTTGCCGGAGGGTGTTCCTCGGCACAACAGACCGCCAATGACGGCGAAGAGGCCTTCGAATCGGAGAACTGGGATGCGGCGGTCTATTTCTATCTCCAGGCCCTGGCCGACGAACCTGACAATACCGAGTACAAGCTCAAGCTGACGTTTGCGCGTCAAAAGGCGTCCGCGCGGCACTTCCAGCGCGGCACCATGTTGCGCCAACTCGGCCGCCTCAAGGCGGCTCGCGATGAGCTTCAAATGGCGGTCCAGCTCGATCCAACCAATCAGTTCGCCGAGCAGCTCCTCGGTCGAGTTCAGGAGGAGATCGAGATCCTCGGGCGGCCGGACGGCGCGCGCGAGCTCGAGGAAATCAAGCGAGCGGCGCGGGAGGCCAAGGTCAAACCGCCGGTCCTCGATCCAAAATCCAAGGACCGGATCACCCTCAACTTCCCCAAGCCGAAACCGGTGCAGGAGATCTACCGGGCCATGGCCAAGGCCTATGGCTTCAACATTCTCTTTGATCCCAAGCTCAAAGAGGATCGGCTGTCCATCGAACTCAACGATCTGACCGCCGAACAGTCGTTGGAAATGGTGATGCAGGCGTCGGGCCATTTCTACAAGGTCCTCGACGAGCACACCATCATCGTCGTCGACGACACCCCCCAGAACCGACGTGAATACGAGGATCTGGTCATCAAGACCTTTTTCCTCTCCAATGCCGATGTCAAAGATGTCGACAAGCTCCTGCGATCACTCATCGAGGCGCGCCGGCTGTCGACCAATGAACAGCTCAACGCCATCACCCTGCGCGACACCGCCGACAAGGTGGCCATCGCCGAGAAACTCATCGCCGTCAACGACAAGGCCAAAGCTGAAGTGCTGGTCGATGTCGAACTCCTGCTGATGTCGAGTCGGAATGACTCGAATCTCGGTGCGGCGTTGTCGAGTTACACCTTCAACCTCGGGCTCGACACCGCTGCGGTGAGCGGCACCGAGGGGCAGGACGGTGCGCTCTATCTCGATCAGATCAAGGACATCTCGCGCGGCAACTGGTTCATCAACATTCCCAGCGTGGTCATCAATCTCGCCATTTCTTCGGCTCAACCACAGTTGCGGATCACCGAAGGTGAGAAGGCCAGTCTGCTCATCGGCGACCGGGTGCCGATCCCGGTCACGAGCTTCAACACCTCCAACAATATTGGCGGATCCGTCACCCCGATTACCTCCTTCCAATACCAGGACGTCGGCATCAAGATCGATGTCGAGCCACGGGTTCACCACAACCGGGAGGTGACCCTCAAACTCACCGTCGAGGTCTCGAACCTCGGCGAGGAGGTCTCGGTCGGACCCGGCCAGACCGCGGTCACCATCGGCACCCGGACCATCACATCGGTGATCCGGCTCAAGAGCGGGGAATCGAGCCTGCTCGCCGGTCTGATCCGCCGTGATCAGGGTGAGGTCATCACCAAGACGCCCCTGCTGTCGGAACAAGGAGAAGACCGACCGGCGAACCGATCTGGTGCTGACTCTCACGCCCTCGATCATCCGGTTCCCGGACATCACCGAGGCGGATCTCGCACCCATGTGGGTGGGCACCGAGAGCCAGATCTCGTACTACGGTTCGAGATCGCCCCGGATCGAATCGGGCCGGGCGCCGGCTGGGCCGTTTGACCCTCGAAAGCAAGGTCGTCAGCAAGACATGGGCCAGGATTCCGGAGCAGATCGAGAAGTCACGGACCCGGACAAGCTGCCTTACAACGTGCCTCGGCCGGTGGCGCCGCGCCGGACATCTCCGTCACGGACGAACGAGCCGGATGCCGAAGGAGGTGGGGTCGAGCTTGTGCCCGGACTCAACAAGAGCCTGAACACCGAAGACGGAGGGGAGCCTGTCGATCCAGGTCAAACGACACCGATTCTTGTCGTCCTCGAACCCTCGGTCCTGTCCCTCGCTGTTGGCGCGGAAACCTCGTTGCAGCTGGTGGCTCGCGGGGCGCCCGCCGAGCCCTATCGTCTCCCCTTGACCGTGTCCTTCGATCCGGCGCGGGTCGCCATCGATTCCATCGCGACGGTGGAGGGCGTGACCGCGAGGTTCCAGGATCTCGAGCCGGAGGAGGGTTGGATCGAACTCGACCTCGAAGTCGGTGCGGCCGAAGCCGTCGGCTCGCACGGTCTCGCCGTACTGCGCGTTCGGGCACTGTCTCCGGGACCCGTTCCTCTGGTGGTCACCGCCGGTGGAGCGACCAGGTATGACGGCGTCGTTCTGCCGGTGGCGGTTGGCAACGGCGCGCTTTTCGTCACTGAGGAACCGCAGACGCTGGGGAAGAACTGACCGATGATGATGAGACTCCACCGAAGCCAGAAGGGCTACACCCTGGCCGAGTTGGTGATGGTCGCTGCGCTCATCGCGCTGCTCTCGAGTATTGTATTGCCGGTGGCGAAATTCACCGTCAAACGGCGAAAGGAAACCGACCTGCGGCTTGCATTGCGGCAATTGCGGACCGCCGTCGACGAACACAAGAAGCTCTCCGACAATGGGATGATCCCGGTGAAACTGGGCGGCGAGGGATATCCCGAGAGCCTGGAGGTCCTGGTCGAAGGCATTGACCTGGTGGGCCAGGAACGGAAGCAACGATTTCTGCGTCGGCTTCCCATCGACCCGATGACGGGAGAGGCCGAGTGGGGATTGCGGTCGTATCAGGACGAGCCGGACAGTACGAGCTTCGGCGGGCAGAACGTCTATGACGTCTTCTCGCTCTCCGAAGGAGTCGGACTCGATGGCACAGAGTATAAGGACTGGTGAACCATGAAGGCTGAACACCGATCCGACAGTGGATTCACCCTGATCGAGCTCATGATCGTGGTCGCGATCATCGGGATTCTCGCCTCGATTGCGGTGCCCGCCATGCAGAACGCTCCGATCAAGGCCCGCGAGTCCGTGATCAGGGCTGATCTCTATCAGATGAGGTCGTGCATAGATCAGCACCTGGCCGACAAAGGGGTCTACCCGGAGTCGCTTCAAGCCCTGATCGACTCCGGCTACCTGCGGCATTTCCCGGCCGATCCGTGGACGCACGAGACCGAGGGTGTGTGGATGGAACTTTCTGCTGAGCCCACCGATCTCGAAGAGCTCGAACCCATTGATGACGACCTCATGCCGGAAGGTGGGTTCGGCATCATTGACGTCAAGTACGCCGACGACAGTCGGGTCGCGTTGGACGGCTCGTTGATATCGGACTGGTGAGATGGCGGTTTTGCCGCCATCTCACGAATTATGAATTATGAATTCTTAATTACGGGCCCAGTGCCAAACCGGAGGCGACTCACGTGATTTCACCTCTCAGGCATCTCGGAGGAAAGACGGGAACGATCTTCCTCGGGATGGGTGCGTTCATCGGCGCGTGCCTGGCATCCATTTCGTCCGACGAAATGGTGCCTGGCAACGCACGGGGAGAGAGTAGGGAGAATCGGGCAAGGTGTGGTGTTGATTTCATCGGGCACGGGCACGGGAGAGAGCGCGGATACACGCTGGTGATTTTCGTGATGGCGATTGCGGTCATGTCCATCGCCATGGGGGTCGCGGTCCAGACCGTCGAGTTCCAGATGCGGCGCGAACGCGAGGCCGAGCTTATTTTCCGCGGCGAACAGTTCATCGAGGCGATTCGGCTTTACAAGGTCAAATACGGCCGGTACCCGATGCAACTCAAAGAGATCTACGAAGCCAAACCCAGAGTGGTCAGAAAGAAGTGGAAGGACCCCATCACCGACTCGGAAAAATGGGGCATCATCTTTCTCGGTCAGGAGGGCCGTCCGGGTCAGCAGGGTCGCCAACTCGCCGGGCCTGGGGCGACGAGCGATAGCGCTTTCGGAGACACGAGCAGACTCCCGAACGGGCCCACATCCAAGTACGACGGGAATTCCGGCAACCGGCGGGGACAGGGACAGGGAACTGGTACCGGGCTCGGCGCCGGCCAGGCGGGCAAGGGGCCCCTGGGAAAGGACGGGGTCAAGATGGGACCGATCGTCGGTGTCCACTCGACCTCGTGCGATGAGGCGATCAAGATCTATGAGGGTCGTACGACCTATTGCGAGTGGCGGTTCATCTACCGCGAGCAACCGCAGCAAGGCGCCGCCGGCGGCCGGCGCTCCGGCCAGCGCCCTGGGCAGCGCCCGGGCCAGCGAATTTACCATCCAGGAGAAGAAGACCCGACGCGTCCGGGTGGCACCGGGACTGGCTCGCCCCCCGGAGGCAACAGACCGCCGCCTGTGATCCCGTCACCGACGAGACCGTAGTACACTCCGCCTCCATGTTGCCCAACCGCCCCACTGCGCTGCTGATGCAGCACCTGCCGGGTCGCGAGACCGTGGCGGCCGGGGTCTGGGTGACCCGCGGATCATCACATGAATCCGAGGGTCTTTCCGGAGCGACCCACCTCGTCGAACACCTGACTCTCCGCCGGTGCGGTGGACGCGACCGTCGTGAGTTGGCGGCGCTGATGGATCGACTCGGTGGCGACATCGACGCCTGGACCGGGACCGAAATGATGGGCGTCAGCATGACGACCACGATGGACTCTCTCGGCGACGGACTCGAGTTGCTGGTTGATGCCATCACCGAGCCGAGCTTCGATTCGGTGGATGTAGAGCTTGAACGCAGGGTGATTCTCGCCGAGCTCGAGCTGATCAACGATGATCCGGCCGAACTCGTGGAAGAGGCCCTGTTGCGCGCCGCCTGGGGAATGCACCCGCTGGCGCGGCCGGTCATCGGCAGCGCCGAGAGCGTCGAAGCCCTCGATATTGAGACCCTGCGGCGCCACCATCAGGAGCTGATCCGCCCGGGCCGGTTGGTTGTCGCGCTGGCCGGTGATGTCGATGGCAACGGATCGCTGGCGTGCCTCGACCGACTCGATCTGAACACCCTCCCGAGCCGGCCGCGTTTGCCGGAGCTCGTGTGGTCGACAGGGCGGGAAAAACTGACCAGGGCCTGGGCCGACCAGGTCCACACCCGACTCGCCTTCGAGGCCATCCCATTGGGAGATTCTCGACTGGCAGCGCTGACGGTACTCAACCGGGTGCTGGGCAATGGCTCGTCGAGCAGGCTGTTTCAGAGGTTGCGCGAGGGCGAGGGCCTGACCTATGACATCTGGTCGGGTCTGGCGTTGAGAGATCCGGGTGGACTGTTGGAGATCGGTTGGGCGTGTGCGCCCGAGGTGAATGACGAGGTGTGGTCACTCGTGCTGGATGAAGTCGAGCGGCTGCCCTTGGACCTCTCGGACAACGAGGTTTCGGTGGCTCTGGAGGGGCTCCGACGCGGGCTGCTCATGGACAGCGATCTGCCCATGGCGCGGTGTGCCATGGATGTCTTCGAGGTCCTCGATCGCGGCCGGAGATTTGATCTCGAGCATGTGCGCGCCGAGCTCGATGCCGTGACCATCGATGGTGTCCGCGAGCTCGCCGAGAGCATCCTGGTTCCCGATCGCATGGCGGCCGCCCTCTGCGGCCCCGAGGGGTGCGAGCTGCCTGGTTGAACGGCAAGGAGCCCTATATTCAGAATCGGCGCGACCGCCCGGAGCGACGCCGCAATTCGCAGGGCGAATTGCCCGTGTATGATCCCCCCATGAACGACACGCCCACCATCCAGATTCAGCGACTCCCTCACTCCGAGGGTCTCGAACTCCCTAGTT
>RCNC010002577.1_pt1 | contig 12068 bp, 6 predicted proteins | sample 2041301 | NCBI WGS metagenome assembly RCNC01 (sample SAMN09708231, study PRJNA481090) | Marine sediment metagenome, whole genome shotgun sequencing project. | biome: marine sediment; feature: ocean; material: sediment; isolation source: Sewage treatment plant 13A marine sediment (STP13A) ... | reverse complement strand
ATCACCAATGCCCAAAAATTCCTGGAGATCCGTAAGGAATTCGGATCCTTTGATAAGTATATATGGCAATTTGTGGATCATCAAACCATACATAACCAGCATACAGAACTCAAGCAGCTCCAGGCGAGCACCAAAGAATCTGATGCCATGAGCAAAGACCTGAAAAAGAGAGGGCTCAAGTTTGTTGGGACCACCATATGCTATGCCTATATGCAGGCAGCAGGAATGGTTAACGATCACATGACCTATTGTTTCCGGTACCGGGAATTAAATCCTTAACAGTTTCAGAAAATATGAATAAGCACAGGGTTTTATCACTTCTATCATTTATTTGCCTGGCGGCATTCTCCTTTTTCCTGGAGACCTGTCAGAAAACGGACCTTGATAGTAAACTACGCAAGGAGCATCCCAGGTTGATATTCACCATGGAATCACAGCAGCGGATTTTAACATTAGCCAGTGAAGATACACTCCTCCAGCGTTCCATTGAAACCCTGATGAGACTGGCAGACCAGATGATTTCCCAGCCTACGGTTTACTACCATCTTGAAGGTTCACACCTGCTCTCCAGGAGCAGGGATTGCCTGGCAAAAGTGATGACACTTTCCATGGCTTACAGGCTTAGCGGAGAGGCCACCTATGCCCGGCGCGCCCTGGCAGAAATGAAAGCCGCCGCCGGTTTTCCCAGTTGGAATCCCAGCCATTTCCTTGATGTAGCAGAGATGAGCACTGCCCTGGCCATTGGTTATGACTGGCTCTACGAGTCTCTTTCTGATGAGGATAGGGATATCATCCGGACTGCCTTGATTGAGAAGGGCCTCAAACCTGGCCTGGAGATCTATCCAGATGGTTTCGCTACAAAGATTAACAATTGGAATTTTGTTTGTAACGGAGGATTGATCATGGCGGCGCTTGCCATTGCTGATGAGGAACCAGAACTTGCATGGGAGGTTCTGAACCGGGCCCTGGAATCCTTGCCTAACGGTTTGCGGAGCTATGCACCGGAGGGTGCCTGGTTTGAAGGGCCCAGTTACTGGATGTACGGCACCAACTACCTGGCCATGCTGATCTCTTCACTGGAATCCGCACTGGGAACGGATTATGGTCTTTCTACCTCTGCTGGCTTGAAAAATTCGGGTCATTTTTATCTGAGTTCCATCGGACCCTCCGGGAATTTTTTCGATTATGCTGACTGCAGGTTGAATCCCATGGGACCAACCCCTGCACTGTTCTGGCTGGCAGGGACCTTTGATGAGCCATTTTTTGCCGAGGCCGAGCGCCAGGTTATCAATGGTTTTGTTCGCGAATTGGATGCGACAAAATATGGTCTGGGTGAGGAATATTATTATTACCGCTTCTTTCCGCTCGAAATTGCCTGGTATGACCCCCGGAGTCCGAGTGATATGTCCATGATCAAATTGGATTCCTATTTCCGGGGGCTTAACGATGTAGTTTATTTAAGATCTTCCTGGGAAGAGGATGCTTTTTTTGTGGGATTTAAGGCAGGCCAGAACGGCATCAACCACGGCCATCTTGATTGTGGCAGTTTCGTTCTGGAAGCTCTCGGTGAGCGATGGGCTGAAGAGCTTGGTTTTGATGAATATGACCTGCCCGGCTACTTTGATTACGAGCCGGATGGTGAGCGATGGAAATATTTCAGGATTTCTACAGGCAGTCACAATGTGGTGACTATCAATGATCAAAACCAGCTGGTTAATGGGAATGCAAAATTGATTGCCTTTTCTCCCGGCCCTGAAATGGCCAGTGCTGTTATAGACCTCACCGATGCTTACACGGGACAGGCAAAAAGCGTTCAACGTGGTTTATCCATGATAGATCGGCGACAATGCTTGATCCAGGATGAGGTTATCCGACTGGCGGATGATGACAGTTTACGCTGGGCTATGTTGACTTCCGCAGATATTAAACTTAATAGGAACAAGGCGCTGCTTAGCAAAGGCGGAAAGTACCTGAGAGCGGAGATATTACAGCCCGAAGATGCTACCTTCGCAATTAGCTCAACCAAAGCTACCTATCACCCGGATGAAGCAAGCAACCTTGGTACATCCCTGCTGACAGTCTCGCTGTCCCTCGGGGTATCAGATACCACCCGGATTGTGATCCTGCTGACACCCGGACAAGAAACGGCAAGCCCGTCAGTTGCAGGTGAGTATGATATCATTCCCCTTAGCCAGTGGGCCGGCTACTTTATGGATAAGTAATAAAAATTAAGGATATATTAAATCCAGGACCTTCTTTTGTTAATGCAAAAGTCAGTTCTGGAATTAATATACACCATGAGTGTTACTTCGATTTGTCGGGATCGGCCGGCACAGGTGGCAAGGGCTGATACTGGTCGAGCTGATCCAGGATGACCTCAATGGCCTTGTTCAGCTGGTCATCTTCCCCGTCATATTCCCTGGCCGGATCATTGTCCAGGTAGATATCCGGTTCTACCCCGATACCTTCGATCACCCACTTGCTCTCTATGGCTGAGTAGGTTGAGAATTCCGGCCTCATCAGGATCCCCCCATCGATGAAAGGAAGGGTCCCCCGGATACCCACAACACCGCCCCAGGTTCGGGTACCAATGATGGTTCCAAGCTTCAGGGTTTTGAACTGGTAAGGGAAAAGATCGCCGTCCGAAGCGGAGGCATAGTTTATCAGCATTACCTTGGGACCGAGGACCATGGCTTCAGGTGTGGTGTTGCCATAAGGTATGCCACGCATGTTGCGGGTATGTGTCAGTTCTCTCCGGAGCCGTTCGATGATCATGGATGACACATTGCCTCCCCCGTTCCCGCGGTCATCGATGATCAGTCCCTTTTTATTCTTAAGCTGGGGGTAGAAATATTTCACAAATTCATTCAGGCCCTTTACCGACATGTCAGGAATATGGATATAACCGATCTGTCCACCGGTGGCTTCATCAACCTTTCTGATGTTGTCCTGCACCCAGTTATAATAATAAAGTGCTGATTCGTCTGCAATGGGTTTGACGAGGGACTTCTTAGAGTCTTCCAGTGTTGGATCTGTATTGGTGGTCAATTCAACTGTTTTTCCGGCCGTATTTACAAGGGCGGCATATATATCATTCATCTCCCTGGTGGATTTTCCATTCACAGCAAGCAGGAGGTCTCCTTCACTTATATTTACCCCGACTTCGGTAAGCGGTGAACGCAGGGCAGTGCTCCAGTTGGCGCCTTCCAGTATTTCGTCAACCTGGTAATAGCCGGATGAATGCCTGGATAGTTTAGCACCCAGCAGTCCCATCTGTATCCTTTCAGGAACCCCATTATTGGGCGAATTAACGTAGGCATGTCCCACAGAAAGTTCAGCAATCATTTCCCCTATTATATAGGTGAGATCATAACGGTGGTTAGCATAAGGCAATAGCACTGCATATTTTTCGTGCATGGCTTCCCAGTCCAATCCATGCATATTTTCCACATAAAAGAAATCACGCATATGCCTCCAGCTCTCATCAAAGATCTGCTTCCATTCCTGCTGGTAATCTGTCATAACTTTCATGTCCGAAAGATCTATGGTCTTTTCCAGGCTTACCTTTCCCTGGGGCAGGTCGATCACTGCATATTTTCCCTGCTGTATGACCAGCATTTTCTTTCCATTGGCAGAAATGGTGAAAATGATTCCCGGACCGAGATCAGCTTCTTTTTTGGTCTTCAGATCGAAAACCTTTGCGGTCATTGGTCCGCCGAAAGAGGATCTTTCAATGTAATATACTTTGTCCGTAGCAGCCTCGATATTGAAATAGTTGGATGCCTTGATGGGAAGCGACAGGATCCTGTTGTTCAATCCTTCAGTGTCGATTTTGGTATCCTTCTTTTCCGGCTTTACGCTATCTTCTTTATCATTTTCCTTATCCTTGCCATTTTCCGGTTCTTCCGCTTCCTCTGTCTTTACCTCATCATTTTCGGGAGCGAAGGGGGATGGGGTATCCTTGGAGAGAGTCACCAGGTATACCTTGTCCATGTTAGAATAGGAATGGTTCCATTCGGTCTGGGAGTAGGTTGGATTGAAATCCCTGGAAGATACGAAATACAGGTATTTGCCGTCAGGTGAGAAATATGGGTTCCCCGATTCATACCAGTTATCCGTTACAGGATAGGTCTTGCCATCTTCGATATTAAAAAGGTAAACTACGCCGAACTGGTTTTTATCATTATCGATATAGGCAATCCATTTACTGTCGGGGGACCAGTCAAAGTCATTCAGCTCCGTATCGATGGATTTTTTCACCAGGGTGACTTTTTTTGAATCCACATCCACATATTGCAAACGGAATTTCCGGTCACTGAAAAGGATTTTTTTACTGTCGGGTGACCACTCCAGTTCATATAGATAGCTATTGGTCCCACTGGTTAACTGCACAGATTTTTCAGTCCCATCCTGCTTTATGATGTACAATTCATATTCTCCTGACACATCGGAAAAGTAAGCTATATTTTTGCCATCGGGGGACCAGCTGACAACCCTTTCATGGGCGCCAGCTGTCAAAGTCAGGTTCCTGGTGATCCCGTGTTTGGCCGGCAGGGAAAACAATTCCCCGCGTGCACTGAAAATAACCCGTTCTCCATTGGGAGAAAGGTCTCCACTTTGAATATCACTACTGGCATCCTTTAGTTCAGTACGGCTGTAGGTGTTGTCATTAGCTATCTGAATGGGAACCTTTTTATATTCTTTTGTATTTACGTCCAGTTTGTAGATAAAGCCAGCATTCTCAAATACGATATGCTCATTTCCCAGGGATGGGAACTTTACATCGTATTCTGTGAAATCAGTAACCTTGCTGGTTTGCCTGGTCGATGTATTATAAACAAAGACATTCATGGTCCGGTCCCGGTCCGAAAGGAAAAATATCTCCTCACCGGCCCACATCGGGATGATGTCCTGTTCCTTGTTGTCCGTAATTTTTTCTGTGGTTCGTGCATTTAGATCATGGATCCATATCTCATCTGCCATCCCGCCACGGTAGTATTTCCAGGTCCGGAACTCGCGGAAGATCCTGTTATAGGCAAGTTTACTTCCATCAGGAGAATAGTTGCAAAATCCGCCGGCAGGCAAAGGCAACTCTTCACTTAATCCACCTTCAGCTGAAACCCTGTAGAGTTGTCCGATGAAGGAATTGAAAGATTGTTTGCGGGAACGGTAGGTAACATATTTACCATCCGGTGTCCAATCCATTACAATATTGTTAGGACCCATGCGGTCAGAAACATTATCCCTTCCCAGGGTAGCCGTGAAAGTCAGTCGCCTGGGACTCCCACCGGCAGCCGGGATGACAAAAACTTCAGTATTCCCGTCATACTGGCCCGTAAAGGCGATCTGGCTCCCATCAGGTGAAAACCGGGGAAACACTTCGTAACCATTGTGGCTGGTAAGCTTTCTGGCCATTCCACCCTCACTGTCAACAGTATAAAGGTCCCCTGCGTAAGAAAAGACCAGCTGCTCCCCATAGATAGTTGGGAATCGCATCAGCCTTGCCTCATCATTGGCACTTACATTGGAATATGCGAGTACTGCGAAGAAAAATGCAAAGAGAATAGATTTTTTCATGATATGGTAATTATAATTTGTATGAATATAATATTGGCCGAAAATATAATTAAATCGCCGATTTCAGTATATCCTATAACGTTTTTTCGTTTAAATGCGTACATAACATGATAAGGACAGTTATCTTTGCCATGAGTGATTTCAGATTTTCAGCAAGTATGCGTTTTCAGCAGACGGTTTATAATTTTTTGGTGATCCTCGCCAGTTTACTGGTTACCTCCAGTTTTCATTTTTTACCTGAACCTGTCGCTTCCCAAAAGAAGAGGATTGATCCCCCTTTCCTGGATTCAACCAATGCCTGGGTTGATTCTGTTTATGAGTCCCTTTCCAGGGATGAGCGGATCGCACAGCTGTTTATGGTCCGGGCATATTCCAATAAGGATCAGGCACATGTGGATTCAATCCTGAAAGTCATTAAAAAATATAATATAGGCGGATTGGTTTTTTTTCAAGGGGGACCGGTACGGCAGGTGAATCTTACCAACCTTTACCAGGCCACCAGCAAGACCCCTTTGATGGTAGCCCAGGATTTTGAATGGGGACTCGGAATGCGGCTCGACAGTGCCCTTAGTTACCCCCGGCAAATGATGCTTGGGGCCATTGAGGATGATAAGATCATATATCAAATGGGACTGGATATTGCAGCCCAGATGAAAAGCATTGGTGTGCATATGAACCTGGCACCGGTACTGGATGTGAATAATAATCCCAAGAATCCTGTGATCAACAGCCGTTCTTTTGGGGAAGATGTTCAGAATGTAAGCCATAAAGGCATAGCCTATTTTCATGGTTTGCAGGATGGAGGTGTCCTGTGCACGGCCAAACATTTCCCGGGACACGGGGACACTGAATCTGATTCACATCACACCCTTCCGGTGATCCCACATGGAAAGAAACGGCTCAGGTCCACCGAGCTATATCCTTTCGGGGAAGCCATAAATGAGGGACTTGCAGGGGTGATGACTGCCCATCTCCATTTGCCTGCCCTTGATTCCACAAGTAATCTTGCCTCTTCCCTGTCGAGGAATATTGTCACCGGCATCCTGAAAGAGGAGATGGGTTTTAAAGGGCTTATCGTGACAGATGCCCTGGACATGGCTGGGGTAGATAAATTTCATAATCCGGGTGACCTGGAAGCACTGGCATTTGTAGCCGGGAATGATATGCTTTTGATACCGTCTGACATCGGCAGATCCATCAGCACCATCAAGAAGAAAATCCGCCAGGGGGAAATTACCTGGGAAAGGATCGAAGAAAGTTGTAAAAAGATACTGGCTGCAAAATACTGGGTGGGCCTATCCGATATCCGACCAAAGGAGACAGAAGGGCTGTATGAAGATCTTCACAGGGATGAGTACCGAACAACCCAGTCCCGGCTGGTCAAGGCCTCCCTGACACTGGTCCGGAACAAAGGAGATATCCTCCCGCTAATGCGACTGGATACCCTTAAACTGGCAACAGTTGCCATAGGAAGTACGGTTAAAAACGATTTCCAGGAATATATTGATCTCTATGTGCCTGCCACACATTTTAATATCCAGCGGGATGCCACGGCCGATTCCTATATCAGGCTATTGAACAGGCTTGATTCCTTCAACCTGGTGATTGCCGGGGTTCATAATACGGATATGAGGGTATCCAGGAATTATGGCATCACGGAAAACTCGGTCCTTTTCCTGAACATGCTTTCCAGGTTAAAGCCTACCGTAGCCTGTGTATTTGCAAATCCTTACAGCCTGGGCAATTCATCATTCGGGGATAAGTTCGAGGGACTCCTGATGTGTTATGAGGATTCGGAACTGGCACAGCAGATCTGTCCCCAGCTGATATTCGGCGGGATCCCGGCAATCGGGAAGCTTCCCGTTAGTTCCGGCAAAGCTTACAAGTCAGGATCCGGTATTGATACCAGGGGCAACTACAGGCTCAGATACGGATTTGCTGAAGAGGCGGGGATAAACTCCAGGCTATTATACAAAGCTGATTCAATTGCCCTGGATGCCATACAGCAGAAGGTTATGCCCGGCTGCCAGATCCTGGCAGCCCGTAACGGACTGGTTTTCTATCATAGGGCATTCGGCCATCACACCTATACCAGGAAGGATTCAGTGGAAAAAACAGACTTATATGATGTAGCCTCGATAACAAAAATAGCATCAACCCTGCCTGTCCTGATGAAACTGACAGAAGAAGGTAGATTTGATGTGAACGACAGCCTCAAAAAATATATGCCTGCCCTGGATACCTGTGAAAAGGGGGATCTGCTAATCAGGGATATACTAACCCACCAGGCCAGGCTGACACCCTTTATCCCCTTTTACTACTCTACCATTGAGCCCCTCGACCCTGATGAGCCCATGATCAGCAGAAAACTGTCAAGCAGGTTTCCATTTAAACTTTCTAATCATATATACCTGAATAAAAACTTAACTTATGTGGATAGCGTTTATGCCCCGAAATATTCAGATGACTTTCCAGTCCAGGTAGCCGAAAACCTGTATATCAAAAAATCATACCGGGACAGCATTTTACGCTGGATTGTCAATTCTGAACTGCTAAGTAAAAAGGAATACCTGTATAGCGATCTGGGGTATTATCTTTTTCACAGGATTATCGAGGATATCACCGGGATTCCCATTGAAGAATATACCAGTGACCGGTTTTTTAAACCATTGGGAGCACATTATACCGGTTATCTGCCGCTACAAAGATTTTCAAAATCCAGCATAGTGCCCACCGAGAATGACCTGATCTTCAGAAGACAGCTCCTGCAGGGATATGTTCATGATCCGGGTGCTGCCATGCTGGGTGGTGTGGCCTGTCACGCTGGTATCTTTTCCAATGCCAATGACCTGGCGAAGATCATGCAAATGTACCTGAATAAAGGCAGTTATGGCGGTGAACAATTCATAGATCCTGCTGTTATTGACCTATATAACTCCAGTCCGAACCTTAGATACGGAAACCGCAGGGGTTTGGGATTCGACAAGCCTGAGATGAATTATAATAAGGAAGGTCCTACCTGTCAATGTGTTTCTGCATCCAGCTTCGGCCATTCGGGATTTACCGGGACCATTGCTTGGGCTGATCCGGAGTCCGGTATCATTTATATATTCCTCTCAAACAGGATCCACCCTGACCAGGATAATCCCAAACTGGTTGAAATGAATATTCGCACAAAAATTCAGGAGGTATTCCACAGCGCAGTTATTGAACAAAACAATTAATCAAAACAGATATCATGAAGCCAAGCCATATTGAACATATCGGTATTGCTGTCAGTAACCTGGAGGAGGCGGTCAGCTATTATGAGCAGGTACTGGGACTGGAATGCTATGCGATAGAAGAAGTGAAGGACCAGAAAGTGAGAACCGCATTTTTCAGGGTAGGAGAGTCAAAGATTGAACTGCTGGAATCTACTGAAGCTGATGGACCTGTGGGTAAATTTATTGAAAAACGGGGACAGGGAATCCATCACATTGCTTTTGCCATGGATGATACAGACCAGGCATTGAAGGAGGCAGAGGCAAGGGGTGTACAGCTGATTGATAAAAGCTCGCGCAAGGGGGCCGAGGGACTGAAAATTGGATTTCTCCATCCGAAATCCACCTTTGGTGTGCTGACGGAATTCTGCAGCCATAAATAATACTTTTTTGCAGCCGGTTACGTTATTCTCAATGTTATGAAATACAAACAAATCTATCTTGTCCTTATACTGCTTGCACTTTCTTTCTCCGGATGTGAGAAAAAAAAGAATCCCACGGTGACACTTTTGAACGGGAGCTTTATGACCGGCAACACCACAATCAACAAGGGTGGATTGGTGAAATTCAAGTGGGAAGCCAGTAAAGGCAAATCAGACCTTTCCTCCTTTTCTGTTCTCATGGATGGAACTGATCTGCCGGGCTTCCCCAACGGCAATATTCCAGCCGATGTATATATGGATTCAATTCTCCTTGAAGGTCCTTCAGCTACAGGCAATTATACCTTTTCTTTCCAGGTAACCGATGCAGATGGAAAACTTGGTGACAGGGGAATTGTCATCACAGTGGAATAATTGGTATACCTGTGTATCCATACTGTTATTTGTCAGTTTAATATTGCCTTGATTCCTGTAATAATTTTTTAGCATAACCAGGTAAGTCTAACTGTTCCTCAGCTAATATCAAATACGAAAGGTCTGCTGTCCTCCCGGCAAGATAATTGGTCTGGGGGTTCAACATATACCCTTTCCCACCTTTTGGATACCGTGATACTTCCCATATTTTTTTCAAATCTTCATAAGTTCCTTTATATCCATTCCATGCCAAATCAGCAACTATTACCATTTTTTTAAGGTGGGCAACCACTTCTTCCTTTTGTCCTTTTTCCCGGGCATCTATTGCTTTATCACAATACCCGGCGATTTCCCCTATTGAAATGACAAAGTCGCAATAGGCTTCCATAAAACGACCCATTGAAGCGAATACCTCCAGGTTATAAGCATTGCTGGTAACTTTGCCCATATTCCGCTCGATAGTTTCCAATGCCTGGGCGTTCTTCAATTTCTCCTGTTGAGCCGATTCCATCAGAGGTTGGAAATGCTCGGCCCAACTTCCTTCTGCTGGTTTGTTTTGTAAATCCGGAAGGGATATGAGTTGATAGTCTGGCCTGCGTTTATTTCCCTTCTTCATCAAAGCCGAATTCCAGAACTCAACCCGTTCGGATAAATTGTGGAATGCTTGGATAAGCCCGTCTGTATTGGGACCAAAAAACCGCCTGATGTATTTCTCCCAATATTGGTCTAATGTAGCCGGGCTTTTACTGCTCCAGGCATACTCTGCCGAAGCTAAAAACCCTAACCAATAAATTTCAAAATGGTTCCCTGAATCGTCTCCCCAGGCGGTACAAAGCTCACCAAGCACATCCTTTTCTGCACCTAATGAGACGTAACTTTTGATATTTGCAGGCATCCAATTATACTTTGGGATCAAAGGCCAGTCTCCTATAACAGCCGTTGCAATCATAGTATTAAGGTTATTCTCTTTGTACCACTCCAACATGCTAATATTTCCTCTATACCTGCCAAGGTCATAGTTCCACCGCATAAACACCCCGTCCTGAGGGAATTTATTTACTATGTTATTAAGCCTTGCCATACCATCGGCCCAAACAGAATCAAATTTTTCATCAGCTTCGTTGTAGGTAGGCCGATAAATCCCTGCCTGTTTTAATGGCATATCGTCCCAGTATACAAGAGTCCGCCCATGTCCTTTCATGAAATCCTGCACTTTGTTTAACCATGTGAGGTGTAAGCCCAGTTCCCCAATCTCCTCTTCTTTCTTCTTGCAAAGTGGGCATTTTCCCATAATCCTTACTTCGTCAGCCCCAACATGGAAATATTTAACCCCCGGGGTGGCCTCAATTGTTTCTTGGAACAAATCGAATATAAATTCATAGGTTTCTTCTTTTAGCGGGCAAAAAGATTGATATACCTCCGGGTCTTCGCGGAGATGTTTGAGTTGGTCATGTTTAAGAAGGTAACCAGCATGTCCAAAACCTTGCACCAGGGGTACTATATCAATATGGTAATCATGCGCAAAAAGAGTTAGCTCTTTTACCTGCTCAGGAGATAAAGAATTTGGTGCAACAATGAAAGGGTGCGATTGATAATTAAATTTATCTTCAAATTCGAATACAATCCCATTCACCTTATATTTTGCAAGCTTTTTAATTGATTCCTTAATGTATTCATACCGGTCAAGGTGGAAAAAATAGTTATAGTGTACCCACCGGAGCTTCAGTTCCGGCCAGTCCTTGACAATCATGCCAGATAAAGGTTCATTTTCCCATTTAGCCTCCTCCAAGAGCTGTATCAGGGTTTGCACCCCATAGAAAAGACCTGCATCACCTCCACCGGATATGGTAATTAAATCCTTTTTAATATCCAAAACATATGACTCAGGATTGTCTACTTGCGGAGATGGAAGCCCTGATCTAAATTCAGAAAATCCTAAATCTTCAGAAGAAATACCAAGAATAATAGAAGGGAGAGACAGATCCTCATAAGATTCTATAACCTGGACATTAATTTCATAATCAAAGAGCTGCATTATCTCATCCCGTAATAAATTTGCTGCAAAACGCGCATCCTTGTCGATACCTGAGTACAGGTAAACCGTTTTGAATTTTTCAGGGTTAATGGAAACACCCTCTTTAAATTCGATCTCCTGTGGGGCAGGGAGTAGTTCAGCTACTGTATTTATTTTATTTTGTTCATTTTTTTGGCAACCTACTACAACCGTTAAAAGAAGCAGGAAGATAATTATATGGGTAGATATCCCGGTTTTAGTTGTTTGCAAGAAATGCATCGCTACCTATAATTTTATGGTTAATGTCCGTAAAACCAGCTCTCTTCAGGGGCTGGATATAAGGACATAATATAACCATTTTTCTTTAACATATGCTTCGATATTCTATCATAATTGGCATTAAGAATCAAGGATGCCACTGAT
>RCNC010002575.1_pt1 | contig 12069 bp, 12 predicted proteins | sample 2041301 | NCBI WGS metagenome assembly RCNC01 (sample SAMN09708231, study PRJNA481090) | Marine sediment metagenome, whole genome shotgun sequencing project. | biome: marine sediment; feature: ocean; material: sediment; isolation source: Sewage treatment plant 13A marine sediment (STP13A) ... | reverse complement strand
CAGCGTCCCATGCAAGGCGCACGCAGCACACGTACTTCTGACGCATCCAATCCGTCTTCCAAGGCTGCTTTCAATTGCTGTGCACCTGCCAATTCGCAAGACAAGCTATCACAGACACGAATAGTCAAAGCCGGGGGAACAGCCTCGCCCTCTTTCACCACATCAAAATGGGCGTAGAAAGTTGCGACTTCGTAAACTTCTGCCTGAGACAGGCGCATTTCTTCGGCCAAAGCGCGCAGATGTGCAGCGGACAAGCACCCATGGGCGTCTTGGATCAGGTGCAAATACTCAATCAGCAAATCCCGGCGCCGTGGGCGGTCACCCAACAACGTCTGAACCTCTGTCCAAGCTGCATCATCCAGTTGGCGGCCTTTGGGCGTATGACGCCCTTTGCCTTTGCCGGATTTCCAAACACCATCCCGATTGTCCAAAGCCTTGGTACCTTCCGCCATCAAATCCCGATCAACATACCGCTGGTCTTGCCCGCAAACCACGCAAAAGCGACACGCTGAGTGACCAATACGCGCAGCTTTGCAATTTCCACTGACCAAGGCGGAAACCCGTGCTAACTATCAGAAACATGAACAGTCTGATCCTTCAATTTGCGCTAGCGACCTTGACCCCCGCCCTTCTTTTGGCGCTGGGGGCTATTTGGGGTGGCGTGTGGATTGCGGTGGCCTTGGTTTATCTGACTGCAATGACCAGCCTGCTGGACCGCTTGATCAAGCGCGAGACGCAAGCAGGTGATGCTGCTTTTGACAACGTACTATCCGTGACGCTCGCGTTCACTCATTTCGCGTTGATCCCACTTGTGGTCTGGGCATTAGCCGCCGATCACCTTTCACTGCTTGGCAAAGCTGGCGTCTTTTTTGCCGCTGGTCTGTGGTTCGGGCAGGTCAGCAATGCCAACGCACACGAACTTATCCATCGCAGCACGCATAGCCTGCACCGATTGGGCATGTGGGTCTACATCACGCTACTGTTTGGCCACCACACGTCTGCCCATGTGTTGGTGCATCACCGCAATGTAGCCACGCCAGCTGACCCAAATACGTCGCGCAAAGGTGAAAGCATTTACCGCTATATGTTGCGCGCTTGGGTTGGATCATTTCGCGAAGGATACCGCGCAGAAGCCGCGCGTCTGCGCCGGATTAAACGCCCCGCGTGGCGCAACCCTTATCTGATTTATGTTGGCGGGGCGCTGGCGTGTATCATGGCTGCGTTCCTTGTGGGTGGTGGTGGCGCAGTATTCGCCTATCTCGCAGTTTGCGCCTATGCGCAGTCGCAGCTTTTGATGTCAGACTACGTGCAACATTATGGATTGATGCGCGCAAAAGACGTTGACGGCAATCATGTACCTGTTTCTGCGCGCCATAGTTGGAATAGCCCACATTGGTTTTCATCCGCGCTCATGTTGAATGCTACGCGGCATTCTGATCACCACGCGCATCCATCGCGGCATTATCCCGCGCTCACAATTCCCAATGATGCGCCTATGCTGCCGCGACCCTTGCCGCTGATGGCTAGCATCGCGCTTGTTCCGCCGCTTTGGCGCAAAATGATGGATCATCGCGTAGAGGCTTGGCGCAATGCGTAGTCTTGTCATTTGCCTAATCCTTGCCACCCCATTGCAGGCCCAAGACGCCATGACAGGGCCAGAATTCGACGCCTACGTCACTGGCAAAACCATCACATTTCGCACTGAGGCCAACCCAAGCTATGGAGTTGAGCGGTATCTGCCCAACCGCCGCGTCATGTGGTCGGCCTTTGAAGGCACCTGCAAATACGGCGTGTGGTTTGAAAGCAAAGGCGACATCTGTTTTCGCTACAACGATATACCGTTGCCGCAGTGCTGGACATTCTTTGACGAGCCAGACGGCCTGCGCGGGGTGTATACGACAAACCCCAATACGACCGTCATCTTTGAGTTATTAGACCGCGACGACCCGTTGATTTGCAACGATTTATCGTCGTAAAACCACTACGCGTTCTTCACCGCAACAAGCCCATCAGCAAATTCAATCTCAAGCGATGACGCGGCCTGCGCGGCGGCCTTGCCGGTCACAACGGCCCCATCACCCCGAACAACCGCATAGCCACGCTTGAGCGTTTCAACATAACCCAATGTCTCGCGCAATCGGTCCAAGGCATCTAGCCGCGCCGCGCGTTCGGTTTGCTGGCGTGTGGCCCGATCCGACAGGCGGCGCAATTGCACATCTAGACGCTCGGTCTGGCGTACAATGCGTGTCTGCAAAAGATCGGCGCGCAAACCGCGGCTGGTTTGATCTAGCACGCGGCGACCATCGCGCGTGCGCCGCTCTAACGCTGGAACAAGCCGATCCGCCAGCGCATTAACGCGCCTGCGATCTTCGGCCAAGCGACGGGCCAATATCCCCGGGCGTAAGGCAGCCTCGGACATCTGCAACCGCTTCTTGGCGGCGGCTTCACGCAAGGCGGCAGGCAAACGTTCGCCAAGATAGTCCAGCCGCTGGCGTGGCCCTTCGACCAAAGTCTCTACCTGCGGCAAAGCACGTCCCAAATCCCGCACACGTTGTTGGCGTTGTGTAATGCCGGTGCTCAATGCGCGGCTCAACCGCGCGCCTTGTTGATCCGCCCACGCAAGCAATTCCATCCGCACAGGCACCGCCAGTTCAGCCGCAGCCGTCGGTGTCGGCGCGCGCACATCCGAGACGAAATCAATCAGCGTTGTATCAGTTTCATGTCCCACCGCTGAAATCAGCGGAATATCCGAACGAGCCGCCGCACGGACGACGATTTCTTCGTTAAAGCCCCATAAATCCTCGAGCGACCCACCCCCACGCGCCACAATCAGCAGATCAGGGCGCGGCAACGCACCCCCTGGTGTCAGCGCATTAAACCCATCAATCGCAGCCGCAACTTCGGACGCGCATTTTTGTCCCTGCACAGCCACTGGCCAAACAAGCACTTTGCGCGGAAAGCGATCCCGCAAACGGTGCAAGATATCGCGGATAACCGCACCAGAGGGCGACGTGACCACGCCGATGATCTCTGGCAAATATGGAATCGGCTTCTTGCGCTCAGGTGCAAACAACCCTTCAGCAGCAAGTGCGGCTTTGCGTTTTTCCAGCATCGCCATCAACGCACCGGCACCGGCAGGGGCAATGTCCTCGATAATCATCTGATACTTTGACTGGCCCGGAAACGTCGTCAATTTGCCAGTCGCGATAACCTCCATCCCTTCTTCAGGGGAATGGGCAAGACCCTGCGCGCGGCCTTTCCAAATCACAGCATTCAGAACTGCGCGATCATCCTTAAGGTCCAAGTAAATATGACCGGACCCGGGGCGGGACACACGCCCTACTTCGCCTCTGACACGGACATAACTAAATCCACCCTCAATGGCCTTTTTGACGGCACCGGAAAGTTCAGACACCGAGAATTCAGGGGTGTTATCGACTGGTCCATCATCGAACAGATCACTCATACCGGTCTCCTTGGATGTTTACCGTTCGCAATGGCAGTGACGAGAATTTCCATCTCAAAAATAGTGATATAACAATGACTAGTGTCCCGAAAACTGCGAAAACGGTCGACTGCAGCACCATTGCCAATGCAACTGCCGCCAATCCGATCAGCCAAAACAGCACATTGGACATGTGAACCGAGGCAAGGTCCGGATCAGGCCAGTATTGCACCTGCGCGTGCCCAAATTCCTGCGCATAGTAATCGAGCGTCCTGCCATATGCGGGATCATCTTGGAAATCGTGTATGCCGCCCGAACGATCACCATCAGGGCGGTGTATGGTCCGGCCAATGACGCGGGGGCAGAAATCCTCGAGATAGGCGCGGGTATCTTGGGCATGTAGCCGCCAAACCACATCGACAATCGGCGATGGCGCAAGCAAATCCCCCGTGCTGCCGACAAGATACATAAATCGACGATATTCCTCGACCAGCGTGAAGCAGACGTCAACCGGATGACCGGTTTCGTCCGCTAAGCATTCTACCAACGACCGCGACAAAGGACGCTCGTGAAAGCTGTAGCCTTCAAGGCGGTGCCACAAAGATCGATCTGATTTGACGCGCTTCAAAGGATACAACCTGTGCGTGATGTTCTTCTCCTCAACGATACTCTGACCCGCACCAAACGCCAAGCCTATCGCGCAAGAAATCTGGCCATGTCGCTGCTTGTAGTCGTGCCTGCCGCACCTTAGAACCAGCCCCAGACAGCGACGTAAGGGGCAACAATGAACATTCTGATTTTGGGCAGTGGCGGACGCGAACACAGCCTTGCATGGGCGATCAAACAAAACCCCAAATGCGACAGGTTGATCGTAGCACCTGGCAATGCGGGCATCGCGGAAATCGCAGAATGCGCTGATATCAATATCCTTGATGGCGGATCAGTTGCAACATTCGCCGAAGAAAATGCGATCGACTTCGTGATTATTGGACCCGAAGCGCCGCTCGCTCTTGGCGTCGCTGATCGCTTGCGCGCGGCTGGGCTTTTGGTTTTTGGGCCCAGCAAAGAAGCCGCCTTACTTGAAGCGTCAAAATCCTTCACCAAAATCGTTTGCGACGCCGCAAACGCACCGACAGCCGCCTATGCCCATTTCACCGATGCAAACGCCGCACGCGCCTACATCCGCGCTCAGGGCGCACCCATCGTTGTCAAAGCCGACGGTTTGGCGGCGGGCAAAGGCGTGATCGTTGCCATGACCGAAGATGAGGCCCTCGCCGCTATCGACGATATGTTCGACGGCAGCTTTGGCGAGGCTGGCGCAGAAGTCGTAATCGAAGAATTCATGGACGGCGAAGAAGCATCATTCTTTGTGCTTTGCGACGGCAAGACAATTCTGCCGGTTGGCACCGCACAAGACCACAAACGCGCTTATGACGGGGACACAGGTCCAAACACCGGCGGCATGGGGGCTTATTCGCCCGCACCCGTTATGACCGATGCGATCACACAAAAAGCGATGGATGAAATCATCCAGCCCACGATGGATGAAATGGCAAAGCGTGGCACACCGTTTCAGGGCGTGCTGTTTTGCGGGTTAATGATCCAAAACGGCCAGCCTCGGCTTGTTGAATACAACGTGCGCTTTGGCGATCCCGAATGCCAATGCTTGATGATGCGCTTGGGCGGACAAATCCTCGACCTACTCCAGGCCTGTGCCGAAGAACGGCTGCATGAAGTCCAAGCCAACTGGGCCGACGACCATGCACTGACAGTCGTCATGGCCGCAAAGGGATATCCGGGGGGGTATGAGAAAGGGACTGTCATAAGCGGGCTGGACGACATCTCCCAAGACAGCTTTCACATGGTATTTCATGCAGGGACAACCGAAAGCGACGGCAAAATCACGGCAACTGGCGGGCGCGTTCTCGCCGTTACCGCACGTGGTGCCACGCTCGCCGACGCACATCAGAAGGCCTATGCGATGGCGCAAAATATTGACTGGACTGACGGATTCTATCGCTCTGACATCGGCTGGCGGGCGCTTTAGGCCCTGTTACTTTCGCGCGCTTGAACCCAGACCAATGAAATAAAAATGAAAAGCCGCGCCCTGATACCAGGGCGCGGCTTTTAAAATTCAGATAGCAAAATTGCTAGGCCGCGCGATTGACCAGTACAGACTCGATCTGTGCGCCAGAAGCACTTTCGTCACCGCCATCAACAGCCGCAAATTCACGCGTCAAACGCTCGAGTGCTGCTTCATAAAGCTGACGCTCAGAATAGCTTTGCTCGCGTTGGTCGTCTTGACGGTGCAAATCGCGCACAACCTCTGCAATTGCGATCAAGTCGCCAGAGTTGATCTTTTGCTCATATTCCTGCGCACGGCGCGACCACATGGCTTTTTTGACCTTGGCCTTACCGCGCAAGGTTTTCAGTGCATGATTGACCACATCAGGTGTTGCCAAGGCACGCATGCCGACGTCGATCGCCTTGTGCGTTGGCACGCGCAAAGTCATCTTGTCCTTTTCAAAGGCGATGACGAACATTTCCAGTTCGAACCCGGCAACCTCTTGGGTTTCAATCGAGACGACTTTGCCCACACCGTGTGCAGGGTAGACGACAAACTCGTTGGGGCTAAAATCGTATTTCTTCTTACTCATGGTCGTCCTTTCATAGCGATCCGTATTTGAGACGTCAAAAAAACCGCCGGTGGCATGGTGCCTCCGCCGGGGTTTGTTCGTCTCGAAGTCGGATCAAATTGTTCGCAGCATTGTCGCTACCATATCACAAAAAGAGGCTTCCTAAAAGTGCTGCGTTGCAGCGAAGAATAGCCCTTTAAAATATAAGGCTAGTGATAGCCTTGGGTCCGAATCAGCCGCCTTCGCCTGCCACTTCGGAAAACAGCTCCATCTTGCCTTCTTTGCCGTCCATATCGTCCGCCGCCGGCAACGGATCTTTCTTGGTGATAATCACCGGCCACATCTCAGAATACTTGCGGTTAAACTCGACCCATTTTTCCATGTCAGGCTCTGTATCGGGGCGGATTGCGTCAGCGGGACATTCGGGTTCGCACACACCGCAGTCAATGCATTCCTCCGGATGGATCACGAGCATGTTCTCACCCTCGTAGAAACAATCTACGGGGCAGACTTCGACGCAGTCTGTGTATTTGCAAGCGATGCAATTATCGTTGACGATGTAGGTCATGGGATCATCCGGTTAGCTAACTGCGCACTTGCTAGAATAGTCGCACCCGTCATTCAAGGTCGAATGGTGTCGCACTGCCGCGTTGCGACATCAGATCCCTGCGATCCTTCTTTGTAGGCCGCCCTTTTCTGTCCCCGCCGGGGTTATAGGGGCGTTTTTCAACAACGGGGGTCATATCTTCATAAAGAGCTTGGGCTTCGGGTGCAGGGCCACGCCGCACACCACAGGCTACAACGCGCACAACGCGCGTTTCACTTTCTTGGCTGAACGTCAGCACGTCACCTGATCCGACGCCACGGCTAGGTTTACTGACAGGCTGGCCATCCACGCGGACTTTACCACCAGTCACCACTCCCGCGGCGATGCTGCGCGATTTGAAAAACCGCGCCTGCCAGAGCCATTTATCCAAACGGATTGTGGGGCGTGGGTCGCTCAATCCTTGTTGAAGCCAGCCAATGCGGCAGCAAATGGATTATCAGGGTCAATCGGCTTTTCACGCTTCGGCTTGGCTTGGAAGCTTTGTGGCTTGTTGTTGCCTTCTGCTTTTGGCTTGCCTTTGCCCTTTGGTTTGCCCTTTGCGCGGGGTCGGCTATCCGCTTGTGGGCGAACAGGACGCGCTGCACGACCACCCCAAGTGAAGGTGTAAAACACCTCCATCTCTGGGCCAGTGTCGGCAATTTCCAAAGTCGTCTCTGTGGGTGCTGCTTCCGTTGGAGCGACCACCTCTGAAGGGGTCTCGGATGGGATTTCTACAGGCGTTTCAGCGACCGGCGTTTCAACAACCGGAGTTTCAGTGACGGCTTCGACGGCAACTGCTTTGACTTTCTCGCGATCACCCTTTTCGGCTTTGTAGCCCAGCCCTGCCATCAGATCAGCAAACTGTTCCAGCGTCATACCAGTGATGGACAACATATCTGGGTTGGCCTCAAAACCACCCCGGCTATCTTTGTCACGCAGCATGTCAGCAAGGCGTTCCAGCATATCGATCCGGATCGCACGTTCACCAGCGGCGCGGTAACCAGCCATCGCATAATATCCAGCAACAGCATCTTTAGCGGCAGGCACAGTCACCAAACCAGCAGGCGGGCTTTCTGGGAATTCAGAAAGGCCTTTGGACAGCGACCAAAGCACAAGACGCAAACGTGTCGGCGCAGGCTTGAGCAACAAAGGCATAAAGATCGTGAACTGACCAAAACGCACACCGTGCTTGCGCAACGCGCCACGGGCGTCCTGATCAAGAGCTTTGACTTCATCGGCGACGTCGCCGCGCGGCAAGATACCGAAACCTTCGGCCATGCGGAAAGCAAAGCCCTTGGCGGCCCCTGTCAAAGCGTCATCATTCTTAAGCGCCATCAACGGCTCGAAGCCGGCGGCGATTTTGCGATCAATGAAGTGCTGCAAGCGGCGCTGCACTTTGGCAGCGACATCAGAACCGGCCTCTTCGTCGACGAAAACCTCGATGGTTGGTTTAAACGGGTCAGGTCCAGTGGTCAGTTTACCAACAGCCTGATCGCCCCACATCAATCCACCTTGTTCGGTGAAATCAATTTCGGGATCGGGCGCGTTGTAAAAGCGGTCAGCCAGCAGATGGAACTGCGGCACCAGCGCTTGCACAGATGCTTGGCGGAGCGTTTTCGCCTCATCTGGGCTGCCCGCTTTGTCCATCCGGAAGCGGAAACCTTCTAACCGTCCGACGAATTCGCCTTCTACGGTCACTTCACCCTTGTCATTCACGTCGGCCACAAGGCTCTCCTTCTGTTTGAGCCGGCGAAGCAAAATGCTGGTCCGCCGATCCACAAATCTTTGCGTCAATGCACCATGTAGTGCATCTGATAGTCGGTCTTCTACAGCGCGCGTCTCTTCGCGCCAATGAGATTCGTCAACCAACCACCCATTCCGTTGTGCGACATAGGTCCATGTGCGGATATATGCCAGCCTTTTGGACAGTGTATCAATGTCGCCATCGGTGCGGTCAATGCGGCGAACTTGCAGACCAAACCAGTTGGACGATACATGTCCAAGCTGGTGCAGGTCATTATAAATCTGCATCAGCAGCCCCACATGTTCGCCTTTGCTGATACCGCGGAAATCAGGGACGCGGCAAACGTCCCACAGCAATTTAACCGACGGACCGTCTGTGGCACGCGCAGCAACTTCCGCATCAGCACCCAGTGCCTTAAGCGCAGCCAGATCATCGCTTTCGCGCACGCGGCTTAGCCATGGATCATTGGTGCGATCTTCCAAAGTGGCGATCAGCCGCTTGATCGATCCATACTGCAAGCGGCCATTGCGCCATTGCAGCTTCTTGAGTGGCTGAAACTTGTGATCGCAAATCGCCTTCGCGACCATGTCGTCCAAAGGGGGGGCTTCGCCCGTCACACCAAAGGTGCCGTTTTCAATATGCCGTCCAGCACGTCCTGCAATCTGGGCAAGCTCGTCTGGCATCAAATGCCGCATGCGCCGCCCGTCGAATTTAGTCAGCGACGAAAAAGCGACGTGACTGATATCAAGATTAAGGCCCATTCCGATAGCATCTGTGGCCACCAAATAATCGACATCCCCGTTTTGATACATCTCGACCTGCGCGTTGCGCGTACGGGGCGAAAGCGCGCCCATCACGACCGCTGCACCGCCTTTTGTGCGCCTTAGCAGTTCTGCGATCGCATATACATTTTCAACCGAAAACCCGACAATTGCGGCCCTTGCAGGCATCCGACTTATCTTTTTCGAACCTGAGTAGGTCAATTGGGACATTCGCTCGCGGCGCATGAACTGCGCATCCGGCACCATGGCAGCAATCGCGTTGCGCATCGTTTCAGCACCCAAGAACAGCGTCTCGTGTAGGCCGCGTGCATTCAAAAGGCGGTCGGTAAAGATATGTCCACGCTCTGGATCACCGCATAGCTGAATTTCATCCACCGCAAGGAAATCGCAGCCCATGCCGTCTGGCATCGCCTCGACTGTGCAAACCCAATAGGCCGCACGCGGTGGGACAATGCGTTCTTCGCCAGTAATTAGCGCCACAACGCCAGGACCTCGCAGGGCAACAATGCGGTCATAAACCTCGCGCGCCAAAAGGCGCAGCGGCAGACCAATCACACCCGACTTGTATGACATCATGCGCTCAATCGCGTAGTGTGTTTTGCCAGTGTTCGTCGGGCCAAGAACGGCCGTAATCCGGGAACCCATCATTTCGTACCCCGATTAAACGAGGGTCCGCGCTTAAAGCGCCTGACCCTCTAACTGTAGTTGAAGACGTGCCTTTGATGCATTCACTTCCGGCGATTGTGGATTGAATGCAAGGACCATTTCATAAAGCGCCATAGCGTCCTGCGGTCGCTGCAATTCTTCCATAATCAAAGCCAGCCCGCGCATCGCTTCAAAGTGGCGCGGGTTGAGGATCAAGGTCTGCCGAATATCATCCAAAGCAGGACCCGTCAGACCAAGCAGATAATATGAAGACGCACGACCATAATACCCTTCGGCAAAATCTGGCGCATGATCGACCAGCGCGCTGAAATGTTCGACTGCGACATCGGGTGCGCCATCATCAAGCGCCTGACGGCCGCGGCGTATCAGCAAATCCATCGCAGGTGATCCGCTTTTGCTCCATTCCGAGATAATTTGTTGCTCAACACGGCCAGAAACCGCAGCGTCAGCCTCGGCCAGCTCTTGAAAAAGTTCATCAAGCGTCGTTTGTTGCGCCATGACAGGTAGGGAAAACCCCACCATTAACAAAAGTGCCGTAACGATACATTTGATGCGTTGTGTCTGCATAACCATATATATGAATGTAGCGCACTGAGCAGCTAACACCAGAGGCCGCGCAGTCACATAAACTTAAAAGGACTAAAAAATGAGTGATGTCATAACAGAGGCCGTCGTAGCCCTGAATGCTAAGATGGATGGTGCAGGCTTTGATGGCACAGCAAAGTTCACCATCGAAGACGAAGGCAGCATCATCATCGACGAAAGCGGTGCGCGGGCCAGCGACGAAGATTCTGACGTTACATTGACCGCCACCACCGAGGTTTTCAAAGCCATCCTAGACGGCGAAATGAACCCGACTACCGCATTCATGACTGGCAAACTGACCGTCGATGGCGACATGGGTCAAGCCATGAAGCTTTCAAGCGTCCTGTCTTAATCATGCAGGCAGCCCCCTATTACGCGGACATCGCAGGCGGACCCGATGGGGGTGCTGCGCATTGGTTGACCACGTCTGATGGCATCCGGATTCGTGCAGCCCATTGGCCCCTGACAGAAGCAAAAGGCACAGTTCTTATCTTTCCGGGCCGGACCGAATATATCGAAAAATATGGGCCAACCGCCAAAGTCCTTCAGGCAAACGGCTACGCCAGCCTTGCGATTGACTGGCGCGGTCAGGGGCTGGCCGACCGCATGATAGACAACCGCGACCTTGGCCATGTGGACGCATTTGCCGACTACCAGAATGACATTTCTGCCGTTCTGGCCTATGCCGCAGAAATTGGACTGCCGCATCCATACTTCATGATTGCACATTCGATGGGCGGCTGCATTGGCTTACGCGCAGCAATCGACGGCCTTGATATCAAAGCCGTCGTGTTTTCGGCCCCGATGTGGGGGGTAGCGGCCTCGCCCCTTGTGCGCGCCTACGCATGGACGTTGTCAAACATCAGCATTGCCTTGGGATTCAGCAGTAGAATCTTCCCCGGCCAATCCGAGCATAGCTATGTCGTCCGCGATCCCTTTGAGGGCAACACAATGACTGGCGATCCCGAAACCTGGGAATGGTTGCGCACTAATCTTGTGCAAAAGCCCGACCTTGGCCTTGGCGGTCCAACCCTGCAATGGCTCAACAAAATGATGCGCGAGACACGGCATCTGAGCAAATTGCCTGCGCCCGACCTGCCCTGCCTGACTTTTCTTGGGACCGAAGAGGCGATCGTGGACACGGGTCGAATTCACGCCCGCATGGCAAACTGGAATAACGGCACCCTGCGTGTCATCCAAGGTGGACGCCACGAGATGCTGACCGATCGCCCCGAAATGCGCGAGCCGATCTTTAAGGAAATGGTTGCCTTCTTTGACGCCAATCGCGGCATTGCCAGCTAGGCAAGGTCGCTGTCGGTGCGGACCATGAAACCTGCTTGGCGCAGTTCTGTGACCGTATCGATGACATGCTGCTGGTCGCGTGCCTCGATTACAATCTCAAGCTCTGCCTGTTTCAGCGACACGCTTTGCATCATCCGCTGGTGGATGACTTCGATCACGTTCGCCCCCGCCTCTCCGATGATCCGCGAGATATCGGACAACTGACCGGGTGTATCGTCAATCTCGAAAGTCAGGCGCGTGATCCGACCGTCCCGCACTAACCCGCGCAGGATCAACGTGGACAGCAGGCGCGAGTCAATATTGCCTCCGCAAATGACCAGACC
>RCNC010002574.1_pt1 | contig 12079 bp, 11 predicted proteins | sample 2041301 | NCBI WGS metagenome assembly RCNC01 (sample SAMN09708231, study PRJNA481090) | Marine sediment metagenome, whole genome shotgun sequencing project. | biome: marine sediment; feature: ocean; material: sediment; isolation source: Sewage treatment plant 13A marine sediment (STP13A) ... | reverse complement strand
TTCGGAAAATAAATCGCGAACGATGAATTTGAAATGCTCTCGGTCATGATCGACAGCATGATCAGGCCAGGAACAATAAATGCACCGTAGCCGACGCCATCAATTTCGGTGATGCGCGACCCAATCGCTGAGCCAAAGATGACGAAATAAAGCGAGGTCGACAAGACCGGCGCGACAATACTCTGCACTACGGTGCGCATCATGCGTGCCATTTCAGTACGGTAGATTGCTTTCACTGCGTTGAAGTTCATGAGTTTTTGTTCACCAGGCCGACGAAGATTTCCTCCAGCGAACTTTGCGAGGTATTCAGGTCATTAAAACTGACACCGGCTGTGTGCAACGCACCCAATAGCGATGTAATACCCGTTCGCTCCTGCTTCGTATCGTAGTGGTAGGTTAGCTCCATACCATCTTCGCTGAGCTCCAGCTTGTAATCGCTGAGCCCGTCCGGAATCGTATTTATCGACTCCGACAGATTCAACACCATTTGCTTCTTGCCAAATTCCTGCATGAGACTGGTCTTATCCTGCACCAGGATGAGCTCACCATTGGTGATAACACCAACCCGGTCGGCAAGTTGTTCGGCTTCTTCGATGTAGTGCGTCGTAAGAATGACCGTTACGCCGGACTCGCGTAGCGACTGCACCACATTCCACATATCCTGTCGTAATTCGACATCAACACCCGCAGTAGGCTCATCGAGAAACAAGACATCCGGTTCGTGTGACAGCGCTTTTGAGATCAACACGCGTCGTTTCATGCCGCCGGACAGCATCATGATCTTCTCGTCTTTCCTGTCCCAAAGTGACAAGGACTTGAGCACCTTCTCAATGTACTCAGGATTGTCCGGCTTGCCGAACAACCCGCGACTAAAACGACACACGTTATAGGGCGTCTCAAAGGTCTCGGTCGGCAGTTCCTGCGGGACAAGTCCTATTCGCGAACGAGTCTCGCGGAAGTCGGTAACGTGATCGAAGCCATCGACCGTGACCGTTCCTGCCGTTTTGGTGACGATGCCGCAAACGATATTGATCAGCGTCGTCTTGCCCGCTCCATTTGGACCGAGCAAACCGAAAATCTCGCCCTTGTTGATATCAAGGTCGACGTCTTTGAGTGCCTGAAATCCACTTGCGTAGGTTTTACTCAGGCCTGAAATGCTGATGATGGGCTGCATGCTCGCAATACTACTTGATGTTTAGTTGATGATCGACGTCACCAGCTCAGCAAGCTTCGATGCCGTGCGCCAATTGCGACTCATAGTCGTCAACCTTCAGCAGCAGCGCGACATAAATTGTCATGTCTGCAATTGATCCAGATACGCGAACAGCGCCGCCGAACCGCCGGTATGCAGGAATACGATATTCGAAGCGTCTTTGAATTCACCCTTTCGAATCAGGTCGATCATGCCGGCCAGACCCTTACCGCTATAGACCGGATCGAACAGCAGACCTTCCTTACGCGCAAGCATCATGACCGCCTCGTTCATCGATTCCGTGGGTACGCCGTAACCATCGCCGACGTAGTTGCAGTTTGCGACGATATCTTCGCGGGCCACAATTCCTGGCTTGCCAATGAATTCAGCCGTCGCACAGGCTAGCGCATACACTTTCTCTTCCTGCGCATCCTGCGGAATGCTCACGCCGATTCCGAGCATCGGAATGTCGCTTCCCATTCCCTTAAGGCCTACCGCCAGGCCCGCCTGCGTTCCCGCGCTGCCCGTTGCAGTAATCAAATGGTCGATCACCAGCCCCTGTTCGTCTGCTTGTTGTAACAGCTCCATGGCACAGTTCACGTAGCCAAGTGCACCGACCGTATTCGAAGCGCCGCCAGGAATAAGGTAGGGCTTGCGACCTGCAGCACGCACTTCCTCAGCGACCGCATTCATCTCGGCAGCAAAATCTGTACCGCCCGGATACTCTCGCAAATTCGCGCCGAATATTTTGTCCAGAAAAACGTTACCCGACTTCGCGTAGGGCTCACTCGGCTCTGTAACCCGATGCTCCAGCAAAACCTCACAGACCAGACCCAGCTTGCACGCTGCCGCGGCCGTCTGACGAACGTGATTAGACTGCACGGCGCCAACCGTAATGATTGTATCGGCACCCTCTTCCAGAGCCGCAGCCATCGAAAACTCAAGCTTGCGGGTCTTGTTGCCACCCGACGCCAACCCGGTGCAGTCATCGCGCTTCACCCAGATCTCTGGACCCCCCAAATGTTTACTTAAGTTGGGTAAATGTTCGAGCGGTGTGGGCAGGTGCGCCAGGGTGACGCGTGGAAATTGCTCAAGCACGGTATTACTCCTTAGTTCGCAGGCAGGCTTGCACCGCGCGCATATTCGATCGTACGTTTGGCCAGCTCGTCAGTCGACGAAACCAGTGGAACATCTAACATCGATTCGTTCAATACCAGTGGTATCTCGGTGCAGCCCGCGACAATTGCCTGTGCGCCCCGCTCCCGAAGTGCGTTCGCGAGTCGCAACATGCCCGCGGCGACCTCTGCCCCCTTGTCGCCACGTTTGATGCGATACGTCAGCTGCATGAATTTTTGCAGCTCCTGGTCGCTTGGCAACAGCAGTTTCTTGTTCGCATTCTTGAATGCGTGCTGATAAATATCACTGCGCAAACAGCCTTCCGTTGCCAATAGGCCAATCGTGTCGAACTCACTACAGGCTGCTACCGTCACATCAACGATAGAGAGTAACGGGATGCTAACCGCCGCCGTTACCTGTGAGATAAACGCATGTGCCGTATTACACGGAATGACCAGAAAGTCAGCGCCCGCGCCTTGCAGGCGCTGCGCCATCGCGGCCATAGCCGGACCAGGATCGACCCCAGCTTTTAGAATGGCATCCTGCCGCGCAGGGATCTTCGGATCATTATCGACGATCATGTGGATGTGGTCCTGGTCTCTGGCAGCAGGGGTCATCGCAATCACGGTAGCCATAAAGTCCACGGTCGCTGCGGGGCCCATACCTCCCAGAACACCTGCTATCTTTTCATTTTTAATTTTCTGGCTCACTTACAGGAAACAGGCACGCACTTCAGATGCATTTGCCGGTTGGCGCTTGCTGGCACAACTATCGGCGACGTAGCGACGGATCAGTGCGGCGTTGTCCGTGGCAAGACTGCCGTCCGGTAAATGCAGGTTATTCTCGAATCCTAAACGAACGTGGCCGCCCCGTGCCATTGCAGCCAACATGACAGCATTCTCATTATGACCAAAGCAACAAACGGCCCAGGGATATTCGTCTGCAGCAGTAGCGGCCAGTAGTAAATCCAGGTCTTCGACAGTACCTGCTACCGCGTTCGCATATTCGCCCAATACGAACATTGCGAAAGGTGCATGGTCGGCAAAAACTCCGCGTCGACGCATATCATCGAACCGCAATACATCTTCCACCGAATACAAAATGTACTGCGGCCATATGTTTTCGCGCCGCATCCAGGCGAAGAAGTCAGCAGAGATGCGTTCCTCCGATGGCAATGGGCAGATTTCACGCAGCGCCAGAGAAACAGCCTCAGGCCTTAGCTCTCGCACGAGCGCAATTTGTTGTTCACTCGTGTACTGGCCAACAGCCTCTGTGGTCACTTGGATGATCAGCTCCTCGCCAACGGACGCGCTCACCGCCACGATCGCCTCGCGGTAGCGCGCTACATCCAGCGAATGTCTGCCCGCATCATCACGTACATGCAAATGCAGAATAGATACTCCGGCGGCCAACAATGCAACGGCATCCAATGCAGACTCGGCCGCCGTTATCGGTAGTGCCGTGTGATCGCTATGAGTACGGCGTGCGCCATTCGGCGCCGCCATGACCATAAACTTCTTCTCAGAAAATGCCTGATGAGTAGATGACATTATTGCAAGTCCGTCTTCGCCATCTAGTGGGCGCCAAGGTATTCCCTTATCGATGCCTGCTCGCGTTGCCGAAAAGCTGCACAAGCCGTCTTTTCCGCAACCTCTTCTTCGATCTCGGCTTCGATACCACCGACGAATCGCTCGGAAACGCCATAAAAGTCAGCGATTACATCCAGGTTATCCGTCGAGCAAAGCATCAGACGGCCTGGCATGCCGACCATCTGACCGTCGGACAGCACGCCGCGCAAATCCGCATCGTGCTGCATGGCCCAGTCCAGCAACATCGCGTTATTCTCTTCTGCTGCGAACATGCGAGCCAGTATGTTGGAAATTTCTCCGGCTCTTAATTCCTCGCCATTGAGCACATAGTCCAGCACCGCGTTTACGACCTCTATTTGTCGGAAAGAACCGACCGCACGCACGAACGAACGGCGCTCAGCCGGCGATGTCGCCGCGGCAATACGCTCACGATAGATCGCGAATAATTCCGTGCCACTCCAGCGCGGCACACTGCGAAGCGCAACATCAACTGCTGCTGACATGGGAACCTCACCGGCGAGAAACTGATCCACGGTGTTCGTAAGCACCGAACGTGCGACGTCATCCTGCCCATAGGTCGACAACCACAATAGGATCTGCGGGCGCAGATCCTCCATCGCGTTCGAATCTCCGGGTATCGCTGACGAACCAATGCGATCTATGACCGGCCCGAACATATCGCGCAGAAAAACAGCGAACTGTGGCTCCAGGTCTGGCGTGATGAAAGTTTCCCGAAAGGAGCTTAGCTCGCTCACCAGCGCACGCAAGACATTCTCGTCGGCGTCGGTGGACAGACTTTGCATGGCTGCCAGATAGTCATCGCCATCCAACTTGTCAGCGGCGAGTAACGACCAAAGGTTGGTTAATAAGCCCATGCGTTCGCGAACATTGAGATGCGTAGAAGCATCATCACCAAGCTGTTGTAGCATTTCCGTCGGGATGCTCCAGCGGAAATAACCGCGTTGATCCGCATTGGGGAGTATCCAGTCAACATCGCCGGCGATTTCGACAATCTCACTCGCATCATCAAGGACCAGCTGCCCCGTCCGTACGCTTTCACCGTCGCTATAGCGGTAACTCAGAGGAATAATCCACAATTGATCGATCTGCGCGCCACCGGTAACGATTCGACTCTGCGTGAATTCGAAGCGACCGCCACCCAGCTCGCTTACGGTCACCAATGGAACGCCAGGCTGGTCAATAAAGCTGGCAATGCCACCGGCGAGGTCAAATTCGGCGCCGGCGTTTATCTCCGCCCAGAGATCATCGGCTTGTGCGTTCTGGCGACTGTATTTCCGCAGGTAGCGAATGACGCCATCACGAAATATCTCGGTACCAACCGATTCTTCAAACATGCCGAGTACGGCCTTGCCCTTGTAGTAAGACAGGGAAATGCCGTCCTGAAAGTTATCGGTCGAACTGAAGTCATGTCGGATTGGTTTGCTGGTTGCCTCCCCGTCACCGATCATGACGCGAAATTGCGTCCGTAGCTCGGGTAGCTCGCCACTAAAATCCGGGTACACCGCTTCAGCCGCTTTATCCCCCATCCAGTCGGCAAACGATTCATTCAGCCACAGATCATTCCACCACTGCATGGTGACGAGATTGCCGAACCACTGATGGGCAAGCTCGTGTGCTGTAATTTTGATCAGCGTCGATCTATCCGACGCACTGGCGTTTTCATCTTGCAACAGGAAAAAGTCCGAATAAGTAATAGCACCCGGGTGTTCCATCGCACCGGAAAAAGGGAGATTAACAGCGACCAAATCCAGCTTCTTGAACGGGTATGGCTCGCCAAAGTAATCTTCCAGATAAGCCAGGATAGGCGGAGTCGTTTCAACCGCCGCCGCTGCCAGATGAGACTTGCCTTTCGGCACCGCAACGCGGCCTGGGATCGACATGCCCTCAATCGGCACCATCTCATACGGCCCAACAATTACAGCGATCAGGTAAGACGACAAGGGTGGCGTGGTATCGAAAACTACTGTCTTGCTGTCGCCCTCCGCCGTAACCGAAACCTCCGGCGTGTTCGTAATCGGTGTGACGTCTTTGGGCACCGTCATCGTCAACTGCCAGGGGAATTTAAAACCCGGTTCATCGAAACAGGGAAACGCACGCCGGGCATCGATCGCTTCGAACTGACTGAAGACATAGTGTTCGCCATCGATCTCGGTGCGGTTGATGCCAACACCGTCGTCATTGAAATCATTGTTGAACTCGATCTGCAGCTCGTAGCTACCTGCAGGGAAAGGACTGGCCGCAGAAATTGTCAGTAATCCGTGCTCACCTGACACATGGCTTACCTCAAGTGCGGAATCATCACGGGACAGCTGCAACGATGTAATTTCCATCTCCTGGGCATGCAAGCGGATATCCGCAGACTCGCTCGCGGCTTCGATGTGGATTGTCGTACTGCCCGAGTAGTCGGTCTGCCGCGGATCAATATTGAGTGTTACCTGTTGCGCGGTCGGTGCGACGTTATTCAACAAACGATAAGGATCGGAAGCTGGCTCTTGAACTGCCGTTTCCTGCTGCGGCGTTACCGCCTCGTCAGCACCACAAGCAATAAGCAACAGCGCGACGCCGCACGCCGTCCAGGTACGAAACTTCATAGAAATCCCCAAGAATGAAGAAAATTAATAACTATTGGATGTTCGAAGTGTGTAGTTGGTTGCACACACTGTCAATTCACTGCTATTGGGCGACGACGGTCGCTGTATTTTCGGCCGCGCCCAGGTCCACGCCATCGTAAATTTCCGACAGACGTGTTTTGGCGTAGTAAGTCTTGGCGTAGGCCGGTCGTGCCTTAATGCGCTCAAACCAGGCACAAACATTCGGGCAGTCTGCCCAGATATCACCAAGACCCAGGTTTTCCATACGATCCAGAGTCGGGGTGATGCAGTAGTCCGCCAGCGTGAGTTGTTCACCCATCAACCAGGGTCCGCCACTTGCTTCCAGCCCCTTCTCCATTCTCTCGACCGTTTGTCGTAAACGCTCAAGAGCATTATCTGTTTCGCGGTCATCGAAGCCCTCTTCCTTGCGCATCTTTTTGTAGAACAGTTTGCGCGTAGGATGATTCTCAACGAAGGTGTCAAACTCTTCTTGCGATAATTTATCAAAGCGCTTGCTGAGGTATTGGTTGAATGACGGCACTCGTATCGCGGCTGTCGGTACCTCCTCGAAGAAACGTAGCCATTTGCGCATGTGCGCTCGGCCTAGCGGGTCCGCCGGCGCCAGGGAATGCTCCGGGAATACTTCGTCGAGATACTCAATAATGACTGACGAGTCGATGATCACCGCATCGTCATGCACCAGTGTTGGCACTACGCCATTGGGATTGAGTTTCAAATACCAGTCCTGCAGATGCTCGCGCTTCGCCGAGTTTAAAGGCCAATCCTCAAATTCGAGGCCTTTTTCCCAAAGGACTAGTCGGACTTTCTGGCTGCAAGTGGATTGTGGAAAGTTTAGAAGCTTCAGCATCGCTACACCGTCTCAAGAGAACCATCAGAGGTTCGCATTATTTGAGACGATTCTAAGTCAACTCGGTTACGTCCTGCACGTTTTGATCGATATAAGGCCCGATCAGCCTTGATTACGACGTCTGTAATGCAAGTATCCTGCTTTGCAATGGACGCAACACCGAAGCTCGAGGTCATCACGATTTGACGACCATCCGTCACCATCGGCGATGTAGCCATCCGGATGCACAATTCATCGGCGACAGCGGTAGCTTCGCGAATGTCCGTGCCGGGCAGGACCAGTACAAATTCTTCACCACCAATTCGGGCAACAATGTCCTCCACACGGCGACCAGCGGATAGCAGGGTCGTGAAATGTTGAAGCGCTTTGTCACCTATGCCGTGACCAAACTCATCGTTCACCGATTTAAAGTGATCAATATCCGCCGCGATCACCGAAACGACCCGCTCAGCGCGGCGCGCGTTGGCATACGCTAAGGCACCTTGCTCGCCAAAGCCACGACGATTGAATAGCCCCGTGAGTTGATCACGCACGGCTATCTCCCTCATATCTTCATAAAGATCCGAAGCGAGCATGAAGATCACAAACATCGCCATGCCGATGTAGCCGGCTGGAACTAAAAGTATGCTCGGATGGGAGAACATCAGTTGCGCGACTACATCGCGATCCGGACCGAGTCCGTACGCGTAGGCCGCGGCCGGAAACTGTCCCAGGGCGAAGAGCGTCATGGTGATCGCTGAGGCCCACTCAGCTGTTCGAGTCTGCTGGCGGTGGCGAATGACCATTGCCGCCGCGAGTAGCAAACTAATGGCAGATACCATGGGCAAGATCGCCGCACTCAGTCCCGCATTAGGAGTAACCAGAGTCGTCCACATTACTCCTGTAAACAAAAGAATCGAAACCGGCCATAGATTGTCCGGCAGATACGCGCATTCACTGCGCTCGCAGTGACCGCGTAAGGCGAGCGTAATCATGGCAAAGCCAAGCGCGTTCGCGGTTAGCCAATAGGTTTCATAGCTGTAGAAATGAGTGCTGCATAAATGCACAAGCCAGTAAATTGTCGATGCCACGAACGCCATCGCCCAGCGCAATGCCCACGGCTTTTCGCCGAGCGTCTTCCACGCCATGTAGAAGATGATCGAAATCATCAAGCTCACTATCCCTAGTGCGGCCTGTATGTAGATTACAGCTGACGGATCCATACCCAAATCATTCCCTAGATGCCCCACTATTGTGCCAATTCAGTCGCCGCATAGTGGTGACGCGGTGCACGCTTTTTGGCGCATCGGAAATTTAAAGCACACGCAAAAAAAAGCCCGGCAGAAGCCGGGCTCTTGGTATTGCTTGTTACTGCAGACTAGAAGCGCCAGCCCACATCGAGGCGGTAGAAATTCATCTCTGCTTTGTCGAGCGCTCTGCTTGTGTTGATTTGGCTCAACCCATAGCTACCTTTCAGCGTCATGCCATTATCCAGGTCCCAACGAATGCCGAGTGCGCCTGAAAAGGTCTCGCGCGTTTTGGAAAATGTGTTGACGTAGGTATCACAAATATAACCCCACCATGGATCCCACCAGCAACCGGTAATCGGCGGTTGACTGATAACATTAGAGTCCAATTCGGTCCAACCAAAGCCAAGCTCGGCATACGGTGTAAGCGGACCATCTATCAGGTTAAAGGTACCTTTGAAGGAATACGAGAATGTGCTCATCTCGTGCCTAATGACTTCCGGTACTCCGAAACCATTATCGGGAACAATAATCGCATCGTAGTCTGGCGAGCCCCACATGAACTCACCACCGAGAGACCAGTGGCTGTTGAAATTGTACGCCATCGCCAATCCGTAGATTGTTGAGCTATCCGTCTCAATCGATGAGCCGTTTTCGCCGGTTACCGTATCGCCGTCCATATTGCCCAGCACAAGGTTAAATTCCCACATATCTTCTCTGGAATTCTGTTGGGCCAAAGCCGTTGACGACATTGCCAACGCAGCGATCAAAATTAGTACTTTATTCATCGTTCTGTATCTCCAATTTTTGGCCCTCGAACAGCGGCCGCTTTAACTTGTGCAATCACGGTATCACCGGGCTGCAAACTCAATTCTTGTCTGGAACGTCGCGTAATTCGTGCAACGAGACGCTCTCCCCCTGCCGCAATCTGAATCAACTGCGTTGGGGCGGCCGTATCCTGAATGTCTTGGATCACAACTTCAAGTAAATTCAGTATGGACGACCGTGTTGGCCTGTCTCTGCTCAGGCTGATGTCGTTCGCCCGAATCCTTAGTCGCAGCTTTTCGGAGATAGTTCCAAGTTTTCCTGGCAACCAAAGTTGACCACCTGCAAAAGAAACTAAGGAAAGATCGTATTTCGCGTCATATTCGGTAATTTCACCGGCAATAACCGAACCGGCTTCTTCTCCCGCCAGAGTCGGAATATCCAGCCGAACCAGAACAGACTGCAAGTCGCCGCTGGCAACCACTTGTCCCGCATCAAGAATAATGAGGTGGTCGCAGAGTCGGCAAATCTCCTCAATGCTGTGACTAACGTAGATGATCGGCGTTGATGACTCCGCATGCAGACGATCCAGGAACGGCAGTATCTCGTTCTTGCGGGCAACATCGAGCGATGCCAGCGGCTCGTCCATTAAGACGAATCTCGGCGCGCGCAGCAATGCTCGAGCGATCGCAACTCTCTGCGCCTCGCCGCCCGATAACTCATGCGGCCAGCGCTGCAAAAGCTGGCCAAGCCCCAATAGGTCTACAACAGAATCCAGATCGGGGCCCTGGTCACTACGTCTGCGATGCATCCCGTATTCAATATTGTCTTTGACGTTTTTATGCGCGAATAAGCGTGGCTCTTGAAACACATAGCCGATTTCCCGTTCATGCACCGCCAGTGCAGTACCGCCGCCCTGCCAGAGTTCATCCCCGACTGATAGTTCACCGACATTCGCCTGTTCCAGACCGGCGATACACCGCAACAGCGTTGTCTTGCCGGCGCCGGATGGGCCGTAGATCCCTGTTACGCCTTGTAAAGGAATGTTCGCCGATACATTAAGTTTGAAGTCTTTGCGCTCGACCTCGTAGCGCAGCTGCACTTTTTTCTCGCTACTCATCGTTGTTGCCAACGACGGTTAGCGACGAACAGTGCCAACAAGATTGCGAACGCGAAGATCAGCAGTACGGCGGAAAGCTGGTGCGCGACCGCGTAATTCAGAGACTCAACCTGATCGTAAATATCAATAGAGATCAGCCGCGTTTCACCGGGGATACTGCCGCCGACCATAAGAACAACTCCGAATTCTCCCAGCGTGTGGGCAAAGCTAAGTACCGCCGCATTCAGGTAGCCGCGAGTTGACTGCGGCAGCGCAATTGAGAAAAACGCATCGCGCCGATCGGCGCCCAGAGTCCAGGCTGCTTCCAGGTCGCTTTGCGATACCGATTCGAACGCGCTCATGATCGGCTGCACTGCGAACGGCAGACTATATATACAAGAGGCGATCACCAGGCCGGTGAATGAGAATGTTAGAGCACTGCCTGTCAGCTCAACCCACCAGGAACCGATGGCGCCGGCCGGCCCGAGCAAGATCAACAGGTAAAAGCCCATCACGGTGGGCGGCAATACGATCGGTAGAGCAACAATCGCCTGCACAACCGGCCTGGCTCTGGAGCGCGTCCGCGCGAGCCACCAGCCCAGCGGCGTGGCAATGAGCAGCAGTAGCAACATCGTGATCGTCGCCAGTTGCACTGAAAGCCACAGCGGACCGAGATTCATTTATGGAACTCCGTATCCCAACTCACGGATTGTGGCACGCGCCTTCGCACTCTGCAGGAATTGCAGATATTCAATCGCGACCGGGTTGCTCTGTGCGCGTTGTAGTAACACAGCTTGTTGTTCAATCGGCGCGTGGGAATCTGTCGGGATCGTCCAGGCACAAGCCGTAGCAGGCAGCTTTGGATCGATCGCCTGCGCTTTAGCAATAATCGCGTAGCGCGCATTGGCGGTAGCAGCAAAGTGCAACGCCTGCGCAACGTTCTCACCGTAGACAATCTGCGAAGCAACTTGCTCCCAATAGCCTGAGCTCACCAAGTACTCTTTCGCGGCACGGCCATAAGGGGCGGTCTCCGGATTCGCGATCGCCAGATGCGCATCGCTCAGGTCATCCAAAGCGGTCGAACAGTCCGCACGCTTGTCCACAGCTGACCACAGGACAAGATAGCCAATCGCATACGTAAAACGTGATCCGTCCACTCCTAGTTCCGAGGCTTCGATCAACTTAGGACTTTGCGCGTCCGCCGAGAGAAATACATCGTAGGGGGCGCCATACTGTAGTTGAGCGTGCAACTTGCCGGTCGAGCCGAAGCTCAAGCGAACCTCATGGCCGGTCTCATTAGTGAACTGCGCCGAGACTGCCTCCGCAGCGACACGAAAATTGCTCGCAACAGCGACGCTTAGTGCGTCAGCGCCAGCGGCCTTTACAGCCAGTAACGTGATAAGAAAAAATGCTAGACGCACCGCACTAATTGCACTGTAGTTCGGCTTTGCGCCGCCGGCGATGTGCGTGCAACAGCGGTTCGGTGTAGCCGTTCGGCTGGGCACAGCCTTCGAACACAAGGTCGCAGGCGGCCTGAAAAGCGATGCTATTCTCCAGGTCATCACTCATGCGCGTATAAGAAGGGTCGCTCGCGTTCTGATCGTCGACCACT
>RCNC010002573.1_pt1 | contig 12100 bp, 14 predicted proteins | sample 2041301 | NCBI WGS metagenome assembly RCNC01 (sample SAMN09708231, study PRJNA481090) | Marine sediment metagenome, whole genome shotgun sequencing project. | biome: marine sediment; feature: ocean; material: sediment; isolation source: Sewage treatment plant 13A marine sediment (STP13A) ... | reverse complement strand
TCTTGACCATGGTCAAGAGATCGCCCTCCATGGCCCGGGCCGTGGCCTCGGGACCTGTGAGCTTAAAAAATACGCTGCCTTCGGGGCCCTCGAAAGTGATCAGCAGGCCACGGTGGTCTCCGCGTCCCGGACCGTCTGAAGCATGGAGGTTCACAATTCCTCCTCCGGCTCGCCAGGTTCGGCTCCCGGCAGCTTCGCCGCCACGTGGACGATGCGCTGCACCGTGGTCGCCAGGGTGGCGATCGCCAGCAGCCACAGCGCCCAGACCAGGACCCCGCGGCCCAGCAGCAGGGCCAGCACCAGGATGATCACCCGCTCGGTCCGCTGCAAGTACCCCACCAGGCAGGTTTCTCCCAGGCCTTCGGCTCGGGCCCGGACGTAGCTGGTCGTCAGGCTGCCGACCACCGTCCAGGTAATCAGGACCAGGGCTACCGGATCGCTGCCTTCGGGCAGGGTGGCGAAATACCAGGTCAGCCCCGCGAACAAGAAGGCCTCCCCCAGCCGGTCGAAACAGGAATCCAGGAAGGCACCGCGTCTCGACACGGTGCCCTGGAGCCGGGCCAGGTCGCCGTCGAGCATGTCGAAGGCGGACCCGACCAGGAACACGATGGCCCCGAGGAAAAGTCCCCCCCGGGCCACGATCCACCCCGACACCGCGGTGATCAACAGCCCGGTCAGGGAAACCGAAAGCGGCGTCATGCCCAGGCGGTCCAGGGCCAGGACCAAGGGACGCACCCGCCCTCTGGCCGACAGTTTGAATTCCGTGAAATCCATCGTCATTCTCCTGTTCTATCGGCTGCTGAAAGCCGCTTGCTGCCACGCCCCTGGATGACGAGGACCAGTTCCCCCTTGAGGCGCTTGCCGGTCATGATCTCCAACATTTCCCCGGCGGAGCCGCGGAGGGTCTCTTCGTGCAACTTCGTGATCTCGCGCGCCACCGCGACCGTCCGCGACGGTTCCAGGTCGGCGATGATTTCCAGGGTCGACCTGATCCGATGGCAGGACTCGAAAATCAACACGGTCCCCGGTTCGTCCAGGGCATTTTCCAGGAAGGTCCGCCGCTGGCCCTTTTTCCGGGGCGCATACCCCAGGTAAAGGAACCGGTCGGGCGAAAACCCCGACAGAACCAGAGCCGTCACCGTGCTCGAGGGGCCGGGGATCACCGTCCAGGGCAGATCCTCCTCGAGCAGGGCCCGGGTCAGGGTGAACCCGGGATCGGAAATACAGGGCATGCCCGCATCCGAAACCACGGCCACCTTTTCCCCTTGTTTCAGCCGTGCCACGATGCCCGGCACCACCCGGACCTTGTTGTGGTCGTGGTAGCTGGCCAACGGCACCCGCAATCCGTAGCGGTCCAACAGGCGCCTGGTATGCCGTGTGTCCTCGGCAAAGACGATGTCCGCCGCCGCCAGGACGGCCAGGGCCCGCAATCCGACGTCACCCAGATTCCCGATCGGAGTGGCCACGAAATGGCAGAGGCCCCCGGGAAACTCGATTTCGGGCAGGGGCACCTGGATCAATGAAAGCCCCCGTCGGTGAAGGAGGTCTTATCTGGCCCGGGGTCGCCACTGCCGGAGAAATCCCGCCCGCCGAACGAAGCGACCGGAACCGCCGTCCGCTTGAAGGCCATGGCCCGGACACGGTCGCCGACCCGAGCGATCAGATCCGGCTCAAAACCCAGGGCCGCCAACTGTCGGGGTCCCAGGTTCTGATCGATCAGGTGGACCAGCAGGTGGTCTACCTCGGCGTAGGTGTAGCCCAGTTCGTCCTCGTCCGCCTGGCCTTCCCACAGATCGGCGCTGGGAGCCTTGGCCAGAACCGATTCCGGCAGGCCCAGGTGCCTGGCCAGCAGGCGGATCTCCGTCTTGTAGAGATGCCCCAGAGGATTCAAGGCGCTGGCGTTGTCTCCGTGCATGGTCGTGTAGCCCAGCAGGTCCTCGCTGCGATTGCCGGTGCCCAGGACCAGCGATCCGTCCCGGGCCGAGATGTCATACAGCATGATCATGCGGCAGCGGGCCATCACGTTGCCGCGGCGCACCAGTTCATCCTGTGGAATTCCCGCCAGGAAGGCGTCGGCCATGGCAGTGATGGGCCTGTTTTCCACCTGCATCCCCAGAACGCCGGCCACCGCTTCGGCGTCGGTGACCGAAGAGCGGGAACTGGTGGCGTAGGGCATCATGATTCCCAGCACCTTGTCCGCGCCCAGGGCACGGACCGCCAGACCGGCCGCCACGGCAGAGTCGATCCCCCCGGACAACCCCACCACCAGGGAATCACGGCCCGCTGCAGCCAGGGTGGCGCGAAGAAAATCCTCGCAGACGGGGGCCGCTTCCGAGGGGTCTATCGCCCAGGCGGGGTGTTCCAGATCGATGTTCATCGCGGAGTCTCCTTGAGGATCAGCTCCGGCGCCAGGCTCCGGGCAGGAACAGCACCAGGATCGTGAAGATTTCCAGCCGCCCGATCAGCATGAACAGCACCAGCAGCCACTTTTCCCAGTCCATCAGGAAAGCGTAGTTGCACGACGGTCCCACCAGGCCCAGACCGGGGCCGATGTTGCCCAGGGTGGCGGCGGTGGCCCCCACGCTGGTCACGATGTCCCGACCCCCGAAGGTCAGGATAAGGACCCCCGCAATATACACCACCATGTAGAGGAGAAAAAAGCCGAGAACGTTGGTCTGCAGCGCCGGCGATACCGCCCGGTTGTTGAACCACAGGGTAAACACGCCGCGGGGATGCAGCACCTTCAGCAGTTCCAGTTTGGCGTGGCGCAGCAGGATGAAGACCCGCATCACCTTGATGCCGCCGCCGGTGGAGCCGGCGCAGCCCCCGACCGTCATCAGGATCAGCAGGATGGCCGAGGCCACCGGCGGCCACAGGAGGTAGTCCTCGGTCCCGAACCCGGTCGTCGTCAGGATGGCCACCACCTGGAACAAGGCGTTCCGCACGGTGTCGTGCCAGTGGGGGTAGAGCTGGTTGAAGGCCAGCACGCCGGCGAGGATGAGGGTACACGCTCCTACTATCGACAGGTAGAACCGGAACTCCTCGTCAAGCCGGTATACCTTCCAGCGGCCGGTCAGGGCCAGGTAGTGCAGCGAAAAATTGGCCCCGGCCAGGAACATGAACACGATGATGATCCACTCCACGGCCGGCAAACCGTAGCCTCCCACACTGGCGCTGTGGTTGCTGAAACCGCCGGTGGCCATGGTGGCAAACGAATGGCAGATGGAATCGAAGGGCCCCATACCCGCGATCAGCAGGGCCGCCACCTCCAGGACCGTCAACAGGACATAGACCGCCCACAGGCGTTTGGCGGTCTCGCGGATGCGGGGCGTCAGGCGCTCCGCTACCGGGCCGGGGACTTCCGCCCGGTAGAGTTGCATCCCCCCCACGCCCAGCAGCGGCAGGATGGCCACGGCCAGCAGCACGATGCCCATGCCGCCCAGCCAGTGGCTCAGCGAACGCCAGAACAGGGTGCCGTGGCTACGGCTTTCGATGTCGGGCAGGATGGTGGCCCCGGTGGTGGTGAACCCGGAGATGGATTCGAAGGCGGCATCGGTGAAGGAAGGGATCTGCCCGCTGAGCCACAGGGGCAGGGCCCCCAGCAGACCGATGCAGAGCCAACCGAACCCCACCACCGCGAAGCCTTCGCGGACCCGGACATCGGGCGCGTCGCGCAGAAGCAGCAGGGTTCCTCCGCCCACCGTGGCGCCGATGCCCGCGGAAACCAGGTACCAGACCCAGTCCCCCTCCCGGTACAGGAGCGACACCAGGGCCGGCACCACCAGGCAGCCCGCGGTGACCAGCATCAGGAAACCCAGGACCTTGACGACCGAACGGATGTTCACGACGTGCCGCCGGCGAAGAATTCCTCGACCTGGTCCACCGCGTCGGGAAGCACGAAGACCACCACCTCGTCGCCCGCGCTGAGCATGGTGTCCCCGCGCGGGGTGACGACCCGGCCCCGCTTGAGCACCGCCCCGATGACCGCGTGGGTGGGAAAGTCGAGGTCCATCAGCTTGTCCCCCAGCCAGGGGCAGCCGTCTCCCACGCGCACCTGGAGGATCTCCGCACCGGTGTGGCCCAGATTTTCGGCGTCGATGACCGCGCCGCGCTTGACGAAACGGGCGATCCAGGTGGAGGTGGATAGACGGGGAGACACCGCCGCGTCCACGCCCAGGATGGGCAGCAACGGCACGTAGTCTGGCCGGTTGACCAGACAGACCGTCTTGCCGGCGCCATGGTGCCGCGCCAGCAGGCAGGACATGATGTTGGTCTCCTCGTCGCTGCTGACCGAGACGAAGCCGTCCATCTCGCTGACGCCCTCGGATTCCAGGAGCTCGGTATCCGATCCCTCACCTCGGAGCACCAGCGCGTGACGCAGCTGCTCCGAAGCGCGTCGGCATTTCTCCTCGCTGCGGTCGATGATCTTCACCTTGACGCCGGCGGCCATCAGGTCGCGGGCCAGCTCGCGGCCCATGGCGTTGGCCCCGATGATCATCACCTTGGACAGTTGGCGGTCGGCGGAACGGAAATAGATCAAGGAGCGGTCCACCGTGCGGCGGGTGCCGGCCAGGAACACCTGGTCGTCGGCCATGATGACGGTGTCCCCGCCCGGAATGAGGGTTTCCTCCCCGCGGACGATCGTGGTCACCAGCGCGATGCTGCTGCCCAGCGTCCGGTTGATTTCCGCCAGGGTCTTGCCATCGACCATCGACCCTTCTTCCACGCGGGCGCCGATGATGCGCACCTTGCCGCCCGCGAATTCGTGGACTTCGGTGGCCCCGGTCTGGAAGAGGATTTCGCGGATGGCGTGCACGGCCTCGTGCAGGGGGTTGATGGCGAGATCGATCCCCTCCAGCAGCAGGCGGTGATCCTGGTAATAATGCTCCTGCCGCACGCGGGCCACCTTGACCCGGGCGCCCAGGGCGTGGGCGGTCTGGCAGGCGATGATGTTGATCTCGTCGCTGTCGGTGACCGAGGCGAACAGGTCGCAGTCCTTCATCCCGATCTCGCGCAGGACGGCCGGGCTGACCCCGTTGCCAGTGACGATCCGGCAATCCAGGTGCTCGCCCACCTTGTCGACCAGTTCGGGATCCTTCTCCACCAGGATCAGGTCGTGCTCCCGGCGGGTGATGATCCTCGCCAGCTGGAATCCGACGGCGCCGGCGCCGATGATGACGATTTTCACGACCGGGCTCCCGCAAATGAGTTGAGGGCGGCGACCGCGCGTTCGATGTCCGCAGCCGTGTGTTCGAGGTGGGGTACCAGCCGGACCCGGCCCGGGCCGAATCCCACACCCAGCACCCCGTTTTCCTCAAGGTGGTCCAGGAGGGCCTCATCCTGCCCTTCGCCGGCCACGTCGACGATCACGATGTTGGTCTCCACCGGATGATTCACCTTCAGGCCCCGATGGTCAAGCCCTGCCGCAAGCGCCCTGGCTTGGGCGTGATCATCGGCCAGTCGCTCCAAGTGGTGGTCAAGGGCGTACAGGCAGGCCGCGGCCAGGATCCCGGTCTGGCGCATGCCACCGCCCCACATCTTGCGGAAGCGGTAGGCCCTCCTGATGGTCGCCGCATCGGCCGCCAGGATCGACCCCACCGGGGCGCCGAGGGCCTTGGAGAAACAGACGCACAGCGAATCGACAGGAGCGGCCAGTTCGGCCAGCGGCCTTCCGGTGGCCACGTGGACGTGCCACAGGCGGGCGCCGTCCAGATGGACCCGCAACCCACGGGCGTGGGCTCCGGACGCGATCGCCACCACGTTTTCCTGGGGAAGAATCCGGCCGCCAGCCCGGTTGTGGGTATTTTCGAGACACACCATCGCCGGCGGGGCGCAATGGACATTGTCCGGATTCAGGGCGGCCTCCACCAGGGGCCAGTCGAGTAGCCCATCCGGGGCCGCCACGCAGGTCAGCTGCAGTCCGGTCAACACCGCCGGGGCTCCGGCCTCGTAACGGTAGATGTGGGCGCCATCCTCCAGGACGACCTGATCGCCGGCCCGGGCCTGGGCCCTGAGCGCCAGCTGGTTGCCCATCGTCCCGCTGGGAACGAACAGGGCGGCCTCCTTGCCCAACAGGTCCGCGACCACGGCCTGCAATCGGTTCACCGTGGGGTCGTCGTCGAAAACGTCGTCACCGACTTCGGCGGTGATCATCGCTTGGAGCATGCCCGCCGTCGGACGCGTCACGGTGTCACTGCGCATGTCGATCACCTGGACTGAATGATCCTTGAAATTCATGATTCAACTCCGCGACAGATGGAAGTTCTTCCCAAGGAATGGCCATTCCTTCCGGAACAGAAATAACCGGCTCTCCGGGATGGTGTCCGGAGAACCGGTTTCAAAACAGGTTCGGTGTGGTACGTGCGGGAGCACGGAACCACTAACCCGCGGCGGCGACCTTGTCTTTCAACATCTTGGACACCTTGAACACGGGCACCTTGCGGGAGGGAACGGGTACGGCCTCTCCCGTGCGGGGATTCCGGGCCATGCGTTCCTTGCGTTCCTTGACCTTGAAGGTCCCAAAACCGCGGATTTCCAGGTGCTGGCCGTTGACCAGCAGGTCCCCGATCTTTTCCAGGAAAAGATCGACCGTTTCCGCCACTTCCTTCTTGGTCAGGCCAGTCTTTTGCGCGATGTCCTCAACAATATCGGCCTTGGTCATGACAGCCCTCCTCGTTTCCTCCAAAACACCCCTTACATCGCGGGATTCCCCTAGCATGTAACAGCATAACCGATGAGATGTCAAGGGCTTTATGCCCTTTTGCTCCCGCCAGGGAGAGACGGGTGCGTCGGGGGCCGCAAGAGGGCAAGTTGCATGACCCGGGGCCCCGGAACGTCGCAAGTAAGCAGGGTCCAGGATACCTTGAACGTTCCGATTCTTCCACACGGTTTCTTTTCCATGCTTTTAATTACTTGTTTTTCATGATGTTAGGGGGTTCCGAAAATGGCGCCTTCAATTGGCACCCGCTTTGCAGATGGCCCGCCAGAGAATGTGGCCGGAAGGGCAGTCCACAATCAACTGTGCCACAACATCGGATCCCTTCCGGCCCGTTCCTGAAACCATCGGGCAACTTAGCGAACTTTTAAGGAGGACCACCATGGTCAGCAACAAGATGATCGTGACTTTCATGCTCATCGCCACCATCGGCCTCGCTGTGGCCGGGTGCAGCGATGACAACCCCGTCACCCCCAGCGGCTCCATCGACACCTCGCCTCCGGCCGTTCCGGCCAACCTGAGCGTGGACTACGCCGATGAATTGGCCGTCCTGAACTGGGACATCAGCACCGTGGACCCGGACCTCGCCGGTTACATCGTGACCCGGGAACGCTACGGGGTCGTCGAAACCCTGGTCAGCGCTCCGGAGATGATTTCCAGCTACGAGGACATGAATCCTCTGAGCGGTTCCAGCCAGTACCACGTCTACGCCGTGGACCAGGCCAGCAACATGAGCGCCGTCGCGACGGTCAATCTGACGGTCGTCCTGAGCCATCAGGTCCTGAACCTGACGCAGTAGTTGCTCGAGCCGGAGATGGTTCCCGTTCGCTGGGTGATCAATGAGGCCCTCCGTCCATGGACGGAGGGCCTTACTCGTAAGTGGAAGTCCCTGACGCGAATCAATCGATCAACTGGAGCACACAACCGCCTCGTTCTTGGGCAGACCTATGCCGGTCTCAAGACCCGCCCATGCGCGCCACGGACTCGGCGATCCTGATGAACTGGTTGGCCACACCCAAGTAGGCGGACCGGAACAGCGGACCGACCGGAGTCAGGTTCATCAGCATGAAGAACCCGAATACGGGCATCATTCCGAAACGCCGCAGGCTATCATACCGGGCCCGCATTTCGGGCGGCAGGAGCCGGCTCACGATCCAGCTGCCGTCCAGGGGCGGGATGGGCAGCAGATTGAACACCGCCAGGACCACGTTGATCATCACCCCGGTCTGGAACAGGTTGAACATGAATCCCAGCAGGGAGGGTTTTCCGTGTGCTCCCCCGGCAGGGAAGCCCCAAACCGCGACCGTCGCCCCCAGCAGGACCGAAAACACGAAGGCCAGCAGCAGGTTGCTGGCCGGGCCCGCGGCGGCCACCTTGGGGTAGTCGTTCATGGGGTCGTTCAGTCGGCCCGGATTGACCGGAACCGGTTTGGCCCAGCCGAGGGGGAAGCCCACCGTCAAGGTCATGATCAAAGGGAAGACGAAGCTGCCGATGGGATCAAAGTGGGACACGGGATTGAGGGTCAAACGACCCATTTCGAGAGCCGTGTCGTCACCCAGCTTGTGGGCGGACCAGCCGTGGGCCACCTCGTGCACGACCACGGAAAAAACCAACACCAGAACCTGTACAGCAATCAATTCCAAACCGGACCTTCTTCCTTGAATCCTAGGTAGTGGGTGCCGGCCCGGGCAGCGACCGCCAGGCCTCCCATACATCCTCGACACCGATGTTTTCCATCCAGCCGTATTCCACGCCCCGCGGGTCAGCCAGCTGCCCCGGACTGCGGACGATGGTCACCTCCGGCGCAGGCGGTTTCCAGAGCGTGGGATCCGTTGGCCCGAACAGCGCCACCGTCGGCACGCGCAGGGCGCCGGCCATGTGCATCACCCCAGTGTCGTTGCAGAGAAACTGGTCCGCCAGTTGCAGAAGTGCCGCCCCCACCCCCACCGGGCAGGCAGGCGCGATCTTGACCCCGGATTCTCCTCCTAGCAAATCCTTCAACTCGGCCAGGGGAGCCGCGTCGGCGGGCCCATGGAGAATGAGGATCTCATGGCCCTCGTCGAGGACCCGGCGCGCGACCTCGGCGAAACGGGCCGGCGGCCAGATATTCTGCTTCTTTCCCGCTCCCGGGTGGAGGGCCCAGAACCCGGGCTCGAGACCCAGATCGGTCAGGATCCGCCGGGCCGAAGCCGTCTCCTCGACAGAGGGCACGACCACCGTGGACGGATCATCGGTTGTGATCCCGATCGCCCGCAGGGGGGCCAGATTATGTTCCACGGTGTGCGTCGTCTGCACCGGTTCGGACGGCATCTCCAGGGAAAACGCGTGGCGGCTGACATCCCAGCCGAAAGGCGCGCTGTCGGGCCCAACCACGTACCGGGCACCCGAAGCCAGGGCGATGGCGCTGCTGGTCACGGAAAACGAGACGCTGCCCAGGACAAACGCCACCTCGGCCCGGTAGTTCCTGATCCGACTCAGGAAGCCGAAGAGCATGCGGGGCCGTTTCCACATCCGGCGGTCGAAGGTCACGACCTGATCCAGATGGGGATTGTGCCGCACCACCTCCATGTTCACCGGGGCCGTGACCAGGGCCAGTTCCGCCGCCGGCCAGGTTTCCCGTATGGCCCGCAAAGCCGGGGTGGCGCAGACCATGTCGCCCATCTGGTTGTGCTGGCGGACGATCAGGATCCGGCGGGGCCTCAGAGCCAGGAGTTCCGCCGAGGTCAGACGAGGCCGGCGGGACAGCCGGGCCATCCAGCTGCTGAGGGTGCGTTTGGCCGTGCGATAGGGGTGCGCGCTCATGTTTCCACAGCTTCTCGGCTATTGGCACACCCCTTGCGATGGCGGGGGCTCATGCCGGTTCCATCCGGCGGCCGGGGCCGGCCGCGGGGGCCGGTTCCAACCGGGAGATCGTGATATGGGCCGTTATGGCCGCTTTGCTTCCCTCAGCCGTCCGACCGCCTTGGGCCTGGGGCTCCTGTACGTGGTCGGGATTGGCCTGGCAATGTACGAAATGACCGCCAAATCCCCGACCCTGCTGGGGCAACCCCTGCCGGGCTGGAGGGCCACCGTCCGGGCGGAAAGAACCACCCGCTGGAACCCGCCCACGGGAATCCTGGCGGTGGACAAGCTGCTGCACGAAGGCGAAGAAGCACTCAGGTTCTACCGGATCATATCCTAGTCTGCGCCCTCGGCCCGGCCATCTCACCCGCGGTATCCTGCCCTTTCCTTCCGCTCTTCCAGATCCTTCAGCAGGGCCAGGTAGGCGTTGTGGCGCCAGCCGGGAATCTTCCCGCGGGCCACCAGGGTCTTGACGCCGCACTGGGGTTCGTCACGATGCATGCAGGAGCGGAACTTGCATTCCAGGCTCGGTTCGCCGAAGTCGGGAAAATAGTCCCGTACCTGCTCGGGATCAATATCCCAGGGATCGAATCCCCGGATTCCCGGCGAGTCGGCGATGAATCCCCCGTCCTTGAGGGGAAAGAGTTCGGTCCGGGTTGTCGTGTGCTTGCCCAGCCCTGTCTTTTCGGTGACTTCGTTCACCCTCAGACTGAGACCGGGTTGGATGGCGTTCAGCAGGGTACTCTTGCCCACACCGGAGGCCCCGATCATCAGGGAGATCCGGTCGGTCAGCATGTCGTGGAACTCCTGCAGTCCGCGGCCCGTATCGGCCGAAGTCCAGATCACGCAATATCCGAGATTCGCATAATATTCCCACTTGGATCTGTAGGAGGAGCCCTCGTCGAGGTCGGGCACCAGGTCGCATTTGTTCAGGACCAGGACACCGGCGACGCCGAACCTTTCGGCCGCCACCAGCAACCGGTCCACGAATCCACCCTGCGGAGCGGGTTCCCGCAGTGACTGGATGGCCACCACCTGGTCGAGGTTGGCCATCAGGACCTGTTCGGTCTGGCCGCCGCTGCGGCGGGCCGCCAGGCGGGAGATCCGGTTGCGCCGCGGCAGGACTTCCTCGATGACACCGGAGGGGGATTCGGCGGCGGCGTCCAGCACCTGGAAGCGAACACGGTCCCCGACCACCGCGATGGTCTGGGTCTGGCGGGGACCTTTCTTCAGGCGCCCCCTGACCTTGCAGGTCCAGATGGTTCCCGACTCGGCCACCAGGCACCGGCCCGAGGTGCCCCGGATGACTATGCCCTCCCGGATACCGTTGTCAGCCCCGGCCCCTTCGCCTTTGTTCCCCTGGCCCACTTTTTCTCCGATGTCGATCCTCCCGGCAGATGCCTCCGGGATCCGATTCTCCCGGGTTACGGCCGCATTGTGCCTTGTTTATCCCTCATCAATGGGTTATTTTTTGCATGAATGAAGTCGTAGCACAACTCCTCCGCTTTCTCAAGGTGGTACGCAGATTATGGACATTGCCGAGGTTCTCAAGCATACCTCACCCGACCTCTTCATCTCAGACCTGGAAGCCACCGACAAATCCTCCGCCTTGGCCGGTCTCGTGGAAGGCCTCATCGCCGGAACGAAAATCCAGAACGCCGACACCATCATGAAGATGCTGCAGAGCCGGGAAAACCTGGGCAGCACCGCCGTGGGCCCGGGCATCGCCTTTCCCCACGGTCGTACACTGGCCGTGCAGAGGCTGACCATCCTCATGGCCCGCTGTCCCGCCGGCGTCGATTTCGATTCCGAGGACGGCAACCCCACGCACCTGTTCTTCATGCTGGTCGCCCCGCCCCAGGACACCGGACACCAGTACATCAAGTCGCTGGCGGCCCTGATCGACCGTGTCCAGGATACGGATCTGCGTGAAAAACTGATGGCGGCCGGGGACTACGAATCCTTCTGCGAAGCCATGAAGGAGGGTTAGGAAATGCATCCTCAGCTACAGTTGCTGGTCGCCCTGCAGGACATGGATGAAATGATCCGGGAAACCGAGACCCAGGGTGATGAATTCGAGGGGTTGGGTTTCAAGCACGGCGGTCTGGAAGATTTGAAGAATGCCCGGGAAGAACTGGCCACCCAGATCGATCCCAGCCTGAGCAGCTGGTACCGCCGGCTGACCGGGAAATTCGGCCACGCCGTGGTGCCGGTCGTGGGCAATCTCTGCACCGGCTGCTTCGCGAACATCCCCTCCCAGTTCGTCAGCAAGACCAACGTGGACAAAGTGCAGAAATGCGAGAGCTGCGGACGGTTGCTCTACTGGCCGTAGATTCCGGGTGACTCAGTCTTCCGCGCCGGTCAATGCGCCGGCGTTGGCCACGACCTGGGTGATCTCCTCGACGATCTTCTTCTTTTCCCCACCGTCGTCCTTGACGCCCAGGTCCTCTTTGGCCCACTGGGATTCGGGGAACGGCCCGAGGCTTTCCAACTCTTCCCAGCTGGTCACGCCCGTCTCCTTGCGGAAGATCAGGACACCTTCGG
>RCNC010002572.1_pt1 | contig 12102 bp, 12 predicted proteins | sample 2041301 | NCBI WGS metagenome assembly RCNC01 (sample SAMN09708231, study PRJNA481090) | Marine sediment metagenome, whole genome shotgun sequencing project. | biome: marine sediment; feature: ocean; material: sediment; isolation source: Sewage treatment plant 13A marine sediment (STP13A) ... | reverse complement strand
AGCTGGTTTGGAATATGGCCTAAAATCTGCAGAAATATTTGAGGAACGCGATATTAATGATTTGGACTATGGCTTTACACTATACGTGGTCGGGAATAATTATTTAGGACTACAGGAATATCAGAAAGCCTTGAATTATTATGAACACTCCATAGCTATTGGGGAGCGCTATGGTTTTTATAATAACCTAAGTGATGTGTATATTTCCGAGGTAGTTCTTTATACTTTCCTAAATGAATTTGAAAAGGCAAAAAGTGCAGGTGAAAATGCGGTTAAATATGCGGAATTATTAGATAATAATTTTATGTTGATGCGCTCGTGGTTATCCATTGGGAAACTGCAGAACATTCAGGGCAAATATGTTTCTGCAATTGAAAGCCTTAAAAAAAGCATAACAATTGCGTCAGACGACTTTGAGGATGCATTTTACCTAAGCCAAACCTATGAAACTCTAGGAAAAGCATACGCTGGGAACCATAATTACCAGGAGGCATATCAAGCGTTTGCCGAGTATGACAATTTGAAGAAGCAGGTTTTTACGGCAGCAGCTGACCATAGAACCTCTCTTCTTAGGACAGAGTTTGACTTGGCTGGAAAGGAAAATACAATACAATTACAAGTAGCCCAGATTACGAGACAACGCACACGGCAAACCTTGATTATTATTGTTGTTTTACTGCTTGTGCTTTTTTTGATATTGCTTTATAAGGCAGTACAGAACAATGTCGAAAAAAACAGATTATTAGAAAAAAAGAATAATGAAAATGAATTTCTGTTGAAAGAAATACACCATAGGGTCAAGAATAATTTAGAAATAGTCTCGAGTTTATTGGCATTGCAATCTGCTGAAATAAACGACCCAAAAGTTGTTGATGCTATGCAGAAAAGTAAGCATAGGATACAGAGTATGAGTATGGTGCATCAAAAATTGTATCAAGAAAAAAGCCTTTCTTCTATAGAAATGAAGGCTTATTTTAAAGAACTTGCCAGCTATGTAGTCGATGTTTTCGGTGCAGAAAAACGGATAGAGGTATTTTTCGAAATGAATGCTCTGGAGCTGGATGTAGATACTGCCATTCCTATTGGTCTAATAGTAAATGAACTTGTAACCAATTCCTTAAAATATGCTTTTCCGAATAATCAAAATGGGATCATTAAAATAGGATTGAGGAAAGAAGGAACACAATTGTTTTTGAAAGTTTCGGATAATGGCATTGGAAAAAAAGATAAAGAGGAATATATAGGTACGGGATTTGGCACCAAACTAATTCAGTTATTGACAAGACAACTTGAAGGTAAAATGAATTTAGATATAGAAAATGGAACCATGGTATCCTTTGAATTTCAACATTTTGAAGCAGCTTAGTCATGAAAAATAAAGTTAGAATATTAGTGGTAGAAGACGATATGATCATCGCCTCGCATATATGTTTGCAGCTAACCAATTTGGGTTATGAAATAACAGGTATAGAAACCAGAGGTGAAGAAGCTGTGGTACATGCAAATGTCAATACACCGGATATTATTCTTATGGATGTTAACTTACGTGGCACTCTGGATGGCATTGAAACGGCAAAAATAATTCAACAAAAAACAAACATACCTATCATATATCTTACAGCCAATACAGATGAAGCCTCTTTTCAGAGAGCAAAAGAAACCCACCCATTTGCCTTTATTCCAAAACCTTTGAATTCTGTGCAACTTCAACGCACATTTGCCTTGGTAGTTGAGCAATTGAAAAAAAATAAGCCAGAAACATTGAATACGGATTTGCCCATTGAAGTGTTGGAGGATCGTATTTTTATTCGCTACAATGGTAAAATGAACAAATTATTGCTTTCTGATATTCTATATATTGAGGCAGACCGAAATTATTGTAAAATTGTCACTGCAAGTAAACATTACCTAATTACCGCCACCCTAAAAACAATGGAGGAAAAACTACCTAAGCCTAAATTTCTTAGGGTACATAGGTCCTATATGGTCAATATTGCCAAACTTGATGTAGTAGCTGAGGGTCATCTGGAAATAAATAGAAAGGTAATACCTCTTGGTAAAGCACACAGGGGATCCTTGCTAAATCGTCTTCAAACAATTTGATATTGGTGATTTTATAAATCCTAACTCAAGAATTGATCCATTTTTTTAAAGCGGTGGATTTCGCTTTACTTACCACAATTTGTTCCTTAAAAACAGGTGAAACATTTAGTATAAGCTTGCCGTTGAAATAATATTTGATATTCGCAATAGCGTCTTTATGCACTATGAATTGTCTATTGACCCTGAAGAAACATTCAGGATCTAGTTCGTTTTCTATATCTTCTAGTTTTTTATCAATGGTATAGCTCTGATTGTCTTTGGTAATCCCTTTTACAATACCAGTATCGATGTATAGGTAAGCAATACTTGAGGTTTTAATAGGGATTAATTGGTCTCTAAGACTAACCAAGAAAGTCGTTTTATACGCTTTGCTATTGGCTTTGATGAGATTTAAGAGACCTTTCATTTGAACATTAGGGGAGGATTCTATTTGTGATTGAACTTCGAATTGAGTCAGCGCTTTTTGTAGTTCATCTTCATCAATGGGTTTCAATAAATAATCTATGCTATTTACTTTGAAGGCCTTTAGGGCATATTGATCGTAGGCAGTAGTGAAAATCACAGGTTTGTTGATCTGAACCTGATCAAAAATTTCAAAAGAAAGTCCATCTGCCAAATGAATGTCCATAAACACCAATTCGGCTTCAGTCGGTTTAGAAAAGTATGCGACAGAAGATCTTACAGAATCCAAAACAGTTAGAACCTCAATATTGGGATTTAGATTCTTAAGTAAATAGGTCAGATTTTCGCTTGCGGCAAGCTCATCTTCAACAATGACTATTTTCATTCTCCTGATTTTAAAGGAAGTTTAACACTGAATTTATTATCATCTTTCGTTATAACAATATTTTGCTTTTCAATTAAATAGTATCTTTTATCTAGGTTAACAAGTCCATTTCCTGTGCCTTCAGCCATAACCGTTCTGGGCTGTATTATATTTTCAACATAGATGAAACCATCTTTATAAAATATTTTTACGGTCAACGGGTTGGATTTTGATATCTCATTATGTTTTACTGCATTTTCAACAAGTAACTGCAATGCCAATGGAGGAATTTCCTTTTCATGGTATTTTTCATCAATTTCAATATCAATGGTAAAGCGATCTCTATATCTAGCTTTGATCAAATAGGAATAACTTTTTAAAAATTTAAGTTCTTCTTTTAATGATACCAAATCCCTGTCTCCACTTTGCAATATATAACGATACATGAACGACAGTTTTTTAACAAATTGGGTCGCTTCGTCATTATCCCTTATTAAACAGGTTAGTGAATTTAATGAGTTGAAAAGAAAATGAGGATCTATTTGATTTTTTAAGGCTGCTAATTCAGTTTGGAGGTTCTGTTGTTTTAGCCGTTCATTTTCAATTAAACTGACCTGCTGGACCATTTTAAGTCTGAGTATTCTTGATACGAAAAGTAGAATAATAACCAGGATGGTGAGAACAAATTTTAAAAACCCTTTTTCCTCTTCAGGCAATGGATCACCAATAATAAATGTGAATATAAAATCGAGAATAGGCGGGCCAATAATTAGAATAATAATATTCAAAATCACCAACGAAGCTATTCTTAACAACTTATTATACTGTTTAAATAAATAGCTCCAATTAGCATTTAGTTGTAAAATGAGCCACGAAAAAAGAAAGAAAAAAACAAGTTTTATAAAAAAGTCCTTTACCCAGTCCATGGAAAGATCCATATTACTGTCAAGTACCATTTTATAGATATGAATGGTTTTAGGCAGTGAGACCAATACGGCAAAGAGTAGAGAAATCTTTACTAATTGGGATTGTTTTGCTTTAACTTGTCTTAACATGATAATACTTATTGATTAGGCACAGCACCTATTTCACAAATTTACACGAATTTCTTTGGCAAAATAATTTTATAAAAAGGGGTATATAACCAAGCCCTATCAGTAAAGACAGGGCTTAACAATAACCAAATTACTCAACTACTATTTATATACTTAGGGCATTAAACCCTTTTGGCAGATAAGTGCGGGTATCAAATCCCAACTCAATCTCCTCTTCATCTTCAATATAAATGATTGCGTCTAAATTGACTTCTACTTCTGAATAGGCATTAAACCCTTCTGGAAGGTATTGTTTAGTATCAAAACCCAATTCAAATTCTTCATCTATTTCAATGTAGACTATGTCCGCTATATTCAATTTTGCTTTGGCATAAGGATTGAAGCCAATAGGTAGGTAATCATTAGTATCGAACCCTAATTCAATGTCAGACTCAATTTCAACATACTCAATTTCATTAAGATCAAAATCCATTCCTTTATATGCATTGAATCCTATAGGTAAATAATCTGCGGAGTCAAAATCCAAGACTATATCCTCATCTTCTTCAATATAAGCTACATCTTCGAACAAACAGAAATCGGTATCTAAAATTAGGTACGGGTCATTTGCATAATTTCCGTAATTGCTTACAAAACTGTTTGATTTGTCTTCTGCATCATCGTAGTAATGGTTTGTTCCGATGAAGGCTAATAAGAGGGTCATTATTCCGGTTCCTAATAAAACTGTTGCTTTCCCCATGATTTATGTTTTTAGATTAATATATTTTTAATTAGTCTCTTTTTATTTATACAACAAATGTAGGTTAGAGGAGGAGTGTAAATGAATTCAATTTGACCGAACTGTCTTAATTAAGAGGTGAAACGACTTTTTTGACATGTGAATTATTCTTTGATTATTTCTAATTGAAGATTATCGGATTTTACTGTTTGCTAACTAATAAAATTTTCTGTCATGAAAATTGTCATTACCATTGAAAAGATTAAAACAACACCAAGATTTTTTTAGTCGTAATTAGAATCTATGTCACGAAAAAAAGAATATCAAGAAGACCTGGTTGTCGAAAAGGCCATGCAAACCTTTTGGGCGAATGGGTTCGAGAAAACCTCACTACGGATGCTTGAAAAAGATATGGGCATCAACCAATTCTCTATTTATTCCAGTTTTGGCAGTAAAAATGGTCTTTTTGTTGAGGTTCTCAAGAAATACAAGAGTCATTTAAAAGTAACATTCCTGAAAGATCTATTGAATTCCAAGGGGCACTTAGATGACCTACGGGATTTTTTAAAGGCTTATGGGCATGGCATACAATCTGGCCAAAACCCCTATGGATGTCTGATGATCAATACCGGTATGGAAGTAGGTGAAAAAGATCCTGATATTGCTTTTGAACTTGATTCCCATTTCGCTTCCTTAAGGGAGACTTTTTATAATTTACTTGAAAAAATTAAATTCAATGATGAATTGCCAGCGCATTTTGATAGCAATAAATACGCATCCTATTTATTAGGCAGTATACAGGGCCTTTCTTTGTTCGCTAAATTTCATAGCCAAAAAGAGGTAGATGACTATATAGATTCAATAATGCGTAGTTTGATATAGTTAGATGGAAATAGATTGGAATTGAAATATTTAATCTCTTCCTCTAGACTTATTTCGATTACTATTGCCTCGATAACCACTGTTTTTTCCTCTATAATTAGAGTTTCCAGATCGGTTTCGATTTCTAGATTGATTCGTATGTTTTTGAGGACCTTGATTCCTTTGGGATCTACTTTCTTCCTGAACTTCTTCCAAAAAGGGATGTTCGAGTATTCGAGGCACTTCTTGCTTTATTAGTTTTTCAATATCCCTTAGATAAGGCCGCTCATCCTTTTCACAAAATGAGATGGCTATCCCGGTGGCATGTGCTCGTCCGGTCCTGCCGATACGGTGCACATAGGTTTCAGAAACATTGGGTAAATCAAAATTTACGACCAAAGAAAGATTATCGACATCGATACCTCGTGCGGCAATATCTGTCGCAATCAGTACTTTTACCTTTCCGTCCTTAAAATCACCAAGTGCTTTTTGTCTTGCCGTTTGCGATTTATTCCCATGGATTGCCACCGAGGCTATGTCTGCCTGTCCTAATTTTTTCACGATTTTATTCGCTCCATGTTTAGTACGTGAAAAAACCAAAACTGAACTGCTAGGTTGTTCTTGTAGTAAATGGACCAATAAGTTTACCTTATTTCCTTTGCTTACAAAATAAACCGCTTGTTCTACTTTTTCCGCTGTGGCTTGCTCTGGTCTCACAGTAACCCGTTCAAAATCACCAAGGATCTTACGTGATAGTTCTACAATATCCTTCGGCATAGTAGCGGAAAAAAACAAGGATTGCCTTTTGGGCGGAAGTTTAGCAATGATTTTTTTGATGTCATGAATAAAGCCCATATCCAACATATGGTCAGCTTCATCCAAAACGGCGAATTCAACATCCTTTAAAGAAATATATCCTTGATTCATTAAATCCAACAAACGGCCAGGTGTGGCTACCAAAACGTCAACTCCGTTTCGTAATATTTGGGTTTGCTTCCCCTGCTTAACACCACCGAAAATTACAGTGTTCCTAATTCCGGTGAATTTTCCGTAAGCAGTAAAGCTTTCCCCAATTTGAATGGCCAACTCACGCGTTGGAGTAACAACGAGCGCTTTGATTTTACGATAACGCCCTTGCGATTGCTGGTCATTATATATATGCTGTAGTATAGGAACGGCAAATGCAGCCGTTTTACCTGTACCTGTTTGGGCTACACCTAAAAGGTCTTTTCCGCCTAATAGAATTGGTACTGCCTGTTCTTGGATTGGTGTGGGATTGGTATAACCTTCTTGCTCAAGGGCCCTAAGGATGGGTTCTATAATTCCTAATTCTTTGAATGTCATGTATCGTGATAAATAAGCGGCAAAGGTAACTGAATAGTTCGGATATTGATTAGAACATAAAATATGTGATTAAAGTCCACTTATAGCAGCTTCTGCACATCGTTCTCCATCCATAGCGGCCGAAACAATTCCACCTGCGTAACCACCACCTTCTCCGCAGGGAAAAAGGCCCTCAATTTCTATATGTTCCAAATTTTCCTTTCTGGGAATGGTTACAGGAGACGAAGTTCTTGACTCCACACCAACAATATTGGCTTCTGTCGTATAATAGCCATGCATTTTTTTACCAAATTCCGAAAATCCGGCTCTAAGTCGACTACCAATTAATTTTGGCAAGAGGGAATGTAATGGAGCGGACTTCAAACCTGGCTGATATGAAGTAGGATTGAGGTCTGCTGACAAATTCCCTTCAACAAAATCTGTAAGCCGTTGTGCTGGTGCAACCTGAGATCGCCCACCTGCGGTAAAGGCCAGTCGTTCCAGATCTTTTTGGTACTCCAATCCCTTTAAGACACCAAATTTTTCATATTTGGGAATATCCTCATCCACATTTATTTCTACGACGATACCCGAGTTTGCAAATAAGTTGTTTCTCTTGGATGGAGACATGCCGTTAACGACAACCTCCCCAGGGGCTGTGGCTGCGGGGACGATGAATCCGCCTGGACACATACAAAAGGAATAAACACCTCTGTTTTTAACTTGTTGAACCAAACTGTAAGAGGCAGCTGGTAACATTTCATTGCGTTCTCCTCTGCAATGATATTGAATGGAGTCTATGATTTGTTGTGGATGTTCTACCCGAACACCCATTGCGAATGATTTTGCCTTTAGTGCAATGTCCTTGGTTTTTAACAGATAGAAGATATCCCGAGCGGAATGGCCTGTGGCAAGTATCACTCGATTAACTGCCATTTCCGTACCATTCTGAAGTACGATGGCCCGTAATTTATTATTCTTGATGCTGAAATCGGTAACACGAGTTTCAAAATGGATTTCCCCGCCACTGGCTAATATTGTTTCACGAATATTTTGCACGATTTTTGGAAGCTTGTTGGTTCCTATATGCGGATGTGCATCTACCAGAATTTGGTTTGTGGCACCATGGTGCACCAAGCTTTCAAAAACCCGGCGTACATCGCCCCGTTTTAAGCTACGAGTATAAAGTTTTCCATCAGAATAAGTGCCTGCACCCCCTTCGCCAAAACAATAATTGGAATCTTCGTTGACAATATGGTCTTGGTTAATGGCTTTTAAATCCCGTCTACGTTCTTGGACCTTTTTTCCACGTTCCAACACTACCGGTTTGTAACCAAGTTCTAAACAACGTAATGCTGCCCACATTCCTGCGGGTCCAAAGCCAATGATATGTATTTCCTTGGCCCGTGAAACATCTTTATAATCAAAAGAATAGGTGGGGTCATTGTCTGGTTTTTCCCGAATATAAACCTCCATTTTATAATTGAAATAGATGGATGGTTTACGGGCGTCAATAGATTTGCGAAGCACTTTTATAGTCAAAACATCCTCGCTTTCACCAAGATACTTGGCTACTTTTTTCAGTAAGATGCCTTTTTGGGATTCTTCTTTCAAGGATACCCTCAGTTGGATTTGTCTGACCATGGCGCAAAATTACTTTAAATAAAATGATATCCATTTTCTAATTACGCAGGGTAATGCGCATTTTTTTGATTATTTACAATCCATCCCCAAATAGTTACAACTCGGTATTTCTTTTTTAGTTGTAGCCTAAGATTGGTTCAAATTTGGAGCATCAAACATTTAATACAGATAAATCATGAAAAAAGTAATCGCCTTAACACTATTATTTATCGGAACATTGGCTTCTGCACAAGATAAATATAATGCTGGCATGCAAAATGCATTTCAGCTTTGGGGAGAAGGTAAAATAACGGAATCCTCGAACTTGTTTGAGCGAATTTCAGCCGCGGAACCTGCTAATTGGCTTCCGACGTATTATGGATCCCAAGTTAACACCGTGGCATCTTTTGGGGAACAGGACAAAGAAAAGTTGACCCAGCAACTGGAAAAAGCCCAGGAATTTGTTGACCTGGCCAAGGCCATTTCTCCAAATAATCCTGAGATTCTCGTACAACAAGCCTTAATTCACACAGCGTGGGTGGCCTACGATGGCGCTACTTATGGCATGACACTTTCTGGTAAGGTCACAGCATTATATCAGAAAGCTATGCAATTGGCTCCCAACAACCCTAGAGTAGTTTTTTCTAAAGCGGAATGGGATATGGGTTCGGCCAAGTTCTTTGGCCAAGATATTGCGCCCTATTGTAAAGATGTAGAACATGCCTTGGATCTTTTTGCTAACTTTAAACCAGAGTCCGATTTTCATCCAAATTGGGGACAAGAAAGAGCAGAAGAAATAGTTAAGAATTGTAAATAAAAACAATTAATTAATGACACGATTTTTTAATCATTTGATAAGAGCAATTCTAATAGGTACTGTAATCTATTTCATTAATCTTGCTATTTATTTTTTTATGGGCAGGTTCGATGATGGTTTCAATTATCAATTATTTGGATGGACCTTCTATTTTAAGAATATGATATTCGCGTTAATTCTTTATATGGTAAATGCTTACTGGATTCAATATCTTATTGTTACTTATAAGCATGACCTGTTTTCATTAAAAAGATTTACCATTGGTATTACTGGGAATATTTTAGTTTCAATATTGGGCATTTTTCTTTCACGCTTTGTTCTTGTGGTAGTATTTGAAAAAATGCCGATAATTGAGTTTATAAACAACGAGAAGCCAGGTTATTACCTGTCTTCATTGATTCTTGCTATAGGTATTTCACTTATTTTTTATGCCACGTGGTATTATAAATACCGCCAGGAAACTAAGGTCAAAGAGCAAAAAATAATAGCGGGGACCGCCTCGGCCAAATTCGATGCCCTAAAAAACCAATTGGACCCCCATTTTCTCTTTAATAGTCTGAATGTCTTGACCAGTTTAATTGAAGAAGACCCTCATCAAGCGCAGAAATTCACGACATCGCTCTCAAAAGTTTATAGGTATGTCTTGGAACAGAAGAACAAGGATTTGGTATCTGTGGATGAAGAATTTCAGTTTGCGAGGACTTATGTAAAACTATTGAAGATGCGGTTTGAAGATAGTATTCATTTGGAAATACCTGAAAAGAGCGCCAATCCCGATGCGAAGATAGTTCCGCTGTCATTACAGTTGTTGCTTGAAAATGCAGTAAAACATAATGTGGTTACATCCTCAAAACCATTGTATATAAAGGTATATGAGGAAAATGGGATGCTAGTGGTCGACAATAATTTGCAGGAAAAACAGGTGGTAAAAAAGAGTAGTGGGGTAGGACTTCAAAATATTAGGCAGCGCTATGGAATATTAACTGATAGGCAGGTAGAGATTATAAAATCCGATTCGGATTTTCGAGTAAAGCTACCCTTGTTAACAAAACAAGTTACAGTAATGGAAACACAACAAACATTTATAGATGATAAGCGTTACGAAAAGGCAAAAGAGCATGTAGCTCAACTAAAAGGGTTTTATGGCAATCTTACGGCCTATTGCATTGTTATTCCTTGTCTAGCGATACTTAATTACAATACGACCAGTTTCCCTTGGATTATATTCCCGACAATAGGATGGGGTTTTGGTGTTACGGTTCATGGCATGGAGATTTTTGGCTTTAATCCGCTATGGGGAAAGCGCTGGGAAGAGCGCAGGATTAGGAAGCTCATGGATGATGATCAATTCTAATAATACAATCCATCCAGAAAAAACGACAATTGGGTAATGAACATTTAGTTTAGGGCAAATCATATAATACTTTTGGCTTATCAATTAAATAGTAATTCAAATAAACCAACAGAATAATGGAAACTTCAGAGAAAGACAGAAAGTATTTTAGAGCAAAAGATAGGGTAGAGGGTATCAAGAAATTCTACTCAAATTTAATATCCTATGTATTCTTTGTCGCTTTCTTAGCCGGATTGAATTACTGGACCGATGAGTGGAGATATCCATGGTTTCTATGGGCAGCTTTCGGATGGGGTATTGGTATCGTGTTTCACGCCATCAAAGTATTTAGTTTAAACCCTTTTTTCGGAAGAGACTGGGAAGAGCGTAAAATCAAAGAATATATGCATGAAGATGAAAAACAAGGAAGATGGAAGTAATGAACGATAATAGGGATAAAAAGAAGAGAGCAAAGAAACGGGTTGAAGCACTCAAGGGTTTTTATATACACTTGACCATTTATATACTTGTAAACACCTTTATTTCAACAATGAAGATTGTACGCAATTTAGGTGAGGGTGAAAGTTTTAGTGAGGCCTTTTTTGATTTCGGAACCTTCGCAGTATGGTTTTTCTGGGGAATTGGTGTTTTTTTTCATGGCTTAAAAGTCTTTTCATACAATCCTTTTTTTGGGAAAGATTGGGAGCATAAACAGATTCAGAAGTTTATGGATAAGGATAAGAAGGAAGCTGAAAAATATAGATAATGAAAGAAAGTAATAAAGAGGCAGTTTTGTATAAGAAGGCCAAGAGTAGGGTAGACAGGGTTAAGAAGTTTTATAGGCACTTAAGTGTATATGTTGTAATCAATATCATTCTTTTTGGAATAAAAGTCTCTTTGTATGATCAATTGGGCGGACATGGGGTTGTTGATCAAGGGTTTCAAGACTGGTTTAGGCTTAATTTGTTTATAACACCCTTATTATGGGGGTTGGGTCTAGTGATCCACGGACTAGTAGCATTCAAATATCTTAATTTTACCAAAAAGGGCCTTACTCCCAGTTTTATTAAAAAATGGGAGGAAAGACAAATTCAAAAATTTATTGAAAAGGATAGAGAACAGTAGTAGCAATTATATTTAGCAATTTAAACAAAGAACAAAAGATTTATGAATGTTATAATCATTGAAGATGAAAAACCGGCAGCCAGAAGATTAAGTCGGCTCTTGGCAGACCTGAATGTTGAAGTGTCCACCATGCTTCATTCGGTGGAAGAATCAATTGAATGGTTTCAGAACAATGAGCACCCTGATCTTATTTTTTTGGACATTCAACTTTCAGACGGACTCTCATTTGAGATTTTTGATATTGTGGATGTGCAAAGTGCCATAATCTTTACAACTGCATATGACGAATATGCACTACAGGCTTTTAAATTAAATAGTATTGATTATTTATTGAAACCAATCGATGATGAAGAATTGGAAATCGCAGTTAAAAAATAT
>RCNC010003595.1_pt1 | contig 12103 bp, 9 predicted proteins | sample 2041301 | NCBI WGS metagenome assembly RCNC01 (sample SAMN09708231, study PRJNA481090) | Marine sediment metagenome, whole genome shotgun sequencing project. | biome: marine sediment; feature: ocean; material: sediment; isolation source: Sewage treatment plant 13A marine sediment (STP13A) ... | reverse complement strand
GGCCTGTGGACATATCGGCGCCTGCGGCTAACGCCTGAGGGCTCGGCAGAGGCTCGGGCTCTGCCGCCCCGCCCCAACACATCAAAAATTCCCGTTACCTTTCTTCAGCTATGGTGCACACTGCGTACGGCGTTTCCGGCGGCTGAGACAATTGATTGCAGGACAACCCTGTCAATAGCAGTCAAGCAACCGCCCTACTCCACCCACTTAACGCACTTACTCTCAGATCACGATAGTTCAGCCGGTAAATTTTTGAGGGGCACCATAAAGGGCCTGGATCAATAAGCAGCAACAGGATATTCATGATAGATTTTGATTAACCAAACCAGAAGATTCACGTAAATGAAACAAGACCAGCTAAACGCTTTTCGGCAGGCGTTGATATCCCTCAGGGATGAGATCGAGCAACTGAATAGCACCAGCAGAGAAGCCGCCGGCACCGTGGCACTTGACCAATCGAAGGTTGGCCGCCTGTCTCGCATGGATGCCCTGCAAGCCCAGCAGATGGCGCAAGAGATGGCTCGACGGAGGCAGATACAACTGCAGAAAATCGACGGTGCGTTGCGTCGTATGGATGCTGGTGAATACGGTTACTGCGTCATCTGCGACGAGGAGATCGCCGCAGCCAGGTTGGAATTTGATCCAGCTAGCACCCGTTGTATTAATTGCATGGAGGACTGACCCGTTTTCTTCAGGAATAAGCCGACGTAGCTGTCGAACCTGACGGTGGCTCGGCTCATTTCGATACAGCCAGGAAATCAAGGACCGCGGACAGCGCCAGCTCCCCGGTGGTATCCAGCCTGAAGCAGTATTTCAGCTCTTCCGCCGATAGGGGTTCCTGGCTCTCAATTTGTAATTCCAGTACGGACAGGTCTGCCTCGGACGCGTCGTCAGCCCGGGCCTGGCGCTCGACGATACGCTCACGTAACAGCGCCGTATCAGCCTCGCAGTGCAGGATCGCAAAGGGAATATTGGCCTCCCGCGCCATGTCGCTGAATGCCCGGCGCTCTGGCGCTTTCAGGAAGGCGGCATCCACCAGTACCGCATAGCCCCACCCGGTGACATCACGGGCCAGCTCCAAAAGGCGGCCGTAGGTGCGCTCCGTAGCCTGCAACGTATAGATGTCTGGCCGGGAACCGGATTCACTGCTCTCCAACGGCGCCAAGCCGAACAGCCGCTTGCGCTCCACATCCGAGCGCAGCCGGATGAGTGCACTGCGCTGCAGCAGTTGTTGTGAGACGTGGGTCTTACCGGATCCTGACAGACCGTGGACAATTGACAGGCTCGGTGTAAGTGGCCGTGTATAGCGGCTGGCCAGGTCGAGGTATTTGCAGAGCTCAAGCTGTTCATTCGCCGAATCCTCCGGCGCCTGGGCCAGGCGCAGGCTGGCTACCTTGGCCCGGACCAGGGCCCGGTAAACCTGGTAAAAGCGCAGCACCTGCAGGCCCTCGTAGTCGCCTGTGTGCTCCAGGTAACTATTGAGCAGCCGCGCGGAGAGATCATGCCGACCATAATCGTCCAGGTCCATGAGCAGGAAGGCGAGTTCGCTCATCACGTCGATCCTGCGCAGCGATGGGTTGAACTCAACCCGCCCCTGCCAGAGTACGATATTGCGCAAGTGCAGGTCGCCGTGGCACTCGCGCACGAAGCCGGCTTCCCTGCGCCTGGAGAACACAGTTTCCAACTCGCGCCAGGCCGCTTCGCTCCAGCGCGAGAGCGCTTCAAATTCCTCCAGACGCAGCGGATCGCCCACCTGGTCAGACAGGTGTTGACGAATCTGCTCAAAGTTTTCCCGCACCGGTGCCAAGACTGCCGCCGGGTTGCCGTATGAGCTGTTCTCATCGAAAACCTCGATCCCGGCATGGAATTTCGCTAGAACGGCGGCCACCCGGTCCATGTGATCCGCAGTCAGCTCACCGCGCTGTAGCAACTGGTCGAAACCCAGGCGAGTATCGAACTGGCGCATGCGCACCGCGTACTCCAGTACCGATCCTTCACCACCTATCACCGGCGCTTTGGGCGAGCCACAGATAGGCACCACATCGAGGTAGATCTCCGACGCCAGTCTGCCATTCAGCCTGACCTCCTCCTTGCAGCAATGCCTGCGTTTTTCCAGGGTAGAGAAATCCAGGAAACCGAAATCCACCGGCTTCTTGATTTTGTAGGCGTACTCACCGGTAAGTAGCACCCAGGAGATGTGCGTTTCAATCAGTTCAAGCGACGCTACCGGGTGTGGCCAGGCTTCCGGTTTTAGCAGCGCGGAAATTACCGCTGTATCCATGTATTAGCTCAGTTGGCTATGTAACTGCCTATATAATAGCTGCTGGATTGCCCGACGCGAATTCAATGCACATAGCCGTTAAACCTACTATCCACTCGTTTTCGCCACTTGCGGTTGTCGCGTGGACCACCAGATGCAGGCCAAAAATAACACCTGCACGATAAGCCGAAGTGTCAGGAAGACTTGCGGCACATCCGGGAATAATTCCGGATTCATCCACATGTGGAGGTTGGCTGGTGTAACTGCAATAGTCAGGAGGAAAAGACAGTTTCCCGCGAGTTGACGAGTTGCTGGAAGCAAGACACCGAGCGCGCCTAGTATTTCCAATACCCCGCTGATGTACACAATTTCAAGATGCCAGCTAATGTAGGGCGGCATGATATTGACGAAAAACTCTGGTGAGGTGAAATGAGTTACGCCCCCAATCATGAACCAGAGAAATACCACAGCCAGACCCAGATATTGCCATCGAAACGTAGTAAACATCGCTTTGCTGCTATCAACAGGAGTAGCTGGCAGCATAAACAACTTTCGTAGTTAAATCGATTCAGAACACCTGAATTTCCGTCAGGACTTCAAGAGAATTGGAAACGCCTAACCCAACGCGCCCTTTGTCATACAAATTTGTAATATGCCATGCACAGGTTTGACTCGTTACAGACCCCATGGTGCAATGGCCACAAATCGACGGATAATTGAATTATCTATGTGTTAGAGCTATTTGGTCTCCAACAGAGGTGAAGCGATGACTGCAGCACAACAGGAACCCAGTCCAGAAAAGCCTATCAGGCCGCGCAGAATGGCCTTTGATATGACACAACTGCGGGACAAATACTTTTTCCGCGGCAATCCTGTCCTCAGCACCCTGATGTACGCCTTATCGGCCTCCTTCCCGGATGGCGAGCGGTTCTTTATCGACTCGGTGCGCTACTACCAGAAGGATATCGATGACCCGGTCCTGTTGGCGCAGATTCGCGGCTTCATCGGCCAGGAAGCACATCACAGCCGTATCCATGAGGACTTCAACGCCCGGGCAGAAACCCTCGGCATGGCCATGGAGAAAATCCAGAAACGCTTCAAGAAACGTACCGACACCGCCAGGCGCAGGCTGGACCCAGGACGACAACTGGCTATAACAGCAGCGCTGGAGCACGTAACCGCTACCCTGGCCCAGTGGACACTGGAGAACCCGGAAGCCGGCATGGGAGGCGATAACCACTCCCCTCTGCGGGAAATGCTCATCTGGCACGCCATGGAGGAGATTGAGCACAAGGCGGTAGCCTTTGATGTGTACAGGGCCGCCGTAAATAAAGAGAAAGAGCGCATCGTGGTCGCGAAAATAGTCTTTCGCACGTTCTGGATACAGATGGCTATCGCCCAGCTAATCCTGTTGTGGCGTGACCGCAAGATTCCCTCACTGCAGCACATCCGCGAGGCCTGGGACTTTATGTGGGGCAAGGGCGGTTTCAGGAGCTGGTCGGCACCGGAATTCAAACGCTACCTGGAACCCGGTTTTCACCCCAACGATATCGACCAGAGCCACCTGATCGAGCAGTGGCACGAAAACTACCCTGAAGTTGCCGCACTGCAGGTCGGGTAGAGGAGATGGCAACACAGATGCAAGCCGTGACATGATCAAGTACTACCTGCGCGCGGATCTGTTACCCCCGGCAGAAAAGCCCCGCGCGAATTTCTGCAACAACTGGGGTCATCACACTAGTGGCACCTGCCGTCGACGCAATAATAACAGGCTGTAAATGAACCGCGGACCCGACAGAACAGCACGTGAGGTTAACCACATGATCGCAGCGCGACAGACATTAACATCCATAGCATACGGACTACTGGGCGCTATTGCGCTGGTAACGCCCACTGCCGCAGTGTCAGAGGAAGCACCCTGGCAATTGCAGCAACAGGATGATGACATCCTCATCTACTCCCGCCCGGTCGATGGCTCATCATACAATGCGATCAAGGCGACCGTGCTGATCAATGCGCCGATTGCCCGGGTGTCAAAATTCATGGGCAATGGCAACGGTTGCGCCAAATGGCGTGCCAAGTGTAAATCGTCCGAGGTTATCGAGAACGTATCGGAGCATGAGCGCTACGTGTACGCGGTACTCGACCTACCCTGGCCCGTCACGGACCGCGACATCGTCCTGCATTCGAAAACAGAGATCGACGCGGAGGCCAAAATGGCCACGGTGAACCTGCAATCCGCTTCCTCGCGCCACCCTCCCGGGGACTATGTGCGCGCTGAAACCAGCGGGCAGTTTGTGATCCGGGCCGTTAGCGACCAGCAGGTTGAGTTCACTTACATTATGCACACGGAGCTCGGCGGCAATCTGCCAGCCAGTCGAGTGAACGCCGGCCTTGCAGACCGTGCATTTGAAGATCTCAGCCGTTTACGGCAGCTGGCAGAGGGTTAAGCCACTGCAGGGCTGAGATACGAATCCGTAGAAAAAATATAAATAGTAGGGTGAAACCCAACATGCAGTACCAGACTCGCCATAATGTAAGCAACACCATTGTCACGACTCTTGCAGCTCTTACCCTCTGTTGCGCAGCGACCTCGCTGCTGGCGCAAACCAACGGCCTTGAAGAGATCATCGTCACCGCCAGCAAGCGCTCGGAAAGTTTGCAGGACGTACCCATGACTGTGTCCGCATTTAGCGACCAGGTGATTCAGGAGGCCGGTATCAATAATGCCGCCGACCTCGCAATACTGACACCCAGCCTGACCATTACCACCAACATAACCCCATTCACCGCCGCCTTCAGAATTCGCGGAATCGGTACATCGCAATCGGATATCGCCCTGGAACCCTCCGTCGGCTTGTTTATCGATGATGTTTATCTCAATCGCTCCGGGCTGGGCATGTCTGATTTAAATGACATTGAGCGTATTGAAGTACTACAGGGCCCGCAGGGCACGCTGTATGGCAAAAACACCAACGCCGGTGCTGTCAGCATTTTCACCAAGAGACCCAACCTTGAAACATTCGAAGGATATGTTGAAACGTCTGTGGGGGACTACGACCTGCGCAAGTTGACGGCTTCCGCCAGCGGCCCACTATCCGAGACCATCGCCTATCGCATCACCGGCAATGTGCACGAAATGGATGGTTACATGGAAAACAGTGCGGGTGACGATCTTAATGGCGCCGATGACTGGCATGTGATTGGCAAGCTACTCTATGCACCGACCGACACACTGAGCTTTCTTTTGAACGGCAGCCATGTTGATCGGGATACCAATTGCTGTGGCGCCGACGCCGTTCAGAGTGATGCTGTTAACGCTGAGCTGGCCTCACGGGGGCTGCCCACCGACAAGAACGACCCCTATGATTACAAGATTGCCACCGACCTGGATGGCAAGTTCAAGAATGAGACCGATGCGCTATCACTGGTTATCGACTATGAGCATGATTGGGGTGACATTAAATCGATTACCGCGTGGGGCGACTCGGACGGGTCTGCCACGCGGGATGTCGACCTCTCCCAGCTGGATGTGATCTATCAGTATCATGGCGTCAGCTCCGGAGACAGTTTTTCACAGGAGCTACGTTATTCCTCAGACATCGACAGTTCGCTTCATTACCAGCTGGGCTTTTTTTACTACCAGTCGACCACCAAGGGGGGCAACAATCAGCCCTGGACCATTCTCGGCGAAGATATTATTACCGTGGGCAGCCAAACTCCTGAATTGGAAGCGTTGCTCCCCGAGGGAATCCCGCTCGCATTGGTGGCAGAGCCGGGGGACTCTATCAGGGCCAAAGTAAAGCTGGACACGGAGAATGTAGCCGTGTTCGGGCAAACTACCTGGGAGATCAACGACCGCTGGCGTACCACGGGAGGATTGCGCTGGACCTACGAGCAGAAGGATGCAGATCTTCTTGTGGCAGTTGACTCCACGGCTATCTCTGCAGGTCTCACGGGACAGTCTCTGCTGACGTCTGTCACTACGCCTATCGATGATGACTTCACACGGGATACTTCAGATATCAATTGGCTGCTAACCACCAGCTACGATATGTTCGATGAGGTTATGGTCTTTGGCAGGGTGGCAACGGGCTCCAAATCCGGCGGATTCAACACCGTCAACGGAACAGCCGCCGAACGGGAATTTGACGATGAAACCACCACTAGCTATGAAGCAGGTGTGAAATCCACGCTGCTCGATGCCCGGTTACGAATCAATGCATCGGCCTTCTATACCGAAATCGAGGACTACCAGATCCAACAGCAACTCGAAGTGGGTATTGGCACTCGGGTGGCCAACGTGGGCGACGTTGAAACCTCCGGCATTGACCTTAACCTGGAAGCATTACCCCTACCCAATTTGACGCTGACCGCCGGATTGCTTTACATGCACAAAGCGGAGATCACCTCAGGCCCTGACGATGGCAATGACTTGCCTTTCACCGCGGAGTACAGCGGAACCCTTTCAGCCACACTGGTATTGCCACTGGCGGATGGGGGTATTTATATTCGCGCTGACTACAGTTACATGGATGATCACCTGACCAACGGTGCAGCGGTCACCGATGACCACGACATACAGGACAGAAGCCTGCTGAATATGAAGGCCGGATGGCGTAACGATCACTGGAACGCATCGGTATGGGCTAAAAACCTCAATGATGATGCCTACGCGGGTTTGACGGCCGCGACCTTGCCGCTATCTGGTGTGGACGCCTACTTCCTGGCGCCGCCGCGTACCTACGGGGCTACCCTGAGATACGATTTTTAATGGGGCAACAATGAACACTGCAAGCGACATCTGTAGATGTACTATTATTGGCGCCGGCCAAAGATTATGCGGCCATGCTGGTTGACAAAGTGGCCCAACGAGTAAAATGAGTAAAATGAGTTTCTTTGACTTAGGTCTCCTACCCTCAGGACATCTGCACTGCTTCCCATCAGAAGCAGATGGTTCGACAGGCAACGCGATTAACAGTGCCATCGGCAAGGCATTTACGCGTAGCGCGGGTGAAGGTTTGTTCACTCTTGCGGCTAGAAAAGGTGGCACCGACCTCTCCCCATCGTTGCTATATTGGCGCACCTTTGCCTGCGGATATCTACGTGAACGCTGCCTGCTGGCACAGGCAACTCCACAACAGCCTGATCCTATCGAGCCGTTCACGGCCACCGAAACCCTGCCACTACTCATGAGTGCGCCGCCGATGCGTGGGGCTGAGTATCTCTCTGCTGTGGTACTGCAGGACATCCGGTCCACGCTTGATACCTGGGTATGCCTACAGATACGGGCTGCTGATGGGCTGGATGCACTGCTTGCCGAGAGAGCGCCGCAGTGGCATCAGGTTGGTCGTGTCTGTTTCCATCTGGCGGAAAATAAAGGTGACCCGGACTTTCCTTTCGCCTTCATGGCAACTTATGCCCCTGAAGTGTCAGAGCAGGGGCGTGTTCGCCATCAACCACTCAGTCGCGCTTTACAGGAATATGCCGGGGCGAGAAATAAGCAGGCCTTGATTCGTCTGCTTTCACCGGTTCAACTGGCCGCTGAATCCAGCGCTGTGATTAAGGATCTGGTGGATACCGGCGACATCTATCACCCCCTGGCCTGGTCAGCCGCTGAGTCCTATGAGTTTCTTAAGGATGCACCACAATACGAACAGTGCGGAGTGGTGGTCCGGCTGCCTGACTGGTGGAAAAAACGGAACAGGCCGCGTGTCGGGGTTACCATTGGTGAGAAAAAGCAGCAGAATTTTACCGCCGATTCACTGCTGGATTTCAAGCTGAATATTGCTCTGGGTGATGAGTCCCTCAGCAAGGCCGAATTGAAAAAGCTGATGGCGGCGGATAACGGCCTCGCTCTTTTGAAGGGGCAGTGGGTTGAGGTGGATCAAGAGAAACTGCACGAGGCCCTCGCCCACTGGGAGAGAGTGGCGGCCGAGTCGGCAGACGGCGGGCTCACCTTCGCAGAAGGGATGCGCTTGCTGGCAGGTGCTCCCGCCGATTTGCGAGAGGATGACCCGGAAGAGAGCCGGGGGTGGTCTCTTGTTAAACCGGGCAAATGGTTGGCTGCACTGCTGAATGAACTGCGCGCACCCGCACAGCTGAAGGCTGCCAACCCGGGTAAAGCACTCAAAGCAACCCTGCGGCCCTATCAACAGGAAGGTGTGAACTGGTTGTGGCTGCTCTCTCAGTTGGGATTAGGTGCCTGTCTGGCGGACGACATGGGCTTGGGTAAGACTATGCAGGTTATTGCGGTACTACTGATCTTGAAAAAGAGGCAGCCTGACAGGCCCTCTCTATTGGTACTTCCCGCCTCGCTGATTGGCAACTGGAGAACAGAGCTTGAGCGGTTTGCCCCTACTCTACGCAATCTGATTTATCACAGGTCCCAACTGAGCCTAAATGAAATGGATGCCATCGCTAATGGAACCTGCGCCCTGGACAACTTTGATATTGTGATGACCACCTATGGCACACTGATGCGCCAGGACTGGCTGGAAGAGCGGGAGTGGCAGCTGTTGGTGCTGGACGAGGCCCATGCCATCAAGAATCCAGGCGCCAGGCAGAGCAAAGCGGTCAAGCGTCTCAATGCCAGGTCGCGAATTGCGCTAACCGGCACACCGGTAGAGAACCGGCTGTCAGATCTCTGGTCACTGTTCGACTTTTTGAATCCTGGCCTGCTTGGATCGGCTACGCGATTCAAGGCGTTTGTGAAATCCCTTTCTGAACGGGAGAGTGACCAATATGCGCCGTTACGCAATCTAGTGGGCCCCTATATTTTGCGCCGCCTGAAGACCGATCGATCCATCATAAGCGACCTGCCGGAAAAGACTGAAATGCCCGCCTACTGTGGTCTGAGCAAAGTGCAGGCGGCGCAATATCAACAGGGCGTCAACCAGATGGCGAATGCTATCGAGAACCTCGAAGGCATAAAGCGTCGCGGCCTGGTGCTCTCTTACCTGCTGCGCTTCAAGCAAATCTGTAATCACCCATCACAATTGCTCGGGGATGATGAGTACGATCCGAAAAAGAGCGGAAAATTTCAGCGTCTGGCTGAACTGTGTGAAGAGATCGCCTCGCGCCAGGAGAAGCTGCTGGTGTTTACCCAATTTCGTGAAATGACCACTCCACTGGCAAATTTTCTGGCACAGCAGTTTGGTCGGCCTGGCCTGGTGCTGCATGGAGGCACCGCCATTAAGCAGAGACAAAAACTCGTTGAACGCTTCCAGGATGAGCAGGGGCCACCCTTCTTTGTTCTCTCGCTCAAGGCGGGAGGCACCGGCCTAAACCTGACACAGGCATCCCACGTTATCCACTTTGATCGCTGGTGGAACCCGGCAGTGGAAAACCAGGCCACAGATCGCGCCTTTCGCATCGGACAGAAAAAAAACGTACTCGTTCACAAGTTTATCTGTCAGGGAACGGTAGAAGAGAAAATAGACGCTCTAATTGGCGAAAAAATGGCCCTCGCCAATGATCTGCTGGAGGGCGGCGCCAATACTTTGATAACGGAGATGGACAATGAGGCATTGCTTAATTTGGTCTCACTCGATATTGAGAGGGCGCAAGTCTGAAAGGTGAAATCACATGAGTTATGGCGAATGGGCTCCCTACGTGCCGGTGGCAAAACGGCGTGCCAGAGCGGCCAGAGAGATCAATAAATTACGGAAAAAAGGCACGGTAATTCAGCCCATCGAGGTTCAGGGGCGGAAAATCGCTCGCACATTCTGGGGTGAAGCCTGGTGTAGTCACCTGGAGAAATTCAGTGATTATGAAAACCGTCTGCCCAGGGGGCGAACCTATGTTCGTAACGGTTCGGTTTGCCATCTAGCCATCTCAAAAAGCAAAGTGGAGGCCATTGTCAGCGGCTCGAAGCTTTATAGAGTCGACATTAGTATCAGCCCATTGTCGGTAGGAAAATGGAAAGACCTCCGCAAACAGTGCGCGGGGCAGATTGGTTCCATGCTGGAATTATTGCAGGGACGTTTCTCCGACAACGTCATGGGGATAGTGACCGATCAGAACCAGGGACTATTCCCTAGTCCCAGCGAGATAAAGCTTGCCTGCGACTGCCCCGACTGGGCCGAGATGTGTAAACATATTGCCGCCGTCCTGTACGGTGTTGGCGCCAGGCTCGATCATCAGCCGGAACTACTTTTTCTATTGCGTGATGTTGATCATGAAGAACTGATCACCACAGAACTGGATATTCAGTTAGCCACATCCGGAAAAGGAAAACGACGCCGGCTGGCCGGGGCTGATCTTTCCGATGTCTTCGGCGTAGACATGGAAGAGCCGGTAACACCCGGCCCTAAAAAAAGGGCTATTAAAAAGACGGCCAGGAAGAAAACAAAAACGTTTAGGTCAACAGCGGCAGCGGTCACGAGCTTACGCCAGAAATTCGGGATGAACACATCACGGTTTGCAAAGTTAGTTGGCGTCAGCCCGGCAACTGTAACCAACTGGGAAAATAGCAGCGGTAAGCTCAATCTCCAACAACGCTCACTGGAAGCGCTTAGCCGAGTGGCCGAATATACGCCGGAGCAAGCCGTGAGAAAATTAAAGCGGGACCGATAGGAACCCCGGCAATCACTGTTACAGTAGCGTGCCCCACGCGGCACATCTTGCAGGATTACAAATGTCGAGCGGCCAACTGATGGTCGTGTGGGACACGGATTATCTCAATGCCGTAGCTAACTTCCCGGTAGTAGATAACGTGGCGCAAAGTCGGGTGCTTTCTATATCCTGCCCGGATGTTGTCGCAGCGCTTCCCAAGCCTGGGGTTGGTGGTTAGGAGGCCCAACGCGTCCGCCAAATCATCAATGTACTTTTCGGTTTGTTCGTCACCCCACTGGGAAAGCGTATACAGCCACACGGATTCCATATCGTCTCGCGCTTTAGGCGAGAGCCGGTATTCTGGTTCAGGCATGTTTAGCTGTCATTGCGCTTTTAAACTGGGCTATGTCAAACCGTTGTGGCTCACCACTTTCCTCGCCTTCGATCAGAGCTGCCCGGATAACTTCGATATCAGCTTGACTGGTCTGGTCACGCCGGATCAAGTCGCGGATATATTCACTGTCATTAGTGAAATCCCCCGCATTGATTTGGCTTTTTATCCAATTATCCTGATTGTCGGTGATGGTAATCGTTTTGCGTTTGGTGCCCATTAGTCGACCCTCTGCCTAAGCACTATTTATCATACTATCGATGCACTTTAGCATACAAACTGAATTATTTTGACACGATGAAGCTATTTTTGTGCCCAGGAGCCCTGATGCCGACGAGGCTGATGGCTATACTCTCTGTGTCATCTATGACGCCGCCACCGAACTTTCGGAGCTGATGATTTTCAGCTAATAGCCGGTTTTTGTCTTCCTGACCCGGGACAGCCCGCTCCCTTCACCCGGCTACTTGTCCATTCTAGTTCGCGACTTGCTATACTTCCCGTCGCACCCAGGATCACTGCACAGAGACCGCTCAATGAAACCGATTTTAGCCCGCCACATTCTGACCCTGTTAGGTATATTGGCCCTGCCAATAAGCGTCGCGCAGGCGACCCAAGCACCCGCAACTGCAAGTAATGCACAGCAATACCAGCAGTGGATCATAGATATGAAAGCAGCGGAGCGCGGGCCATTCGCCCGTATACGCTGGTTTTGTAACGATGGCAGGATACTCCCGCCCAAGGCCTATGCCTGTGGTCCACAGGGCGGCCAGCAGCACGGAGAATGGAGCGCTAACACGCAGCAACTTCGCGGCGACGGCTATAAGATTGCGAACCTGCTGGCGGGTATCGACGCACCCGTGGCAATCGCACAAACTGACTTCAATGATAGCTACAAC
>RCNC010002571.1_pt1 | contig 12104 bp, 14 predicted proteins | sample 2041301 | NCBI WGS metagenome assembly RCNC01 (sample SAMN09708231, study PRJNA481090) | Marine sediment metagenome, whole genome shotgun sequencing project. | biome: marine sediment; feature: ocean; material: sediment; isolation source: Sewage treatment plant 13A marine sediment (STP13A) ... | reverse complement strand
GATTTATATTCCTGCTCTGGTTCCAATAAGGTCGATGGAAAATTCTTTTGATTCGGAGAATCTGGAAAATGTTGGGTTTCCAGACATAACGCCCCTCTAAATTCATAAATTCCACCATTCTTACCAATTGTTTTGCCATCCAAAAAATTACCGCCATAAAACTGAACTCCAGGTTCGTTGGTAAATACTTCCAAGACCCTTCCGCTTTTTGGTTCTTTTACTTTTGCGGCGATATAAAGCCCTTCTTTATTTTTTATGTTTTGGTCCAATATAAAATTATGATCAAAACCGCTACCCATAGTTAGCTGTTCGTGTTGACCTTCCAAACCTGACTGAATAGTCTTGGGTGTGTTAAAATCAAAAGGAGTTTTAGTCACTGACATTAACGCTCCCGTTGGAATCAAACCAGTGTCGACAGGCGTTATACTGGCGGCATTTATTTGTAATATATGATCGTTAATCGTGCCATTTCCTTCCCCCTTTAAATTAAAAAAGGAATGATGGGTAAGATTCACATGTGTCTTTTTATCCGTTGTTGCAGCGTATTCAATTCTTAATTCATTGTATTCGTTGAGGGTATATTCGACAGTAACATTTAAGTTACCTGGATATCCTTCCTCCATATCAGGGGAAGTTCTTTTAAAACGAATAAAATTTTGAGTAACAGAATCGACATTCCAGACCACTGATTCAAAACCTATTTCTCCACCGTGAAGATGATTTCCATTATTGTTTTGTGCCAATTCGTAGTTGACTCCATCAATTTCAAATTTACCCTTGGCAATTCTATTGCCATAGCGACCAATCGTTGCTCCAAAATATCCACTGTTTATTTGGTATTTATCCAAAGAAGAATAACCCAAAACAATATCTTCCATTTTTCCATTTTTATCCGGTACCATTAGAGAAACCAGACGTTGTCCATAGTTGGAAAAAGCAGCCTCTATGCCATTTTTATTTTTAAGGACATAAAGATTCACAGTTTTGTCATCAATAGTACCTTCGAAATTAACCTTATCTATACCGGAAAGTAATTCTTTGTCCATTTTGGTTTGTTCTAATTGGGTTTCGGAACCTTTTTTATCCCGATCTCTGCAACTCGATAACATCATCAGAAATAAAAAGATGTTTATGAGTGGCAATGTGTTATTTTTCATTCATTTGTTCTTAGTCTATGAAGATATAAATATCTTTACACTTATTGTTAGCCTAATATGAATTCAAAATTTAAGTCGCTTTTTGCTTTAACATTATTTCTGTCTCTCACCATAATTTTTAGTTGTAAGCAAAAGAAAGCTTCAGATGAGTCGTCGATTACTGAAGTTGCAACCAGGGAATTAGAACAAACCAAAGTGCCTGTATTAATTATTGAACAACCTGAGGATGTGAAAACACCTAAAGGAATGGTCTGGATATCTGGTGGTGAATTTATACAAGGGGCTGTGCCCCAAGATAATATGGCGATGGCCCATGAGAAACCAGCCCATAAAGTTGCTGTAGATGGATTTTTTATGGACATTACTGAAGTAACAAATGACGAGTTCAAAAAATTTGTCGATGAAACGGGCTATATAACACAAGCTGAAAGAAAAATTGATTGGGAGGAAATGAAAAAACAGGTCCCTGAAGGTACACCTAAACCCCATGATTCTATTATGCAACCTGGTTCTTTGACCTTTAAGAAAACACAAAATCCTGTTCCTAATCTTTACGATTTCTCACAATGGTGGCGATGGACAATTGGAGCTAATTGGAAACAACCCAATGGTCCTGATAGCAGTATTAAGGGTAAAGGCAACCATCCTGTTGTACATATTTCATATGAAGATGCTTTGGCATATTGCGAATGGGCAGGAAGGCGTTTGCCAACCGAGGCAGAATGGGAAAAAGCCGCACGTGGAAACAAGGAAGCAAACACCTATTTTTGGGGTGAGGATTCTTCTGTGTTATCGCAGATGGCCAATACTTGGGAAGGTGAATTTCCTGTAATGAATACCCAAACCGATGGATTTGAAAATAGGGCACCAGTTAAGACCTATCCGCCCAATGAATTTGGTTTGTATGATATGGCGGGTAATGTTTGGGAATGGACAAGCGATTGGTACAATACGAATTATTATATTGAAGTCTCTACTAACAAAGAATTAATATATAACCCTTCGGGAGCAGATAGACCATATAACCAAAGAGATCCGTATGCCAAGGAGAAAATCATGAAAGGTGGTTCATTCCTATGTAATGCATCTTATTGTGCTAGCTATAGAATTTCATCTAGAATGGCAACTAGTATGGATTCATCTTTGGAGCATTTAGGACTTAGAACGGTGGCTACGGTGGCGATGGTTAGGAATATGAACAATAAATAGACAAAAAAATGCAGTTTTTAAAGAATTTTAATCCTGAACTTACAGTTGATTCACCAGGTAGAATTAATATAATAGGGGAACATACCGACTATAATATGGGGTATGTACTTCCTACAGCCATTGAAAAGAAGATAACCTTCAAATTCCAAAAAAATGGTTCGGATAAAATTTGCCATGTCTATAGTAAAGGCTATGATACGGGTTTTGAGCTGTCTTTGGATAAAATCGAAAAAAGCAAGATAGAATGGGAAAACTACATTTTGGGTGTTTTAAATGAGATATCAAAGCGCAGCGACAAGCTAAGGGGTTTCGATTGTACTTTGGAAAGCCATGTGCCCATTGGGTCTGGAGTTAGCTCTTCCGCTGCATTGGAATGCGGTTTGGCTTTTGGTCTAAATGAAATGTTCGATTTAGGTTTGACTAAAATGGATATTGTGGAATTGTCACAAGCCGCTGAGCACACCTATGCTGGCACCAAATGTGGTATAATGGACCAATTTGCCTCTGTTATGAGTAAAAAAGGCCATGTGATTCTTTTGGATTGTGAATCCCTTGAATATTCTTATATACCCATTCAAATAAAACCCTATAAGATTGTACTATTAAACACAAATGTTTCACATAATTTGGCGTCAGGGGAATATAATGTTAGGAGAGCTCAATGTGAAGAAGGTGTAGCCGTGCTTCAGAAAAAATATCCTGAGGTGAAATCGTTACGAAATGCAACGATGGACATGTTGAACAGTGTAAGAAATGAACTTGATGAAACAGTCTATAACCGTTGTTCTTATATAATTCAAGAGAAAACAAGAGTTTTAGAAGCTGTTGAGGCTCTTAAGGCCAATAACCTTAAAAGAGTTGGTGAGCTACTCTATGAAACCCATGATGGACTTAGTAAAATGTACGAGGTTAGCTGCCCCGAGCTCGATTTTCTTGTAGAATTTTCGAAAAAGTATGATTCGGTTTTAGGAGCAAGAATGATGGGGGGTGGTTTTGGTGGTTGTACCATAAACCTTGTACATGAAGATGCGATTGAGGAATTTGTTAAAGCTGCTTCAGTCGCCTATGAAAAAGAATGTAAACTAAAATTGACTTGGTTTGAAGCCAGTCCCAGCGAAGGTACATCTATCGTAAATAATTAATATGGACACCAATTTCAATGAAAATCCGCATAGAAGATTCAATATTCTAACTGGGGAATGGATTTTGGTTTCTCCACACAGAACCAAAAGACCTTGGCAAGGGAAGACGGAAAAAGCTTCACTGGAAACAAAACCAAAATATGACCCTAAATGCTATTTGTGTCCAACCAATGGCAGAATGGGCGGTGATGTGAATCCCGACTATACAAAGCCATTTTCATTTGTAAATGACTTTTCAGCACTTTTGAAAGATGTAAAGGAAGAAAAGTACGAAAACGGGTTACTTTACGCTGAATCAGAATCAGGTATTTGTAAAGTGGTTTGTTTCTCAGCAGATCATTCGCTGACACTGCCATTGATGTCTACAGAAGAGATAACCGATGTAATTTCACTTTGGCAAAAAGAATACAAAGAACTTGGGGCAATAGAGGGTATAAACCATGTTCAGATTTTTGAAAATAAAGGTGATGTAATGGGTTGTAGTAATCCGCATCCACATGGGCAAATCTGGGCGCAGCGGAGTATACCTCAAGAAGTCCAGAAAAAAGCTGATAGGTTATTAACCTATTGGCAAGAGCACAAGAAAAGCATATTGGAAGATTATATTACCCAGGAATTAGAACTGAATGAGCGTATTATTTTGGAGAACGAACATTTTGTTTCTTTGATCCCTTATTGGGCCGTATGGCCTTATGAGACCATGATTGTTCCGAAAAGAAAGATTGCCCATATTGGGGATCTTACCATTGATGAAAAAGAATCGTTTGCTGAAATCTTACGAAAAACCACGATACGATTAGATAATATCTTTCAGACCTCATTCCCTTATTCTGCTGGAATCCATCAAGCACCAACAGATGGTAAGGAACATCCTGAATGGCATTTTCACATGTCTTTTTACCCTCCATTACTGCGTTCTGCCACCGTTAAGAAGTTTATGGTAGGGTATGAGATGTTCGCCAATCCGCAACGTGATATTACAGCGGAACAGGCTGCCAATACGATGAAAGCTTTGTCCAATACCCATTATAGTATTTTATAGGTAAAGGAATTCTGTCTTTTACTTTCTGGGAAAAAGTTTAATATTCCAAGGCAGTGATTTTAAGATTCTACCAATTGAAATCACCTGTATTTAATTTCTAAGTGACCTTACATTTATATGGAATTTTTATTCCATGCCCAATTAATTAGAAAATTTGCTTTTTATTTTCACATAATGATATTTGTCATGGTTTTGTTTCGCTAAAGATTTTAGCTTTATATAAATCTTAAAACCAAAGACTATGACAATTGATATTCAATATGTTCAAATGCCTACCAGTGAAGCAATGGATACACTAATGACAGCTAAACTAAATCGACTTGCCAATAAATTTGAATGGATAATAAGGGCCAGAGTTCATTTTAAGCAGGAAAACGACCCAACAGGAAAGGGCAAGATATGTGAAATTGAACTTAGTGCTCCGGGTCCTAGGTTATTTGCACAATCCAATGAAGATGATTTTGAGAAAGCAGCTGCCAAGACCATAAAGGATTTGGAGAAACAGTTGAGTAAAAGAAAAGCCATAATGAACAAACATTAAGATCTTTAAAAAGAATTAACCCAAATAATTCAATACCCATGAACAAAATACTTATACCTATTGATTTTTCTGAGTTCTCAGAAAACGCATTGGAAGTTGCGGCCAATTTGGCCAAAAAATTTGATGCCCATTTAATAGTGCTGCACATGTTAGGACTTTCTGAAGCTATTTTCACAAAGGACGAAACCCAAGAATTCATGGAGGCACAGTATTATATGAAATTGGCGAAAAAGAGGTTTGACACATTTTTGAATAAACCTTTTTTAAAGGGAATTAAAGTTTTTGAAACTGTTCAGAACTACAAGGATTTTTATGAGATCAATGAAATTGTAAAAGAGCAGGAAATTGATCTTGTTGTCATGGGATCACATGGCGCTAGTGGATTAAGCGGTTTATTTGTTGGTTCAAATACTGAAAAGGTGGTGCGAACATGTGAGGCCCCCATTCTCGTAATTAAAAAACGAAGAGAAGATTTTGATATTAAGGAAGCCGTTTTTGCCAGTGATTTTGAAGTGGAAAATATTACAGCCTATAATAGGGCTCTTAAATTTTTTAATATGCTTGATGCCAATGTGCATTTAGTTTTTGTGAATCGTCCTAATCAATACTTCAAAAGTACAGATGAGATAAATAAGCAAATAGAACTGTTTATGAGTGTAGCACATCATAGTAATGTACCCGATAAGCAAAAGGTGACTATATTGAACGATTATAGTATAGAAGAAGGTATTTATAATTATGCAAAAACTGTAGATGCGAATATTATTGCGCTACCTACCCGCGGAAGAAAGGGATTGGCACACTTTTTTAAAGGAAGTATAGGTGAGGATATTGCCAACCATGCCGATTTACCGGTTATTACCTTTAAAATTTGAAGTTAAGTTTCAAGAAGCATCTTGAGTTTTGCCAATAGAATTAATTCTGATTTGTTTTTATTAGCAAAAGAAGAAGCGACAGCTTGTGCAGTATCCCAAATGAGTTTTCTTAAAGCTGTATTGAATAGATTTAGATGTTCATTAAAGAATTCACGGAACTCCATAAAACAGGAATCACTTTCTGCTTTTATGTCATGTAATTGGGTAAAGACTGTTATAATTTCTTGATGACCATCTAAAACAAGTCCACTTAGTTTAGCATCAAGGTTAGACCATCTTTGCAAAATGTCAGTTTTTAACGCAGCTATTTCTTCTTCTTCGATTTTCTTGTCTGCCATGGCCACGGCATAAAAAAGTTTGCCGAGATTTTGATAAAGTTTGTTTTTGGGTTTTTCCATGGCAAGAGCTTTATTTATTAAGACTATATTTTTTTTAAATCATCAACTCGTTTTGAGGTTCTTTTTTAGTAAGCTCATTTATAGGATACCCAATACACCGAAGTTCTCGTTTCACCTTTTCAATAGCAGCGATACTTTCATATACGAACGATAACGTCTTTTTTTCAAGGTCAATGTCCAATATCCTTATATCCATTATCCTACTAAGGTTTCGACGAATGATTTTTTTGCACATGTCGGAATTTAGTTTTTCAATTTGGGCAATTGCTTTCATGATAATATGGTTTTTGGGAATTATAAAAATAACATGTATAATGAGCATTTGGAATGATTTGTATCAGTCCGAAAATGAACGTTAATTATTGTGTTTAATTTAAATTATGATACCGTACTAGCTATAGATATTGGAGGGACATTTACCAAAATAGGTATAGTTGCTGATACTGGAGAAATATTGGTTTCCAAAGTTTTAAGTTTATAATCTAGAGAATCTATTTGCAGCTTATAAAAGCCAAAGTAATGGTTTGCCTGTCCAATGTACCTAGAAATGCAGCCATATTAGGACTTGCTGTATTAGCTTTGAAACAATTGCAAACGCTATATTGAAAATCTAATCTTGAAGTAAATGCTCCAAACTTTCACTATCTACAATATGTTCTGTGACTGAAAACACTTGTTTTCTGTTTTCCCTTACGGTTTTGTAGAATTTGGCAATATCATCCTCAAGTGCTTGATGTTCATCACGAAAAATCCTTGAATCCTGCTTAAAAGGGTCATCAATGGTTTGCGCGATATGGGTAAGATGTTCATCGACCCTCCTTATTAATTCCTTTCCTGTTTGCTTATCATTCAAAATACTTTGGCCAATGGCTTTTACGGCTGCCAGATTCTCTTTTTTTGTAATCCAGATAAAATATTTATTCAATAGCTTATGCAGAAAACGCAAGTCTTGTTTGTAGAATGTTAAATCTGACTTCCAATGTTTGGTCAAAACATATAATTCTTCCCAATCGGTGTTCTGTATGTAATTGCCTTTGGGTCTGGTTCTATAGTTTTCCATGTCCTTGCTTTTTGAATTAAACATTTTCGATGTTGATTAAAGTTACCTCCATCCTATAGAAACTTATATGATATTTGTCATAGACCTTATTTAATAATCGAATTATTGAGTTATTATTTGCCCATCTTCCATTTGAATTATTCTGTCCGTGCGTTTGGCAAAGTCCATATCATCGCAAATGTGATTCCAATAACATAATACCAACCATTATAGTGGCCAGGTAATGTTTTAAAGGTGGGTAATGCTTCAGTTTCAAAAGGCAGATTATCTATCACTACGGATATTGAATAGCCGAGAGTTAGATCTAAAATACCAGCTACTAAACCAATAAGGGTAGCTTGACTAATGAAAACACAAAACTTCTGTTAAGCCTTAGTAAAATTGGAAAAGAGTAACATAATACCCTGAATATTGTTTTTTTAATATGATATTTGTCATCTTTTAGAATTACTGGTAATATTAGATTAGCGCACTAAAGAATGATCTATGAAAGAAATGGTTATGAAGTTCGGTAAACGGGTTTCAATAAATTGTTTACCATGTGTTTGTATTGGTATTGTGTATCTCTGGTTTGGGATGCTAAAATTTTTTCCTGGAGTGAGCCCTGCAGAAACCATAGCTTTAAATACTATTTCCGAACTTACGTTCGGAGTACTCACACCTAAAGTCTCCATCATATTTTTAGCAATTTGGGAAACGGTCATTGGTTTTTTATTGATTGTGGGATTGTTTAACAGAGCTGCATTGAATCTAGCCATTGTACACATGGTTCTTACGTTTACTCCATTTTTATTTTTTCCTGAACTCACGTTTACTGAAGCTCCTTTTGGACTTACATTATTAGGGCAGTACATAGTAAAGAATATTGTATTTCTTGCTATTATGGTCTTTTTAATTTCTAAAGAGCGAAAAAAGAACGGTAGACTTTTTAGTAAGCAATAGCTGGGTTATCTACTATTCATAGATTTGCAGTTTATTCTTTAGTGATCTGATTTCACCTTGCATGTGCTCAATACGTTCCAATAGGTCGTGAATAACCTCGATACCCTCGAGATTAATATCGAGGTCTGAATATAGGCGGATTATTTTTTCAGCTTTTGGCAGCTCTTCATTGGAGAAATATTGAACATTCTTTTTTTGGAAAATTTCAATTAATCCAAATTCGTGAAGTTGAATCATGAATTGTGTAGTGACCCCATGACTGATGCAAAATTCATTGACCTCTATATAATTATACTGTTCCATCATTTAGTTGCTTTTAGTGAGGCTAATTCCTTGAAAAGTTCCTTTTCCCTGGTTGTTAAATTGGTAGGTGTCTTAACCCTATATGTAATAAACAGATCACCGAAATGCCCTTCTCTTTTATAGACCGGAAATCCTTTGGATTTAAGCTTGACTTTAGTTCCATTCTGGGTTTCAGGTTTTACCTTAAGTTTGGCTTTTCCGTCAAAAGTATCAACCATTATTTCACCTCCCAGTACGGCAGTATAAAGGTCTAAATCCATTGTTTTATATAGGTTGTTCCCATCGCGTTTAAATCCTGAATTGTTTTCAATGGAGAAGGTAATGAGCAAATCGCCTTTTGGCCCACCGTTTCTGCCAGGTCCGCCATGCCCTTTGATTTTTATAGTTTGCCCATTTTCAATTCCCGCGGGTATGGTTATGCGAATGTTCTTGCCATTGACCGTTAGTGTTCGTTTATGGGTATTGTAAACATCATTTAATTTCAGTTTTAGTTCAGCATTGAAATCCTGACCACGAAATTTAACCTGTTGTCCTCCTGAAAAATCAGCAGAAGATCTACCCCCAAACATAGATTCAAAAAAGTCCGAAAAGTCTTGTTCCCCAAAATCTCCGGAATATTGGGTTTGGTAGCCCCTTTGTTGTTGCTGTGCCTTTCTTGCTTTTTTTATCTCATCTGCATGTTGCCAATCTTTGCCGAATTCATCATATTTCTTTCGATTTTCAACATTGCTTAGTACTTCATTGGCTTCATTAATCTGTTTAAACTTTCGTTCTGCCTCTGAATCATTTGGGTTTACGTCAGGATGATATTTTCTCGCAAGTTTGCGATAGGCCTTTTTAATATCGCTTTGTGAAGCTCCATTGGTTACACCTAAAGTTTTATAGTAATCAATGTATTCCATCTTCTACACTATTTTAAATCCGATTACTAGGTATATATTTCCGAGGGATTATTTGTTATGTATGATTAACAGAACTTTCATTATCCTCTTTTTCCTGCAAGACATGTTCTGCTATTAAAAGGATCTCTTTTTTAACCATTTTAAGCTCCTTCGCGAGAAGTGCGTTACGGTTTTCAATACCTGATTGCTCTATTAAAATGGCATTATGGTCATGGGAAGAAACTCCTTTGATAATGTCAATTAAATGACTTTGCTGGTCTTTTACTCTTTTTTTGAGACAATCGCAATCATAACATAAATCCTGAAAACGGATTAGGCTTTCTCGAATTTCGTCCAAATGCTCATGTTTTACCATTTCATCAAAATACTTATCTAAGAGTTGCTGTAAAAAATGCAGGTCCTTTGAATAGAAAACCAAATCTGATTTTACTTTTTCACATTTTAAATAATGGTTTTGCCAGTCCGTTGGTTTGTTCAAATTATCCGAAGTATATAACACATTTTTCATGATAGAATGATTTATAATAAAGTTACATTCAACAATAATCACAGAATATGATTAATGTCATAAGACTACAGTTCGTCTTGAATTAACTTACATCTAATTCCCTATAGTGTCTTATAATCACATAAGGAATGTTTATAATTAGCTCAAGAGCTTATGAGGGTATTCGCAAAAGATAATAACATTTTCAAATTTCTTTCAGAGGCTTTTTCAGAAGGTTTGTTGGTCTTTAATAGGGACAGTAAAATTGTAGCGACCAATAAAAAGGCTGATAAAATGTTCGGTTATCGTCGCGAAGAACTAATAGACCAGCCATTGATTATTCTTATTCCTGATTCTTATAAAAAGGATCACCATAAGCATGTTGATGAATACTTTAAAACCCATAAGTCCAGAAAATTGACAGCACTTTTACAGTAGAACTGCCGATTGGAGAGATACTTAATAACTGAACAAGAATATTATGAGAAAGGTCTTATTGATTGAAGATGATTCGGTTCTCAGGGAAAATACCGCTGAGTTATTGGAACTTTCAGATTATGAGGTTGTAACGGCTTCTAATGGGAAGAAAGGGGTAAAGGCTGCGAAAACATCGCTACCCGATGTCATTGTATGCGATATAATGATGCCAGAATTGGATGGTTATGGTGTTCTTGAAAAATTGAGTAAGGACGAATCGACAATGCATATACCCTTTATTTTCTTGTCGGCAAAGACCGAAAAGGAGGACATTCGTAAAGGAATGAACTTGGGGGCCGATGATTATTTGACGAAACCATTTGAAGAGAAGGATCTCAGAAACGCCATCGAGAGTAGATTAGCTAGATCAGCAATTTTAAAAGAGCTCCAAAACCCTGAAAAAGATAATGAAAATCATATTGATGATATAAAAACTATTCATGAGTTCAAGAATTATTTGGATGATAATGGGGAAGAAACTGAGTTTACACAAGGGGAAGAAATATACCGTGAAGGAGGTAATGTTCATATGGTTTATCTGATTTTGAAAGGCATTGTCAAAACCCATAAATTAGATGAAAATGGCAAGGAACTGATAACCGGAATTTATAATGCCGACGAGTTCTTCGGATTCTCTTCATTAACTGCCAATGAAATATATGAGGAATATGCAACAGCTATGGAAGAATCAATACTTGTTGGGGTCAATAAAGAGAAGTTAAGTGCTGTTTTACAGGAAAATCATAGTCTTACTTTGAAGTTGATGCATGTTTTGGCCGAAAGCCTAACCGATGCCAAAAAGCAATTATTGGAGATGGCCTATGGTTCTGTGCGTAAGAAAACGGCAAGTACAATATTAAAATTCGCCGATAAACTGAAGCAAGACAAGCATGGTAATTTACATATTCTTAGAAGTGATTTGGCAAGTGTAGCAGGTATGGCCACTGAAACTTTGATACGAACTCTTTCCAGTTTTAAAAAAGAGGGACTCATTGCTATGGAAGACCATAGCATACGAATTCTCGATGAAGAAACCTTACGGCGTATTTACTGAGTGCCAGCCCTTATTTTTTTGAACATGATAGCAATCATTTATTTATATTTTCCAGTACTGTAATTTTATCACCAAAACCATAATGAACTGAGATATGTTTCATATTCTAGTACCCACAGATTTTTCTAAAAACGCTTGGAATGCCATAAAATATGGACTTAAATTATTTGAAAATCTTAATTGTACTTTTTATCTTCTTCACGTAAACCCTATTCCCACGTATTCAGGTGCAGGTTCTTCCGTTAAGGGGTCTTCACAAATGGTGCGTGAATCCGTTCTAAAAGAAAGTAAAGAAAGTCTTGACGAGTTGCTTTTACGCATAAAGAATATTCCTGCAAGTGCCAAGCATTCTTTTGTTACCATAGCTTTGCATGACTTTTTCGTTGATTCAATTAATCGTGAAGTTGAAACCAAAAAAATAGAATTGATAATTATGGGTACCAAGGGTGCATCTGGACTAAAGAAAGTTCTAAGACGTGGGAGAGCGAAGTTCTTAAAGGGCATACTAGTTATGT
>RCNC010002569.1_pt1 | contig 12109 bp, 7 predicted proteins | sample 2041301 | NCBI WGS metagenome assembly RCNC01 (sample SAMN09708231, study PRJNA481090) | Marine sediment metagenome, whole genome shotgun sequencing project. | biome: marine sediment; feature: ocean; material: sediment; isolation source: Sewage treatment plant 13A marine sediment (STP13A) ... | reverse complement strand
TACACCTCAGCGGATGAGATGTAGACAATCCGGCCCACCCCGGCATTCCGGCAGGCCTGGAGGATGGTTGCCGTGCCGGTGACATGAACGCGTGCGTGCTCGGCCGGCCGCTGAAAGGAATCGGCCACCGAGGGGGGGCCGGCCAGGTGGATCACCGCTGCGGCGCTGTCCACCAGTTCACCCATGGCCCGGGCGTCATCGATCTCGGCATGGCAGACCTCCACCCCGTCCGGAGGAGGGTGCCCGACGGAACCCGGGGGTCCCATCAGTGCCCGCACCGGCTGGCCGCTTCCGGCCAACATGCGGACCAGAGAGGCCCCGAGGAATCCACCCGCTCCGGTCACGGCCAGTGTGGTGTTGCCCGCGGCCATGTTCCACGACTCATTGAATTGCGTTCAGGATGATGTGTCCCGACATGATCAATTGATCCCTTATACCATATCTTTACGCATCTTTCCTGATAATAATTACTGGAACTTATTTATCTGGAGTGGTGTGGTGAGGGCATCGCCAGGACTGCAGGCCGCCTGCTTGAGCCGCGGTCAGTCTCGCGGTGAATCATTGACGCTGATATGGGAATTCCCTATACTTTTTTTTGAAAGTCGATCCTGACAATAATCGTCCACTTCCATGCAGACCTTTCCCGGCTGGGGCAATCCGTGAGCCGAATTCCTCTATTCCATTCATGGACGGAAGACCGTTGCCGGACCGCCGGTGGATGGGCCCTCCTGGTCCTGCTCATCCTCCTCGCTACCACCCCCTCCGCTGTTGCGCAGCAAGACTTCCTGGAAACCGATCCGGTCTTCAGCGAGGGCTGGGAGCGGATCGGCAGTTTCAAGGGGTCCACCAGCTCGCGCCTGTGGCAGCGGGTCAACGACATGCTCTTCGAGCAGGAGGCCGGTGGCGCCCTTTACCGCGACCTGGGTGACGTCACTCTCGGGCTGGGCTACAGCACCGACGATGTGGAGCTTGACTGGGACAACAGTTTCTTTCGCCGGGTCCTGCCGCTGCACCAGGAACTTCCGCGGGGCAGCCTGGTTACGGGAGATGACCTGTCCCGCTACCTCGATCTCCAGACGCTGATATCCCGTGGCCGGTTCAGTTACAACTATGTGCCCGGTTTTGCCGAAAGTTTCGGCGGCATCGGGATCCGGGTGGAAGGGGGCACCAGCCTCACCCTGGGCCGCATCCACCACCCGCTCAAGATCGGAGGCCGGCCGCTGGCGGAAGCCCTGGATGACCCGGGTTGCGACCTGGAGGCCATGACCCGGGCCCTGCCGGAGGACGGCAACCGCAGCCTGGTGCGGCTGAGCACCGAGGGGCTGGGTGGACTGGTCCGCTGGATCTCGGGGAAGATCGGCGACCGGGTGGTGGACACGGAACAGTCGGCGATATTTTTCGAGCACTACGCCGATCCCATGACACTGTTCATCGACCTCGATATCCCGGTGGAGGCCGCACTGTTCACCGCTGATGACACACGGCTGGGCTCCGGCGATTTGGTGCGCCACGTCACTTTCATCGGCCTGGTGCCCCTGGCCGTCGGTGTGGAAAAGTACGGCATCAGAGCCAACTACAGTTACTACTTCCGGCTGTTTCGCGAAACCACCATCGTCAAGGAGGGCGACGGCCACGTGGTGGTGGGGGTTCGCACCGCCCTGTCCCGGGGCAACGAACTCACGCCGCTAAAGGTCCGGCCCGAAGTCCGTATCCTGGGCATTCTCAAGCTCGGGTATACCTTTTATGAACTGCTGTATGGCAATGGCCGGGGGCCTGTCTACGATGTTACCTACCGTATCAACCTCAACGATGAGCGGGGCATGGCCAGTTTCAAGGCGCTGCTGGGTGAGGGCACCCGCGTAAAGTTTAAACCGCTGGCCGAAGCGGCAGAGGAACGGGATGGCGCCGAAATCCTCCACACTGAAGCACGGCGGGCAAAAGATCGATACAGTTTCAATCGCCTGCGGTTTTTTGGCCTGTTGAAGAAAACGGACCGCCAGTCCTCCTCCTCCGACATCGTTGTTTCCGGGGACAATATGTTGCTGGAAATCGTCCGCACCCGGAGAAGTAACTATGTTAAAAACTTCGGCAAGAGGAAGCGGAAAACCCTGTCCTTTTTTGCTCGCTCCCAGTCCGACCTGATCAACCTGGATCAGGGCGACCCGCTACCCCGGAAACTGGACCCTCAGCGGCTCCAGGGCGACCAGGATGTCACCGCGGTGACGTTGCTCACCTCGGTGAGGGACGATTACGCTGATGGCCGGGCGGTTCGCTGGATGGCGGGGATTCTCGACCGCACGCTCGACTGGGACCCCCAGCCGGTTCTCGATGAGCTGACCTCGGTGGATCCGGATCTGCAGACCCGTTTTGTGACCAACTTTCGATTGTCGCTCAACCGCGAACATTTTGAACGAATTGCCACAGCCGAGACAGACCAGGTGTGGACCGAGCTGGCGCAGATACTGCTGGGGGACGACCATCGTGATGCCTGGGGCAGTGCGGAGAAGCGCAAAACCTGGAAGCGGGATGTTCGCCAACAGCGCCGATCCACAGGGGAACCACCGGTATTCAACGACCTCGGCCTGAAGGCCAGCTCCCTCTCCCCGCGGAAACGACTCCGGCTGGCCCGGCGTGCGGTAAAAAAGTTCGGCCATCTGCAGGAACTGGCCCGGGGCAGCGACAGCCTGAAATACCTGGCCCGGAGCATGAAATCGTGGTGGGACATCACCGCCATGCAGACCCTGATGGTGCGTCTGGGCCGGCGGGACGGCGCGCCGGAGGTCGGCTACCACTACGAGGTGTTCACCGATGAGATGCTGCGGCCGGTGACGGTGACCAACGGCATCACCTACGAGCACCACTCCCGCCTGGGGATCGCCAATGTCATGGAGGCGGTGCTGGCGGATGAACGGGGAGTGCGAGAGCAGGGGGTTGGCGCCCTGGAGCAGGAGCACATCAGGGGCGGCCGGCAGTGGAAGGGCGACCAGTTCGTGGAACCCTCCAGTTCACGCCTCAAAGGCGGCGACCTGCTGATCAACACCGGTGCCGAGCCGGAGTCCGGCGCCTTGTCGCCGCCGTGCTGGAAATTGCGGCTGTACAGCGACTTGCAATATGAGGAGGGCCTGACCCTGCGGGCCGACCTGCGCGAGGACGGCGGGATCAAGGCCGATTCAACCCTGGGATTCTCCAGTTTTGAACTGGGCGAACCCACGGCCATCGAGGATACGCCCTTCATGACGGCGCGCTACTACTATGACATCCCCCTGCCGGAAGTTGAGGCGATGGAAAGCGGACAGTCTTACGTGATTTTGCTGCGAATCCTCAACGACCGGGGCCTGCCGGTGAGCGAGGAGCAGCAGGTGCGCTTCAATTGGCCCGCGGGGGGCCTCGATCTGATCACCGGCTGTAACTCCCCGGCACTGCACCACTGACCGGCGGCCACCCTCCTCCGACCTCTCTTGTGGACAGATGAAACCGGCCGAATTATTGACGCATAACCGGGCAATCCCTATACTTAAACTGTATTCCTCGACCATGTCAACTTCGGCCTGTTCAGCCACGAACGCAACGAAAATCACCCGCCGCCGCCGGTGAGGAGACGGAGGCCCATGAGAGAGCCCTTGCGCGTTCTGGCCTGCAACACCGAGCGAGGCTGGCGTGGTGGTGAACACCAGCTGTTGCTGCTGGCCAGAGGCCTGCAGGGCAGCGATGTCCAGTGCACGGTCCTCTGCCGGGCGGACAGCGATCTGCACCGGCGTGTTGCCGAGGCCGACCTGCCGCACCAGGCGGTGCGTTGCTCCGGTGGTCTGGACCCGCGGCTCATCCGCTCCATTCGTATTGCCGCCCGCCACCATGTGGACCTGGTTCACGCCCACACCCCCAATACACACAGTGCCGGTCTGATCGCCACCCTGGGTCTGGCGGTGCCGGTAGTGGTCAGCCGCAAGGTCACCTTCACCATCGGCCGCGGCTGGTGGGCGCGGCGCAAATACGGTTCTCGTGTGGCCCGCTTCATCGCCGTTTCCAATGCCGTGCGCCAGGCGCTGATCGATGGGGGAGTGGACGCCGGGCGAGTGGATGTGATTCCCGACGGTGTTGATCCCGGGGGCCTGGTGCCGATCCGTGATCGCGCCGCGGTGCGGGCAGAACTGGGTCTGGGCGATGAGACCATCGCCGTGCTCTGCACCGCTGCGTTCACGGCGGAGAAAGGGCATGCCATCCTGCTGGAGGCCTGGCGCCGGGTGGCCGAAGCCGTTCCCGCGGCCCACCTCCTGCTGGCCGGAGAGGGCGGGCTGCGGGCTGCCAGCGAGGCCGGCGCACCCCCGCGCAGTTCCTTCCTCGGCCATCGTGACGATCTGCCCGACCTGCTGAACGCGGTGGATCTTGCAGTGCAGCCCTCGTTGAGCGAGGGGCTGGGATCGGCAGCCCAGGTCGCCCTCTGGAGCGGCTTGCCCTGTGTGGTCAGCGATGCCGGCGGGCTTCCCGAACTGGTGGACGACGGTGTGACCGGCCTGGTGGTACCGTCGGGCGATGCTGCCGGCCTGGCCGCCGGCCTGATCCGTGCGCTGAGTGATGCGCAGTGGCGTGCACGGACCGGTGAACGCGCCCGGGCCACGGCCCACGACCGGTATCATATCAACCGCCTGGTGGCCGCCCACCAGGTATGCTATCGCAAGGCCCTGGGAGTCTGAGGTATGGCTGCGGTCACCGTCACCATCATCACCCTCAACGAGGCCGACCGTATCGCCGCCACCCTGGCCACCGTCTCCTGGGCTGACGAGGTGCTGGTGCTGGACTCGGGTTCCAATGATGACACCGTGACCATCGCCGAGCAGACGGGAGCCACGGTGGTGCCACAGGACTGGCTCGGCTATGGCCCACAGAAGAACCGCGCCGCCGAACTGGCCGGCCATGACCTGATCTTCAACATCGATGCCGACGAGCATGTTGACCCGGTCCTCGCTGCTGCCGTGCAAAACCTGCCCGCGGATCCGCCGTTTTCGGCCTATGCCGTGTGGCGACAGAATCACATGCTCGGCCAGCCGCTCCATCACTGGCCCTGGGCCCGTGAACGGCGGGTGCGTATCTACGACCGAACCCGTGCCGGTTTCGATGAGAGCAGCATCCACGAGTCGGTGGTGGCCGACAGCGTGGGCCGTGTTCCCGGGCGACTGCGCCACCACTCCTACCGTGACTGGAACGATATGTTCACTCGCCAGACCCGCTACGCTGAACTGTGGGCCGGAGAGGCTGAATCCCGGGGGCGGCGGGCAGGATTGTCGGATTTACTCGTTCGCCCGGGCGCGGCCTTCATCCGCGACTACCTGCTGCACGGCTGGATCCGCTCCGGGGTCATCGGCTGGCAGATGGCCCGCCAGTCCGCGAACAGCGTCTTCATCAAGTATCGCTTGCTGCGCGAAAACCTCAGGCGATAGCGTCGTTATCCGGCACTCTTGCATTCATCAATTGGATTAATTATTATTGCGAAATCGGAGTCTGAATTCGATGTTTCATGTGGCCCAAACCAGGACATATTGAATCTTATATATCTGAAGCATTTTACATATCGTAGACACCTTGTTTCTGCCCTCTTAGCGTAGACCATCATGCGACTGACCAAGGCCTGTGATTACGCGATTCGCTGTATCCACTACCTTTCCGCACAGGATCGGCAGCGGGTGGTGCCGCGCAAAGAGATCGCCCGGGAAATGCAGATCCCCAATCAGTTCCTGAGCAAGATTGCCCAGCAGCTCGCCCACGCCAAATTCATCGAAATAGTTCAAGGGGCCGCCGGCGGATACCGGCTGCGGGTCCCCACCGATCAGCTTTCCCTGCTGGACGTGGTGGAGTCCGTCATGGGCGAACTGGTACTCAATGATTGTGTTCTCATGCCGCAAACCTGTTTTCAGAGTTCCAACTGTTCCATCCGGCGGGTCTGGGTCCGGACCAGAAACCAGATGCGGGAGACGCTGCGGCAGGCGACTTTCTCCCGGATTCTCGCAGACGAAGGTCTGGAGGTTCCCGGGGAGCAGCCGATGCAGGCCAATGGGAAATGAGCTGGCTCCATTGAAACTGAATCATCCACCAGCGGAGGGTTGATCCGTAATGGTGAGGAATAAAAAATCGGGGGCAGTGTGACTGCCCCCGGAGAGTGTGAAGAAGCAAGAAAGTGTTACCCGATGTCGGTGTCTGGTATCCGAGTTTATTCCTGCCAGACCCAGGAGTTGATCGACATGGTTTCGCTGAGGCCGTCGCTCCACATGTAACCGCTGCCGAAGGCGTAGTGGTCGCTCCACATGTAGCCGCTGGAGAAGGCCAGGCCGTCACTCCACATGTAGCCGGCGGAACCGGCCAGGCCGTCGCTCCACATGTAACCGCTGGACCAGGAACTATTGCTGTCCCACATGGTCCCGGCATCTTCCATCCCCATGACGTAGTAGACGCCGTCCTCGGTACAGTTGGCCATGCCGCCGTAGTGCTGCTGGCCGGAGAGGTCGTAGCCCACGTTCATTCCCTCATTGGCGCTGAAGAACCCGGAGCCGTGGATGGCTTCGTAGGCGTTGATCAGGCCGGCGCCCTGCTGGAAGACACTGTATCCGGGGGCGCCCGAACCGTCGTTTTCCACTGCCGGTTTGGCCGAAGCCATCAGCCGTCCCTTGACCTCGTCAGGAGTGAGGTGGGGGGCCTGGGTCAGGATCATGGCCACTGCGCCGGACACCACTGCCGCCGCCTGGGAGGTGCCGGTCATCACGAAGTAGTCGGTGCCGTCGATGGTGAACTCGGGGAAGACCTGGGCGATCAGGCTGTCCGGCGGCATCAGGCCCATCATGTGACCACCCGGCGCCACGACCTCGGGCTTGACAAAGCCTTCAACGGTGGGGCCGCAGGAGGAGAATGAGCAGACCGTCTCGTCGGTGAACACCTCGGAGGTGAAGTTGTCCGAGGCGGCGCCCACGGTGATCACGTAGGGCACGTTCCCCGGGACACCGATGGTCATCGGGTCGGGGCCGTCGTTGCCCGCCGCCACCACCACGGTGATGCCGGCCTGCCAGGCCGCCATCACCGCCTGGTTCAGCGGGTCGTCCCAGTAGTAGGAGATCGGTTCGGCGCTGAACGAGAGGTTGAGCACCTTGATGCCGAAGTAATGCCGGTAGTTCACCACGAACTGGATGCCCTCGATCACGTCAAGGTAGCTGCCGGTGCCGTTCTCGTCAAAGGCCTTCACCGGGAAGATCCGCGCCGAAGGAGCGGTGCCCAGCGGGGCACCGTCGGCATTGGTGCTGCTGTTGAGGATGACGCTGGCGATGTGGCTTCCGTGACCGCATCCGTCGTTGAGATATTCGGTGTAGCCCATGCCCTGGTAGTAGCTGAACCAGTAGTCGTAGCACTTCGCATCGTAGTAGCAACCGTTGGTGGCGTCGTAGGCGCCGGCAATCCGCAGGTCACCGGAGCGGTCATACATCAGGTCGGGGTGGATCCAGCAGCCGGTGTCGATGATGGCCACAGTGGCATACTGGCCGGTGTTGCCGTCATCGTGCAGCAGGTGGGCATCCACGATCTGCGGGAAGTAGTCGAAGGTGAATTCGCCGGTGCCGCCGCTGCCGGTGCCGCCGTCGTCACCGCTGCCGCTGTCGCCAGTGTCTTCCACCACCATGATGGAGTAGTCCTCCACCTCGCCGTAGCCCATGGTGTCGTAAGGCTGGAGGTAGGGCCTCGTATCAGAGTCCTGGATCCGCACCCTCATCCTGGTGGTGCCGAGAACCGCGTCCACCGGGGGATAGATGGTGGTCATGTAGGGGCCGGTGCCCAGCCAGTCGATGGTGATCTCTTCGTCGAAGTCGTCAAAGTCGCCGTCCTGGTTCCAGTCGATCCAGAGGCCGCCGATGTCACTGGCCCAGACGCTGTAAAGGCTGACCACGATGTCGTAACCCTCGCCGCCGGTCATCTCGGTGGACTGGGAGGTGAAGTTGGAGTAGGTGGTGGGGCCGCTTTCCATGTTGATGTCGCCGACGCTGACGCCGGTGATGTACTCGTAGTCACAGGAGTAGGCGGCCGCGGCAGGGTATTCAACGGCGGTGTCGGTCACCACCACGGCGTAGTCTTCAACTTCGCCATAGGCGCTGTCGCCGCAGGAGGTGAGGGTCGGGGTGTATCCCCGGTCCTGGATCCGCGTCCTCATCCGGGTCTCGCCCAGCAGGGCGTGCGCCGGCGGGGTGACGGTGGCGCTGTAGGGTCCCAGACCGCTCCAGGCGGTGGTGATGGTTTCGTCGGCGTCGTCGAAATCGCCATCCTGGTTCCAGTCGATCCAGAGACCGCCGATGTCGCTGCTCCAATCGGTGTCCAGGGTGACCGTGATTGTGACTCCGGTGCCGACGGTCAGTTCGGTGGTCTCATAGGTGTGGCAGGAATAGTTGCTGGCGCCGCTGCTGTGGTCAATGTTTCCCAACTGCACCCGGCTGATGAACTCGTAGCTCGAGGAGTGGGACAAGGCATCGCAATAGAGTTCATCGACGGCGGTGGATGATTTCACCTGGCGGTTTTCGTAGATTCTCTTGATCCCGTCGAGATCCTTGAGGGTCTGCTGCTGGGTGTTGGTGAGGTTGGTCCCCACGGCATTAATAATGTTCAGTTCGTGGGTGATCTCACCACCGACCTGACGCACCTTCTCCGAGACGGTGGCCATGTCGCTGCCCTGGACGATGTAGCTGCGGGCTTTCTCGCTGCTCACCGGGCTGTTGGGGGTGCTGCTCACCGTCCCGAGCATCGGGTTGGCCCAGATGAGAACCAGTATAGCCACCATGGTGGTCGCCGAGATCGTCATCTTTGTTTTCAGGTCGTTCATGTTCACCTCTATATGCGGCGGTTTTTGATTGCGCCGGTTGAAATTGCAACGAATGTGCCAGATGGAGGGAATGTTCGAAAAGAAACGGCCCCCTGAAGGTGATTGTCTGTTGCGGAAACATGAAGGGCTGTTAAGTATTGTGTTTACATTGGCATGCATTCATTTCAGAACGATGATCTGAATGGCATGCCATAACCGAAAAGTGGTTGGCCGCTGATTCTCGAAATATGGAGTGGAGATGGGGCAGGACAATTATGGCGGTTCTTCAGGAATTGTGGCGGGTTGCAAAATTGATCCGCCGGAATTTTAGTAATGATCCGCCGGTTTGCGTATCCCATTGACAGCGTGTCTGACGATCCGGCGGGAGAGTTCAGAGGAGTGGCAGGGGGTGGACGATCTGGTGAACCGGGGATTTCTGGTGATGTCCGAGGCCTACCGACAGTGGGCGGATACGACGGGGTGATCAGATGTACTTCCCTGCCCAGGTGGCCACCATGGCCCCGACATACCTGGCATCCGATTCGTCGGTGAGCAGGTGGTCCGCCCGGTCGAGGGAGATGAAGCTTTTGGGATGCCGGGCGGCGGCAAAGATCTTTGCCGCGCTGTCGATCCCCACCACGTCGTCCAGCGGCGAGTGTAAGACCAGCAACGCCCGCTCCAACTCGCGGAGCGTCTGCTCCATCCGGCTCTCCTCCAGGTCGTCGAAGAACTCCTTGCGGATGCGGAAGGTCCGTCCACCCAGCGTGAGCGTGGCTTCCCCGGTGCGTTCCGCTTCCTCCCTGGTGCTGACCAGCCGTCGGCTGACGTGGCCCGGTTCGGCCGGTGCGGCGAGGGTGGCCACCGCCCGGCAGGCGGGAATCTCCAGGGCGGCCTTGAGCACCGCGGCCCCGCCCAGCGAGTGGCCGATGAGCACCCGGGGCGCTTCCAGGGTCTCCTCCATGTATCGGGCGGCGGCCACCAGGTCGGCCACGTTGGAGGAGAAGTTCGTGTCGGAGAAATCCCCCTCGCTCTCCCCGAGGCCGGTGAAGTCGAAGCGAAAGACGGCGATCCCCGCCGCGGTGAGGGCCTGGTCGATGTGGTAGACCGCCTTGAGATCCTTGGTGCAGGTGAAGCAGTGGGCAAAGAGGGCGTAGGCGCGCGGTTCACCCTCTTCGGGAAGATCCAGCTGGGCGCCCAGCTGGTGATCGAGGCTTCCGGGGAATTTCAGCTTTTTCACCTGCATGGTCGAACCTTTGATTGAAGAGATTCATATTATTATAAATTTCCCGGACAATATTACAACACGAGAGGCTATAATTCGGTCAGCTGACAAGCACCCCATCACAACTGTGGACAATGGAGGGCCAGGGAAATGGATGACAAACCGCTGTCTTTGCGGCAGGGCCTGTTCTATCTGCTAGTTTTGCTCCTTGTTCTGTTCCTCTCAGTGCCCATCCCCGCCGGGGCGAGTGGCTGGGAGTCGGTTCCCCAGTATTTCGGCCATGTGACGCTGCACCTCTCGGTGGACTATCAGACCACGATTCATGAGACGCTCTACGACGTGCACCAGGAAGGGCATGTATTCATCCAGGTGGACGGCGTGGATTTTACCGGGGCAAACTACTGGCCCCGCGGCACGGTGCGCGGCACCCTGGACACCACGCTGACCATGACCATCAAAGACGGCAGCATCGTCAGTAATTTTTCCGGCAAGATCGACCGCGCCTTTGGCAACGGCCAGGGTCCCGACCCCTGCCTGAAAATCAACCGGACGCTGGGCCGCTACGCCTTCTCCCTGCCCCACGTGGATGCCGAGGGACCGGCCACGGTGACCATCCACAGCTCGGACGGAAACCTCGAGGACACTGGCCAGCACACATGCGAAATCAACCCGCTGGTGCCCGACAACTACCGCCTCGGCGCCGATCCGGTCCGGGGTGACTCATTCGACCTGGAGGCTTCCGAAATCAGCGGCAGCTACAACAGCACCGGGGAGTTGTTGCACGACGATTATTCCAATCTTGGATGCCGGGCCCCGGTGACGGTGACCGCTTCCTGGCACTTCAGCTTCGAGCGGCCGCAGCTCAAGGCCGATGCCGGTGGGCCGTACACTGTGGAGCGCGGGCAGCCGGTGGCCCTCGACGGTTCGGCCTCCACGGGCCTGATCAAGCAATACAGTTGGACCTTTTCCCCGGCCGGGGACTGCCCGGAGGATTTGTCGCCCGGGGCGTCCAAGACCGGGGTCCGCTCATCGGTGGTGCCGCTCTGCTCCATGACCGCGACCCTCACCGTGACTGACGGCGCGGAAGAGGACAGTGCGGAGGTGCCGATCACGGTGACGCCCCGTGACTGGCACACCCCCTTACGGCACGTCTCGGAAGAGGTGGAACTGGAGGGCGCCGAGCCGCCGTTGATCCTGGGCGGGATCCTGATCCGCTACGTCGGGGCGATCAACACCTGCGCCCTGGACGCGTCCCAGGGCGAGGATTTTCACCTCTTCCACCCGCCGGAGGCCGACGGTTCCTGGGAGGGCGGCGGGTACACCCTGCGGCAGGTGCAGGACCCGGAAGGCCCGTTCGACACGTGGTGGTACGTGGATGATTACCGGGTGGAGATCATGCGGGTCACGGCGATCAACCCCTACCTCCTGCCGGGGGACCTGGTGCCGCTTGCCGGTGCAGAGCCGTTTTACGAGGCCAATGTGAAGCGGGGAGCCGATGTGGCCGGGTATCTTCAGGCGGTCCGGGATCACGAGTACGAGCACAGCATGCTGAGGAAGGAAGCGCTGGCCTCTCTCGACCCGGCGGAGAAAGTGGAGAAGCGGAGCGCCGCCGAAAGGGACCGCTTGAAGCAGGAACTGGACAAGTTGATTCGCGAGGCGGAGAAGGAGATCTGCATCCGGGGCGCCGACCCGCTGGCCATCAGCTGGTCCGGAGAACTCTGGTTTCCCGAAAACGACACCGGGTTATACCAGCGAACCGCCACGGTGGTGGTGGGCGGAGAGAAAGGCATGAACGCTCCGTCGGTCTGCGAGTGACCGAGGCCCGACTGCAAGTCTCTGAGTGGACCCCGGGCTTTGATGTATACTGCTCGAAACAGGACACTACATCTGTGGATCAGTGAGGAGTGGACCATGAAATTTTCGTCATACCGGTCAATGGAATCGAGATTTCAGGTGAGCCGCCGGGACTTTTTCCGTCTGGGCGGCATGGGAGCGGCGGTGGGGGCAGGATTGCTGCTGGGACGGCCGCCGGTCTGGGCCGAGGGGGAGAAGGAGACACGGACCCC
>RCNC010002568.1_pt1 | contig 12109 bp, 8 predicted proteins | sample 2041301 | NCBI WGS metagenome assembly RCNC01 (sample SAMN09708231, study PRJNA481090) | Marine sediment metagenome, whole genome shotgun sequencing project. | biome: marine sediment; feature: ocean; material: sediment; isolation source: Sewage treatment plant 13A marine sediment (STP13A) ... | reverse complement strand
AGGCACAGAGAACACGGAGAAGATCACAGAGAGGGGAGCCGTCGCTTGACGCCCGGCACGCGGACTCTGTCCGCCCAGCGGTTTGAGAGACACGTTCTCCGACAGCAGACTTTCGTCGACCGTCCCTCTCAAACCACATTCGCTTCGCGCAACGCCGGGCTTGGTACTGCGAAGGTTGGCTCGATCGAACAAAAAGAGCTTGCCTCGCTGGTTCGCCCATGCGGACGAAGTCCGCTTTCTCAAGGGCCGTTCGGCCATCGGGACTCCCTGAGTCCTGAGGGACGAGCGGCCCTTGAGATTAACCCGCCTTGGCGGGTGGGCGGACCTCAGGACCACCTTGGGGATGGGCTCTGTGTTCCTCTGTGTTCTCTGTGCCTCTGTGGTGAATCTTGCAAACGACTCAGCTCTCAGCTCCGCACCATGCAATCAGGGATGGTCCGACCGTGATGACCTTCCTCATCGCTCTAGCTCTGGTCACTGGAGTGATCGCCACCCTGATCGGGGTGACGATCTTTCGCCTGCGTCAGCGTCCCCTTTCGCTCGAACGATTCCGCCCACAACTCGAAGAGGTCCTCAGCGACAGCGCCGCGCCTCTTCAGGCCACAGTCGGCAGCCTCGAGGCGACCCGCCTCAAGTGGTCCGGGGTCGAAATCACCGTGCGCGAAATCCGACTGCTGTCGGAGGACGGGCATCTGTGGGTCTCTTTCGCCCAGGTGACCCTCCAGGCTCCGCTTTCTGCTGTCCTCTCACCCCGCAGCCTCGAGACCTTCCCCGGGCCGTGGCTCTTTTCGGGAGCGATGGTCGATGCTCTGTTCCCACAACCGCCTTTCGAGGGGTTGCACGGAATCGCCACGTCAACCGACGAGGGCCTCCGATTCGACATCGCCGGCGGCCGGTTCGGAAGGATAACCATCGGCAGCGGAACGATCCTCATCGGTGAGGACAGAGGCAACATCTCGTTCCACTGCAACGCCACAGCCTCAGCTGCCTTGCAGACGGTGACGGCGGCGCCCCTGGAAGTCGTCGATCCTTCACTGTTTCCCACAACCGGCATCGAGGGCATGGTCGAAGCCGACATCGGACTCACCTTCGCCTTCGATGATTTGCCTCGGATGGACCACAGGGCACGAGCCGGAGTTTCTGATCTCCGGTTGCCGAACGCCATCGGCGGGCTGGACCTGACCAAAGGCCTCTTCGACATCACGGTCGCCAATGATACGGTCACAGTCGAGGGCACAGCCCACTTGGGCGGAGTGCCAACCACCCTGCGCTACTCGAAACCTGCCCGGTCCCAACCGGAGACACTGATCATTGATACGGCCGACGTCGGTAGCCTGGCCACATCGATGGACATTTCGGGCCGGCTGGCCGGGGGCCGTCTCGGTGTAAGGCTGGCCCGAAGTTGCGACGATGAACCATGGTCCGGATCGGTCGGCATTCAAGACTTTCGAATTCTCCAAGCGCCCCTCCTCAGCCGATTGCTGACCATGGCATCACTGACGGGCCTCGTATCCACCCTGATAAGCGACGGCCTCAGAGTCAATGATGCCCACGCCGACCTCACGATCGAAAGCGAAAAACTGCGTTGCACCTCGGTCAAGATTTCGGTTGATCAGCTGGAAATCACCGGCCAGGTCGATTTTCACCTCAAAACCGACCGCATTCAGGGCGATGGTCTTCTGATTCCTGCCGCCGCCCTTCAGCGCCTGGTCGGCGCAGTGCCGGTCCTCGGCGCCTTTCTCGAGGGTCTCGGCAAGAAAAACGCCCCAATCGTCGCCACCAAGTTCACACTCTCCGGGCCTCTGTCGTACCCGGAGATCACTGTCCACCCGCTGTCATCCATTGCACCGGATATTCTCAGGGATCTGGGTCTGGTTTGATTCGCAGGACGCAGTCCCGGCAGCCCCTGAGCTTTTCTCTTTGTGCCTCTTCGTGCCTCTTTGTGGCTATTTCATGATTGTTGCAAGAGGCTCAGCTGAAAGCTGAAAGCATCCGGCTTCGCCGGGTCAGACCTTCTGGTCCTCGACCAGTTCCCTCTGTTCGAGCAACTCTTTGACTGCGGCGGCATCCTCGCTTCGAACCATGAAGGACACGCCGCCTCGGCCGACGACCCCGACCCCGGCCCAACCCAGACCCAGGTATTCCTGATCGGCATCGCCGGTCGTCGTGAATTGGATACCGGATGCCTCAAGAAGGGTTCGCACAACGGCGGCCTCGGTCCCATCCGCTGTGACAAACACTGACTCGAGGTCAACGTCACCTTCGAGAACACGCAAGGCATCGGTGAGATCAAGGGCTGCGGCTTCGACCAGACCCGTCCCACACCTCGGGCACACCGAGATGCCCTCGACATATTCCCCGCGAACTCCACCCTCCACCAAATCAGGACATTCCGGATTGGGACAATACATGGCAGCCTCCGATCAATTCGTTGTTTCCATTGTATGCCACACCCGCACCGGGTACGGAGGCCGTTCAAGAACAACGGGGGGGTTCGCCTCGAGCTCGTTCAGGATCACCTCGATCGCTTTTTCGAGCTGGGGATCGTGGCCGGCAATGACCTCGGCCGGAGTCTGCTCGACTTCGATGTCCGGCGGCACGCCGACATTCTCGACGACCCATCCATCCTCGTCCCAGATGGCAATATTGGGGGCGGTAACGTAGCCCCCGTCGAGCAGCACCGGGAAGCCGAGCATGCCGACGAGACCGCCCCAAGTCGCCTTGCCGATCAGCGGGCCAAGATTGAATTTCCGGAACATGTAGGGCAACAAATCACCGCCGGAGCCCGCGGTCTCGTCGATCAGCATCACCTTTGGACCCTGGATGGCGCCTTGTGGCGTCTTGAGGTCCTGACCGTAACGCATGTGCCAGTGGCTGATGTAGGGCCGTTGCAGAATGTTGATGTAGTAATCGGCGATCTGTCCACCACCGTTGAAACGTTCGTCAACAATGATGGCGTCTTTGTGAACCTGGGGAAAGAAGTACCTCTTGAAGTAGGTGTGGCCAAGCCTGGTGGTGTTCGGCAGGTAGACATAGGCGACCCGTCCACCTGTGGCCTCGTCCACCTTCTTGATGTTGCCCTCGACCCAGTCTCGATTACGGAGGGCATACTCGGTGGGGATCGGTACAACATCGACGGTGCGGGCGCCCGCCATCGAAGGATCGGGGCCGACCGTGATCTCGACGATCTTATCGGCTTTGTTTTCGAAACGACTGTAGAGGTTGTCCGGTGGCATGAGATCGACACCATTGACCGCGAGCAGGTACTCACCGGGCCGGACATCAACTCCCGGTTCAGTCAAGGGCGACATTAGATCCGGGTTCCAGTTCAATCCGCCGAAGACTTTGTTGATACGATAACGACCGTTTTCGATGGCGAAATCAGCGCCCAACAGCCCGCCTGGGATCGTCTCTGTTTCGAAGAGTTGATCGCCACCACGAACGTTGTTGTGGCCCACCGAAAGCTCACTGGCCATCCACTGGATCAGGCGGTTGAGGTCGTTGCGGCAGGCGAGATCGGGCAAAAACGGACGATAGCGTTCCCGAATTCCGGACCAGTCGGCGCCGTGATAGTTGGTGGCGTAGAAGTAGTCCCTGTAGATACGCCAGGTCTCTTCAAAGATCTGCCGCCACTCGGCACTGGGATCAATGCGCACCTGGATGGCGTCGAGGTCCAATGTGCCCTTGCCATTTTCGGCCTTCGCGCCGGCGTCGGTAATGGCCCATGCCGGACCATTCCGGTAGAGGATCTTCTTTCCATCGGCCGAGATGACAAATTCACTGGCCTCGAAGAGCTCCTCTTCCTCTCGCTCCGCAAGGTCGTACATCATCAACTTGGCGCCTGAGCCGTTCGGTCCTCCCGAACCGCCACCGGCCTTGAGGTAGAAGATCGTATTCTCGTCTCCTGTCTGCAGGCTGAAGTAATCGCCGTCATCGACCGGAATAGTGACGATCCGTTGGGCGATGCCCTCGAAATCAATGGTCACCGGGTCTACCGTCTTTGTGTCGTCCTTCGTATCCTTATCCTCTTCCTCGGCATCGCCGTCTTCCTCTATCTTCTCTTCGTCACTCTCCCTGGCAAGCGGCGAGGGCACACCCTTCTGCAATGTGACGAGGTAGAGGTTTCTTGTCATCTCCATGTCGGCGTTGGACATTGCGAACCACTGCCGGACCGGACCGGCGTCTGTTGAGCCGAAGAAGTAGAGGTATTTGCCGCTTTTGTCGAAGGCTGGGTCTCCGACGTCGCTCAGCCCATCGGCAATGGAAAATATCTTCTTCTGGTCGAGCGAATAGAGGTAGACCTGCTCCATGTTGGAAATATTGTTCGTGGTATAGGCGATCCAACTCGAGTCGGGCGACCATGTCGGACTGATGCCCCCGAAGGCGCCCGGATTGTAGATCGGTTCTTCGTCAACCCGGATCATTTCACCCGAGTTGAGATCGAGAAAATAGAGGTTTCTGCCGTTGTCCTCGAATGCAATCTTCTCGGAGTCGGGCGACCAGGTGAGATCGTTGTAAAAGCCCGTCCCTTCCAGACTGTAGGTCGTGACATCGCCCTTGCCGTCTTGAAGCGCCACGTGAATCTCATACTCGCCGGGCGCGTCCGAGAAATACGCAATGCGTTTGCCGTCGGGCGACCAGGCGGGATTCCGTTCGTGGCTTCCGGTCGTGAGGGTCAGGTTCCTCGGGTCACCCTTCTCGGCGGGCACCGTAATGACCTCGCCACGGACCTCGAAGACTGCACGCGAGCCCGAAGGTGAGATGTCGGCCGCCCTGACGAAGTCAGCGCCTTTTACATAACGAGGGCGAAGCTCCTGAAGGTCCGCCGCCACGCCGATCCTCAAACCGCTGGTTCGGCCGGTCGCCAGGTCATAGGTATGAAGGGTTCCCGCCTGCTCGAAGACGATTGTCTCGCCACCGAAGGACGCATCGACGATCGGGAAATCCGCGTACTCGGTCAGCTGTTCGATGGCTTTGCTCGACGTATCAAAAGAGAAGAGATTGAACTCTCCCTTTCGGTCCGAAAGAAAGTAGACCCTATCGCCAATCCACATGGGATCGGTGTCGTTGCTACGGCCCTCCGGTTGCGGGATTTTCTCGGTTCCGTGATCCGCAAAGTTGTAGAGCCAGATCGTCGTCACGGTGCCGCCTCGGTAGTTCTTCCAGACCCTGAACCTTTCACCCAGAGGTGTGTAGGCTAACCGCGCGCCGTCGGGGGAGTAGCTCGCCTTGACCGCGTTGGGCAGGGCAAGCTGCGAGGGGAAACCGCCGCTCACGGGAACCGTGAATAGCTGGCTGTAGCGATTTGTGAATGTGTTCCGTCCTGAGCGAAAAAGCACCGCGGCGCCGTCCGGCGTGAAGGAGCACACCGAATCGGGATAGGGATGCCACGTCAGGCGTGCGGGGATTCCGCCTTGCGCCGCCACGATGTACACGTCCCTATTGCCGTCGTACTCGGCATTGAATGCGATCCACTGACCATCAGGAGAGAACACAGGGTCGGACTCGACACCTTCGTCTGAAGTCAAACGGCGGGGATAGTTGCCGTCCGCATCGGCCACCCAGAGATCGTTGGCGTAAACGAAGGCGATGTGACTGCCACTGATGGCCGGCTGCGTCAGAAATTTCGTGTCGGTGATATCGATGGCGCCGGCAGCCTGGGGCAGAATCAGGCCGAAAACCAGCACGAAAACCAGGGCGAATCCATTTTTTGTCATCTGTTCCTCCAACTGTGTCTGAATACGAGACGGGTTATCCATGTGCACAGCATTCTACGGTGCTCCTCAGGCGAGGTTGCCACGAACCCCAGTGGTTCAATGTCGATTTAATATCGCTTCTGGGTCTGGATCTCTTTTTAACATTTTTTATTCAGGGAGTCAATATCGGCATTTCAGCCTTGCGGCATCCCCAGAAGGCACATCCTCAACACATCGGGCCGCTGACCCGTAGAATCCAGTGATGAAAAAGATCCTGATCCTTCTTGGCGTCTGCGTGATCCTCGTGGTGATCTACAGAACCACGGTCTACAGTCCGGTGCCGACCAATGCACAGCCATCCGGAGAGACTATCGTCTGCTTTGGCGACAGCCTGACCTTTGGCACAGGCGCCGGCCCGGATGAGAGCTATCCCTCAAAACTGGCCTTGCTGATCGGCAGTGAGGTCATCAACTCGGGCGTGCCTGGCAATACGACGGCTGATGCCCTGGAAAGACTCGGACGAGACGTGCTCGGCCACAACCCGCGGATTGTCCTGATTACTCTGGGCGGTAACGATCTGATGCGCGACGTGCCCCGGGACGAGGCCTTCGCCAATCTTGAGGCGATCGTCAGCCGCATTCATAAACAGGGCGCCCTGGTCGTGGTTGGCGGCATCGACGTGCCACTGTTCGACCGCGGATTCGATGACGCCTACGAAGACCTGCAGCAATCGACCGGCTGTCTGCTGATCCCCAACGTCTTGAAAGATCTGATCGGCAAGCACAACCTGATGTCTGACCGGATTCACCCCAATTCCGAGGGCTACAAGATCATGGCCAGGCGGTTCCACGAGGAAATTGAGCCGTTTCTGTAGCCGCATTCGGCGAGCCCGCCTCCGACCTCCTCGACCACCCACAAGCGAACGAGCGCTCTCTCCGACGGGACGTGCCCACATTTACAAGGGACACTGTTCAACTCTCAGGCTTCCTGATGCTGTCGCGGTCTCTGTCATCGAACGCCGCCCCGGTGACCGGACGCGGTCAACGGTCCATACCCTGCTCTCATCCTTTCGAAGCACGACTGAATCTGCGGAGATCGACTATCCTCTTCCAAATGCGCTCAATGGAAGGATCTCGATGACCAAATCGACAATGACCCGTTACTATGCGAAGCGCGCTGTCGAATATGAACGCATCTACCTGAAACCAGAGCGTCAGACGGACATCAAAGCCCTTCAATCAAAAATCGAAAAAGCCTCCACCGGACTCAATCTGTTGGAGATCGCATGCGGAACAGGTTACTGGACGCAATTTGCCTGTCGGAGCGCAAGGTCGATTCTTGCGACGGACTATAATGAAGAGGTCCTCAGCGTCGCCCGCGAAAAGAAATATGGGGACTGCCCCGTTACTTTTCTCAAGTCAGACGCCTATGTCTTGGATGAGGCGACCGGCTTCTTTTCTGGTGCATTTTTTGGTTTCTGGTGGTCTCACGTCCCAAAGTCAGACCTTGGAGATTTCCTGCATACATTGCACTCAAAACTCTGCGGGGGCGCACGCATCATCGTGTTCGACAACCTTTATGTTGAAGGCAGTAGCACTCCAATCAGTCGGACTGATTCGGAGGGCAACACCTACCAACTACGAAGCCTCTCAGATGGTTCAACACACGAGGTATTGAAGAATTTCCCAACACAACACGAATTTATTGAACGAATTGCGCCGTTTTCAGAGAGTTACAAATGCACGGACCTGGATTATTTCTGGTTCGCCGAATACACCTTGAAAGAAGACACCCAACAAGGCGCAGCTATCGAAAGACCTGTTCGACGAACCCTGGAATGATCCCCCATTCAAGACGAAACCACGCTCACAAAAACCCCCGGCCGCCTCAGCCGTAATTCAGTCAATGAATCGGAGATTCCGGCTCCTGTTGTTCGCCGTCATCCTGGCCCTGGGCCTCACCCCGGCCTTCGGCACCAAAGACCCTCTCGACACCCGTCGCCAACTGGCCGAGAATTTCAACCAGGCCTATACAAGCGGAGACTACGTCGAGGCCATACGCTGGGGCCTGGCACTCGAGGAGAGCCAAACGGGGCAACCTCGACATCAGTACAACCTGGCCTGCGTCTACGCCTTGGCGGGCAATGATCAAACTGCAATCGCCTGGCTTCGCCGATCCGCCAAAAACGGTTTCCGAAGAGTCACCACAATCGAAAAGGACCCCGACCTCAAGAACCTCTGGGAGCACCCCCAGTGGGCGGAAATTCTTGCGGAGGTTCGAACCAACGCCACATCCTACGGTAAGACCGTGCGACAGGAGTTCTCCCGATCGCCACCTGAGATTTCTCTACCACCCGACCACGATCCCGAAACACCGGCGCCCCTGATCGTTGCCCTCCACGGTTACGGCGGCAGACCCGGTGGATATCCAGCCCTTTGGGGTCCATCAGCCAGGAAAATCGGCGCCATTTTGGCGACACCACACGGCCTGCAGCCGCTTGGTGAAGGGTTCTTCTGGGGTAGTCTCGAGGAAGCGGAGACCTTGGTGGAATTGACGATCGAGTACGTCAGGAAATCGCACCGGATCGACAACAGTCGAATCGTCCTGACCGGCTTTTCCCAGGGCGGCTCCATGGCAATGGCCATCGGGGTCCGCCATCCTGAAGTGTTCGCCGGAGTGATCCCTATGGCCGGAGGTTACATTCCTGCGATTGACAACCCGGCGCCGGCTCTGCCTGGAGCGCCCCGTTTTTTCTTCATGGTCGGCAGCCAAGACAGGGGGAAACCGCATTGCCTCAAGGCTGCGGAAGACTTCGAGACCGCTGGCTACACCGTCGATCTGAGGGTCTATCCCGGCGTCGGTCACACCTTCCCAAGATTTCCCGATCGTGAGTTGGGCAAGGCGTTGAAGTTTGTGCTGGAGAGTCGATAACGGTAACGGGCTCGGGCAAAAGATACCCTGAGTTTATTGGTATCAAGAAGGCAATGTGATCTTTCGCTTTTCGGGATCGGGCTGCTGCCTGAAGAGAATCGCCATTTTCCCAATCGTCCCGGCACACTCGCACCGTGCTCCGCTCTCTATTTGAGCGACCCTCCCCGGGCGCTCATCCCTCTCGGCCATGATCTGAACCTTGATCAGTTCGTGGGCCTCGAGAGCGCGGTCGATGGCATCGAGGACCGTCGCCGACACACCTTCCTTGCCAACCTGAACCAGTGGTTTCAAGTCATGAGCCAACCCGCGCAAAAATTTTCTTTGGGATCCCTTGAGCATGGCACTCTCCTCTTCAGAAGCCATCAGACTGGACGGCAGGTGTCAGGGTAGCACTTTTGCAACGAGCACTCAGCTAAACCTCCTGCAAAAAGCCACAAGAAGAGCAGCCACAAAAAGGCACGAAAAGGCACAAAGAAAAGCGCAGAGACGCGGAGACGCAGAGTTGTTTTGTAGCTACTCTCTGAGGGCCTCAACGAGATCCGAAATGCGGCCCTGCTCGATGTCGTCTATCAACTGGTCTTCCAGGCTTACACCGGCCTCAACGGCCCGCTGCCAGCGCCGGATGCGTTCTTGAGGCTCATTGACAAAGATATTGAAATCGTCCCTGGCCGGAATGCAGGCGCGACAAATGCCAGAATCAGCCGTCGTGCGGACGGCCGGGCCCGATATTCAAGATGTCGCTCGGTCACCACTTCCTGGAGAGAACACCATGAAAAGCCCGCTCCTTGACTCACGCGGGCGGGGATGCCCGCGTCCACAACTGAAAGAGTTCAACCAAAAAACCCCCTCCAAACGGAGGGGGTTGCTGATGGCTGATAGCTGACAGCTAGGAACCGACGCCTGGTCAAAGGCCAGCCGAGCCGAAAGGCTCGGGCCCGCAAAGCGGGTAGCGTGGGCTAAGCTCCTAAAACCTCCCGACAAACTCGATGCCGACAGTCCTCGGGTCATTCATCATGCCGGTCAAATTATTGAAGTCGATACCGTTACGAACGATCTCCTCATCGAAGATATTGCGACCGAACAGGGCCACTTCGTACTTGGCCTGGTTCCAGGCATAACCCATTCGCAGTCCGACCTCGAACGAATCGCTCTTGAACTCCTCCGACTCGTAGAGGAAGAAATTTTTCTCGCTGTGGTAGGCCCAATCCAGAACTCCGAAGAATCCCTTTTCCACCGGGTCCGAACGGAAGTTGATGATGCCGTTGACGATCCACTCGGGAGCGTGCGGCAGAGAATTCCCGTCGATCAAAGCCAATCCGTCCTCGTTGATCGGGTCAGTGACCGTGCAGCCACCACCACAGGGTGCGACAGTCAGGTCCTTGTCGACAATCTTGGTCGGGTTGAAACTCATGCCGAAGGTCATCAGCCAGTTGGCTGTCGGAATGTACTCGATATCGGCTTCCAGACCGTAACCTTCGGTCTTGTCGGCGTTGAGCAGGGTCGCGGTGTTGAACTCGCCACCGACGGCAGTCAACTGTTGTCCGTCAAGCTCGAAGATGTAGGCGGACAGATTGAGGCGCAGGCGATTGTCGGCCAGAATTGATTTCATGCCGATCTCGGCTGAGAGAATTTCTTCGGTATCAGCCGTCGTCACACAGTTGGTGGCGGGGTTGGTGCCGCCCTCGAAGTCGGCGCAGAACATGATGCGTCCCTGAATCGACGGGGCGCGGAAACTGGTGGCGACACGACCGTACCAGTTGAGATTCGGATTGGCCTTGTAGGTCAAACTGAGGTCCCAACTGGTGTAGTCCTCGTCGGTCTGCTCGGTGATCGGCGCGACCAGGGGAGGCTGGAAGAGAGGCTGCGGTCGGTCGACCCAGAAGTCCTTCTCATCGTGAGAAAAACGCAGGCCCGCAATGATATTCCACAGTTCGTTGATCCTGTAGTCCAAGGATCCGAACAGGGCGTAGGCCGTCGTCTCCTGCCACTGGTTGGAATAGCCGTTCTGGGGATTGCCCGGGGCCAAAGTGTCATAACTGAAATTGTCGATGGAGACCTCTTCGTTGAAATAGAACAGGCCGGCCAACCATTTCAGATCGCTCGAATTATCACTGGTCAAACGGAACTCCTGGGTGAATTGGTCAAGATTGGGGATGCTGCCGGCCGACTCGGACGGGAAGGGAATGAACCCAGGCCCGTAGTTGCCCTCGCCAAGGAAGGCGGCGCCGAATCCGCCGTCGATGTCGCCCCGGCTGTACATATCCAGGGTTTCGAAGCCGGTGACCGAGGTCAGAATTGAGCCTCCAAAGTCCCAATTCAACTTCATCACCCCGCCCATGGCGCTGATATCCTGCGAGTTCAATCCGTCAAGATAAACCTGATCCTGCTCGAAACCCGGGACCAGCTCGTTGTCACCCGGGGTGATGATGTTGGCCCGGAACAACCGCGCGTTGGCATCGACGTCCCAACCGTGGAAGTTGAACAGGGCATCGAAGTTCTCGCTCGGCTCCCACAACAGTTGAAGACGGTAGGCGGTGGTTTCATAACCACCGAGTTCGTTCTTGACCCCGGTGTAGCCGTTGTCCACCCAGTCGCTGCGGCTCTGGTACAGGGCGGAAACACGGTATGAAACCGTGTCGCTCAAGGGACCACCAAATGCGCCGTTAATATCGACGGTGTCAAATGTTCCATAGGATGCTCGGAAATCCGCTCCGAACTCCTGCGTCGGCTTCTTGGTCTCGAATTTGACGATGCCCGCGGGCGTATTACGCCCGAACAGCGTGCCCTGGGGTCCACGAAGCACTTCGACTCTGTCCATATCCCAGATCGGCATGCCCTTGACGACCGGATTTTCCATGACAACCCCGTCGACGATCATAGAAACCGGCTGGGAGGCGTTCAAGTCAAAGTCGGTATTGCCCAGACCGCGAATGTAGAACCGCGGGAAGGCCCGCCCGAAAGAACTCTCGAGGATCAAACTGGGCACCCTCGCCGACAGGGCCCTTACATCAGGCGCACCCGCGGTGATCGCTTGCAGATCTTCCCCACTGAGGGTCGAGACAGCAACCGGAACCTCCTGGATGTTCTGTTCTCGTTTCTGGGCTGTGACGACGATTTCGCCGACTGCCACCTGCTTCCCCGCCAGCTCAGCTGCCTCGGCTTCAGCGGCTGCGGCCTCCTCGGCGGTCACATCCTGGGCAATAACTTCAGCTGGCGCCAACCCAAAAATCAGGGCAACACCGATCAACGACAACACACACTTCCTCAAAAACATCAGATCCCTCCTCGTCCATTGAAATTGGAAAACCACCTCCCAACCCTAGCATGGCGCCGGCAATTTTCAGAGGTTTTTTGAATCGAAATTAATGGCCTCAAGCCGCCCGCCACAGCCGGCAAAACCGGTTAGGATGATCTGACAAATCGGTGCCGATGAGCTGCCACGACACCGTAGATCGCTGATCCTAAATGACGAAAGATCGGAA
>RCNC010002565.1_pt1 | contig 12123 bp, 7 predicted proteins | sample 2041301 | NCBI WGS metagenome assembly RCNC01 (sample SAMN09708231, study PRJNA481090) | Marine sediment metagenome, whole genome shotgun sequencing project. | biome: marine sediment; feature: ocean; material: sediment; isolation source: Sewage treatment plant 13A marine sediment (STP13A) ... | reverse complement strand
TAAAAATAATGGACAGCAAACTGGTGCTGGGGATTTTTACATCAGCAGCTTTGATTATTTTAACCTTCACCTTGTTTGGGAGCGTTAAAATAGCCCTCTTTGGTTTTGCGGCACTGGGATTTTGCCTTTCGGTTATGTATGCCATCATATTCTCTCTGGCACTTAATAGCGTCACCAAATATCATGGCTCCTTTGCAGGGATTCTCTGTACTGCCATAGCTGGCGGTGCCATCTTCTCTCTGTTGATTGGCAAGTTGAAAGATATGATCGGACTGCAATTGGGAATGGTTCTGCTCTACTTGCCACTGGCCTACATCCTGAGCATTGCGTTCTGGGCCAAACCAATTGTAAGCAATGCCACTATTCAAAAGAAGAGTGACAAGGAGTAGAACGCCTTTGTGAATCTTGAATTCCTAGATCTAGGAAGATCTATTCGACCTTCTCGCAAGTCATTGGAAAGCTTCCCCCCTCGTTTCCAACGGTTCCTTCAAGCACCTTGCCCTTAAGTGTAAGAGAAAGTTCCATTAATTCGTAACCGGTATCCAGCTCCATATAGAGCACATCATTCTCCTTGAGCTCTATCTTGCTAAAAGCGTAGACTTCGCCATCATCTGTGTTGACCTCACCAAGCAGTTTTCCATCTTTCTTTTCCACGTTCATGGTCCCGGTCAGAGTTCCCTCATCGGTTTCAACCTTATACTTCCAGGTGCCGATAAAATCTTTCTCCTTAGGTCCGGCAAAGGATTGCAGGGATATTCCCAGCACAATAAATACAAAAAATAATTTTTTCATAATCTTTAGATTTTTACCTATGCAGTTTAATTAGAAAAGCTGAAAAAACCTAAATATGTATTAAAAGAGTATTTTTAAAAACGGCAAATAAATGACGCTGGTCCATCCTTGAGCCTGGTTTGCTGTTTACTTTGACTGGGCGGCCAGCCACTCCATGATTGTGACCGGTCTTCCCTCTACCTCAACAGCTAATCCATCATAGTCCCACCTGCATAAATTGGCATGGCAGTATATCCAGGACCAGTGCCCCTCATAGTGGAAGCCATCCCCTCCATAAAAACCGCTAATATCAACCACATGATCATAAAAGGAGAAGTGGACATTTTTAGCACCCACGTTTATCAATCGTTTGTATACCGGGATAACCGTTTGCTCAGGAATGGTAGTCTGATCGTCTGCTGCGTGAACAAACCAGATGGGCACCTCTTTGATGCTTTCCATTTTTTCATCGGAAATATATTGCGACTGGTATGCAAGCGCACTGATATATCCGGCAGCAAAATATTCGGGATGTTCCAGGATCAGTTTCAGGCTCATGTAACCACCATTGGAACAGCCCCCTACATATATCCTGTCAGAGTCGATATCCGGGTGATTTGCCACAAAATCCCGGATAAGCGCCATCAGGCCCACATGATACACATCATCTCCCTCTCCATGGCTCATCGTGCCCTTTGCGTTATTCATCCAGGCCCCGGGACACTGGGGGACCAGCACATAGGCTCCTTTGAAAATGGCTTGTATTTCATCCGAGGCATAATTAGCCGCACGATTGGCCATCAGCGGAATGGAGGGATCTGTTCCGCCTTCACCACCGCCATGTAACCAGATGATCAGTGGAGATTTCCCATTACCCTTTGGTGGTGCATAAGAAGCATAGGACATTGTCAGGGCATCATTATATTGATATTTTCCCGTAAGATCAAATCTGTCCGCAAGCTTGCTGATGCGACTGGATTCTGTATCCCATACCCGCTTAGTTGCCTGGTTGGTAATGGTCACACGATAATCCACCCAGTTGTTACCACGACATTTTTCATTTCGACTGTATTTCAGAGGAGAACCAAGGGGAAGGGTAGGGCTCACATACAGGACCAATGTGAGGTAGGAGCCGCTTGCCACTAAATTCCCTTGTTCATCTGATACATAGGCATGAACAATCGTTCGCTGGCCCGATGCTTCTTCGCCTTTAATTTCGATACATTCTGAACTCCGTTCAACAAAGACGGTATAGTCATCTGGATTTACCTGAGAAATGGTTTCGCCCATCGAAAGAATGACCTTACTGACACCGGTCCCCCAGTCATAACCATCCACTACCAGAGTATAGGTTTCGCCAGCATAAATTTCTGATGCCAGCAAGAGCACCAGAGAAAGTACAAATACTCTTTTCATAGTCTTATTGGGTTTTAGGATTATATAGATTAATTTACTGCTTACTAAAGCGGTTTTGTTCGGATCAGGATCACACCATTGGCTCCACGAGTTCCGTAGATACTGGCATCTGCCCCTTTCAAAACGCTTAAGGAGACCACATCGTTAGGATTGACCAGGTTGTAGACACTTGAATAATCGGTGCCTATCGCTTGTCCGTTCACAACAAACAGGGGCCCTGAGTTACCCATAAAAGAGCCTGAAGCTCCGTCCACAACAATATTTGCATAGGCTCCGCGTCCACCTTGAACACGAACGCCGGGCAACCTCTGTAGCTTATCAGTTAAACTAAGGTTCGATGGTTTGTCCATTTCGGTATTCACCATGATATTCGACTGGTTCGACATCTTCGGAGATACCATCTGATAGCCACTATCCACTTTTTCAACAGAAGCGTCCTGGCTGGGAGAACCAGTATTTTTTGTGCTCGAGCAAGCAGCAAACATAAAAACTGCCAGGAGCATGAAACAAGTTCGACAATAATGCACGGGTATGTTCATGATCTTGTTCTTTTAGAAATCAGATGTTCATTTAACTCTCAATCGGATAATCTGACGTCTCTCTTTACGCCCTTGTAAGAAATAACCTCCAGCCTCTTTACAGTCTGGGGAAGCCAGAGCCTCCTTCCGGAATGCGACAGATAACTGTTTCCGTAATGTATTTCTTCACGGTAGGAGCGACCATCCTCCAGATACACAATGACTGCATGATCATTGGGTTCCAAATCAAGAGTCTGATAGGAGTATTCACTTCTGAACAAACCCAGTTCCCCACGGTTCTGTCCCGACACCACTAAAAGAGCGCTGTCAGCAGCCTGCAACTTCGCCAGACTCTTTCCGTCGCCCGGGATTATGATCCCGCTTTTCTGCATGGGCATCGGCTCGAAATTACCTTTACCGTCTCCACAAAGCAGCAGACCATTCAGTGCGTCATAGCGTCCAGTGATTACTTCATTCCCATAGTCGTTCCCGCATAGCAGAATATCGGGGAACTGATCGTTTGTAAAATCGCCGGTCAGCATGGCAAAGACTGGCGCAAGCTGAACCTCAGCAGGCAGTTCTTTCACCTCAAATTCTCCATTACCCTTGTTTTCAATATAGCTGGTCATCTGGTAATTTGCTTTCAGAAGATATTTTGTAACATCCGGGAGCCGGCTCATGACCTGGTCTATGGTGGCCACTCCGAATTCTTTGTGCTCGGGAAAAAGATCTTTAATTTCCCTGACCTGTTTTTCCATATCCGTGCGTCCAAAATATGGGTATTCTTTCTCCTCTCCTGTTTCATCCAGGTAGTAAGTGGTAGGGATCAGGTCAAGGTAGCTATTGTTATCATAGTCCCCGGCATACAGGCTTACCGGAGTTTGCCAGGTGGTCTGAATCAATGAATTGCGTCCCAGGTTTCCTGCAATATAATCCATGTCACCATCCATATCGAAATCCCCTGAAGCCAGACTGTTCCACCATCCAATCGCCTTTTCATTACCGATTTGTATACGCTGGTCAAGCTTACCTGATGAATTTTTCAAAATAGTCAGGGGCATCCATTCACCTGCCAATAGCAGATCCACCCAGCCATCGTTGTCATAATCGGTCCATAAGGCATCACTGATCAGTCCGATTTCTTCCAACTCAGGTGCATAGCTTGTATTTCCAATGGTGAACCGCCCCTTCCCATCATTGATAAGCAGATAGCTGCTAACTGGCATCGGATAATGGAAAGGATGTACGCGCCCTCCGACAAAAAGATCCAGATCGCCATCGCGGTCAAAATCTGCAGCTTTCACACATGATCCACTGGCAAGGAAATCGGGAAGAGCCCTGGCGTGATGAACAAAATTCCCGTTCTCATTTATAAAAAGCCTGTCCTGGTAGGAACTGTCAGTTATTTCATACTCGTATCCGCCGCTTACCAGGTAGAGATCTTCATCCCTGTCACCATCTGCATCGAAGAAAAGGACTCCAAGTTCTTCCTCTCTCTTACTTTCCCCGTTATCTCCTGGCAAGAGATCCTTTTCCAGGAAGGTACCATCAGATTGCTGAATGAAAAAACTTCCTTTATTGAAATGTGACCCTCCCACATAAAAATCGTCCAAACCATCACTGTTTACATCGGATACAGCAATTCCCGGACCCAGTTGAGAAAGTTTGTGCAGGAGCAATGCCTGTACGTTATAGTCGATATAGTCGCTTTCGGGATGGGAGAAAGCCACCAACGATTCTTCATTTATTTTTTTAAATATCAGACCTGTTTCTGAAGATGGATGGGTATTGGCTATGGAGGCATCACTGTAATGTACTGTGAGGTTTTGATTGACAGGAACATCATAGAGCATCTCCTGTTTCCCCCCTGGCCATTCGATACAGACACTGTCCAGAAGTGTGGCCTCTCCCAGTCCAAAATGAGCACCCATCTGTACGGAGGAATGGAAGCCCCGAAAAGGGGTGTTTTCCCACATTTGCTGCGCTCCCTGATAATAGAGTTCGACAATGGCGCCCAACCCATTGATATTGTTCTTCCCGCCCTTAAAGCTAACTTTCAGCCAGTTAACGTTTTCCTTATTTTCCTCCACCAGCATATTCCTGTATACAAATGCGCTGTCATCGATGTTATTAACTACGTAGTCCAGGTCTCCATCGTTATCCAGGTCCCCATAGGCAGCAGCATTGGAAAAGGAAGGCTCATCAATACCCCATTCTTCTGTAACATTTGTAAAATGCGGAATCCCACCTGCATGGGTCAATTGATTCTTGTATGCATAATTATGTATTTTGACAGAAGGGATGAGCGTCAATGGTATTTCGTGACTCATGAAATTGCCTCTCATGGTCATGAAATCACTGAAATCATGGTCGGTTATGTCCTTTGGAAAACCATTGGTAATGATGATATCCCTAAACTGGTCATGGTCAAAATCAGCCAGCATGGGGGTCCAGCTCCAATCGGTGGCATGAACTCCGGCAAACAGGCTCACATCACTAAATATAAGCTGCCCGTTGTCAGGTCTTATTCCCTGATTCAGTTGCAGGATATTACGTACATGCTGGTAGGTATATCCAAAGGTTTCGTTGTTGAGATAGGATACGTAATTGTATGGCTGAAGAAAGACTTTGCGACGGAGATTTTCCTCGGGTAACATATCCAGGACGAAGATATCCGCCAGCCTGTCATTGTTCATATCAGCAACATTCATCCCCATGGACGAGTAACTGGTGTGTTTCAAATATTCACCGGAATGGTCCGTAAACGTCCCGTCACCGTTGTTCATCATAAACATATCTGGTGAATTATAGTCATTGGATACATAAATATCCTTCCAGCCATCCCGGTTAATGTCTACAATATTCACAGCCAGGGTGAATCCTCCCTTGACTATTCCTGCCTTTACTGACACATCCCTGAGTATGGGATGCCCGGCGGCGGAGTCAAAGCTGTTCTCATACAATTTATCAGCATTTACAACAGACCTGGGATCATTCGGCCACCAGTATCCATTGGGTACAAGTTTAGGATCGAATTGGTTAATGGCAAGGTAGAGATCCAGATCTCCATCGTTATCGTAATCAAAAAAAGCGGCATTTGTGGTATAGCTTGTGTCGGCAATCCCATATGCTTCAGCCATCTCCGCAAATACAGGTGTACCTTCTTCCTGGACTCCCTGGTTTACATAAAGCTGATTGGCCCTGCGTTTACCTGGTTGATAAGACGTGGCACAGACATAAATATCGAGCCAGCCGTCATTATTGATATCCACCACAGCGACACCCGAACTCCAGCGGTCGGCGCCCTCCAAACCGGCATTTTCCGTCACATCCCTGAAGGACCATTTTCCCAGGTTCAGGTACAGGTGGTTATTCACCATATTTCCAGTAAAGAACAGATCCTGCAAGCTGTCATTATTGAAATCGGCTATCGCAACACCACCTCCATTATACACATATTCAAATGCCATAATATTATATTCCTCACTTTCGGTGATCCTGTTGGAAAAAGTGATCCCGGTCCGCCCAGGCTTTAACTTCCTAAAAAGCGTATCCTCCGTGCAAGAGCTCAGCACAGAAACAAAGAATAAAAGGAATAAAAGAAAAGAGCTCGTCTTCATATACTAATCCATTAAACAGCGTACACACAATCCGAATGACTTATTGGCGATATTTCTGTATAAATCAGTGTCATCATACCGCAAATTCCTGTAGAAAGATATGCTTGAAGCACTATCAATGGGAACATAGCGGTAACTTTCAGTCGAACTCCACCAATATGCATCTCTTCGAAGCAGGTTGAATGGGCCTTCGTAGTCTCGATAACCACCTGGGAGACCAGTAAAACCAGTTGTATTGGATGCATCTGAATTGGGACTCTTCCAATGTGAAGTGCCGGATTCCTTTAGAGCGTTACCAGCATTTCCTTTATCCCCGAGATAGGTCCAAAGTTCAGTCCATTCTTCATCGCTAGGCACATGCCATCCCTCCGGGCATAGTTTTTTTGTATTTACTGCGTACCAATTATATAAAGCACCATAAACTTCTTTGTTTGTAGAATCGTTATTGTACCAACAGTATGCCGGCGTGGATAGTTTCGCCCAGGCCTCATAGTTACTAACAAGTGGTATGGCTGTACCATCATTGTAAGTGATGGTTTTCAAATTCTCCGACAGCCAGATCTGAGTCCCAATTTTGATAGTTTTGTACTTGTTACCATCAATATCCTTCACCGATTTTGTCTGGCATCCGACTAATCCTATTAAAAGCAAGATAAATGGGGATATTTTGAATTGAATGGGGTGCATTTTTATTAGTCGGTCTGTTAATTGTCTGGCCTCCGCCCCAGCTTTATAAAAAAATCCCGGAAGGCTATTTTAATAATGCCTTCCGGGAACGAGCATAAGATTCAACTTGTATTCAACCTGTTGTTACCAGCCCGGATTTTGTACCAAACGTCGCTCACCGTCCACTACACTAAGATCAATTTGAACTGTTGGCAGCGGGTACGCCATATGTCTTGCTTCAAACGCGAATGCAGAACTAAGATAGGCTCTCTTGGTCGATTCGACAGCCAGATAATCGTTCAGGACTGTAATGGCATCACCCCACCTTCTCAGGTCGAATAAACGGTGCCCTTCCATTCCGAGTTCAATCCGACGCTCAAACTTAAGCGCCAACATGGCATAGGCTGCATCCCATCCAGCGGCAGGATAAGTACCAACATCATAGGTGGCCCAGGTGATCGAAGCATCATCGATAGGCACTACCATTGTACCTCCATCTGGCCCTTGAGCTCCCACTGCTGCCCTGATCCTGATATCGTTGATCAGCGTTCGTGCATTATCCAGGGATCCGGCATGGATCTCAGCTTCTGCCAGGAGTAGCATTACATCGGCAAAGCGGAGCAGATGCCGGTTCATTGAATGCATCTGATATGGGGCCCAGCCAACGGCACTTGCGACACCAGCACCCTGCTCATATACGGTTTTCTTGACGCTGTAGGGTCCGGCCCAGGCTCTATCCCTGATCCAGCCAGGTGCGTGCAGTCCCCAGTCCATGAAGGGTACATCGTCCCGTCCTACGGTCCAGTCGAGGCGTGGATCCACCACGTCACCGAGGACCACATCGGCATCATTCCAGGTACCATCCAGGAAGGGAAGCCCGTTTGCGTCCACTTTGTGGGCATTGACCAGGTTCTGTGATGCCTGGTGAAAGCCACAGCAGCCAAAGGGGCTACCGCCATGTGGAAAATTCAAGCGGTCGGGATGGTTGCCGTTCTGGCCACCCGAAGATCCGTCATTGACAGAAGCTTGATAGACAAGCACGCTTTCAGGACCGTTGTTGCGTAAGGCATCAAAGACGTAATGGTAATTGTCTTCCAGTCCATATGGCCCGGCTCCGACCACATCTGTGAGAGTGGTTATTGCTCCTCCCCAGTCTTCAGCGTAGACCTGGACTTTTCCCTTAAAGGCCTTGGCTGTCCACTGAGTGGACCTCCCGATAGCGCTCTGGCTCAAAGGAAGCAGATTGATGGCCGCATTAATGTCTGCGAGGATCAGGGGCAGGGGATCTACCCCGACATTGGTTTTCCTGAAATCTACATCCACTTCGGTATAGTAAGGAATGTTCACGAAGGTCTTCCAGAGTTCGAAATGGTAGAATGCCCGTAAGAAGAGTGCCTCACCCTTTATCCGATCCTGGTCCTCTTGAGAAATCCCTTCTACGGCTAATAGGAGGTTGATAGTGGCGTTAACCCTGCTAATGGCATCATAATGTCCTGACCATTTTTCGTTCATTCCACCGTCAGCACTACTGGCCGACCACTGATACATTTCTATATCTGTTGAAGTCTGATTGTCACCTGGCTCTGATCCTTTATAGGCATCGTCAGATGCTACGCTGCCAAAGACCCAGTTACTGGTTGCTGAAACGATCCCTCCTGAAGAAGCTTGGCCATCCAGATAAGAATAGGCGGCTATTAAGTTCCCTTCCACTCCTGCCTGATTGGAAAGTGTGGTAGCATCCAGGTTTCCCTGTGCCGGCCTGTCAAGAAATTCTTCACTGCAGCCAAACAGAAAAATGAGAAAAATCGCGATAATTCCCGGTGTTTTTATTATGTTCTTCATCGCTCTGTTATTTAAAAGTTAGCATTAATTCCAATTGTAAAGATCTTGTTGTTCGGATAGGGTCCGTAGTCGATCCCCATCGACATGTCAGAAACGTTTCCAGAAGATAGGTTCTCACTGATGGTAGGCAGTGCCGGATCTATACCACTGTATCCAGTAATAGTGAACAGGTTCTGAGCCTGGATATATACCCTGACATTCTGAAACCAGGCCATCTTCGGCAAGGTGTAGCCAATCTGGAGATTCTTGAGCCTGAGATAGGAACCGTCCTCTACATAAAAGCTGCTATACTGGTCGCTGTACTGGTCGTTCTGGTCCAGAAGGGGATAGATCCCACCGGTGTTATCAGGTCTCCAGGACTCAGTCAGACGATCTTGCCTGACATTGGTGCTGAAAAGTCGAAATACCGTAAATTCCTTGTTCATATTGAAGATCTCGTTTCCGAATGATCCGAAAAAGAACATACTCATATCAAAGTTCCCCCAGGTGGCGGTGAAATTCAAACCTCCCGTAAAATCAGGATGTGGACTACCAATGATAGTTTTGTCGTCGGCAGTTACCGCACCGTCTCCGGTCACGTCCTCGTACCGGAAACGACCAACTGCTTTGCCATCCTGAGTGGCATGTGAATCCACTTCTCCCTGGTTCTGGAAGATCCCATCCTGCTTATATCCGTAGAAGGAACCGATTGGATTACCCAGTTCATTGATGGTCATAATACCTTTTCGGCCATCTGCCGGTCCGTAGAAAAAGTCCTGTGTGCCGTCGATATTCACGATCTCGTTCTTATAGTGGCTCCCAATCAATTCCAGTTCCCACTGGAATTTGCCGGTAAGCTTGCTTCGGTAACCAACAGAGAAGTCGATCCCACTGTTTTCCATGGTACCGATGTTAACGATCGGGGGGGCGGCCTGTCCTGCTGTGGCAGGAATTTGAGCTCCGTATAGAAGGTCATCCACTGTACGCTTATACAGGTCAAATACCACAGTGATCCTTCTTTCAAGCATGGAAAAATCCAATCCGATATTGGTGGATGTATTTTCCTCCCATTTTATATCCTCGTTACCCAATGAGGTCATCCGGTACCCGGTAACAAGGGAGGAATTGGTCCCGTTGATATCGTAGAAAGTATTATTTGTACTTCCCCCGAACTGGTTTGAGGTCCTTCCCCCAGGGATACTCTGGTTTCCGGTAATACCCCATCCACCACGGATCCTCAGGTCATTCAACCAGGTTAGGTTGCCCATAAAAGATTCCTCAGAAATACGCCACGCTGCACTGAATGCAGGGAAGGTTCCGTAACGGTTGTTAGCTCCGAATTTCGAAGAACCGTCCCTCCTGATGGTACCACTCAGGTAATACTTGCCAGCAAAATTGTAATCCACCTTAGCGAACATGGAGACAAGTGAGCTGATGGCACCGTTACTGAAAACTGTTTTTGTACTGGGATCCCCCAGTGCATCCTGGATATACCAGGCGGAAGGAACAGTTGAAACATACCCGGCCATGCTGCCATTCATCGCGGTTCTCTGATAATCGATGGCTTCATACCCGAGCAGTACATTAAGGTTATGGTTTGCACCGAATGTCTTAACGTAATTCAATGTATTGGTCCAGGTCCATTCCAATTGTGTTGAATAATCCTCATTCATGCTCCAGACCATGGTGGGTTCCGAGTTTTCAGGTGAAGGATAATTGAATCCTTTGTAGTTGGAATTCATGGCATTCACACCGAAACTAGTTTTAAACTGCAATCCATCAAGGATATCGACCGCGGCATATATATTACCGACCATCGCGTTGGTAGTTCTTGTGTTGTCCTTGGCATTGTATGCCTGTGCGACCGGATTGGTAGCGTTACCCAGCGAGTTGGCCTTTGAGCTTGCAAAATATCCGTCGATGTCATACACCGGAACGACCGGCTGTATTTTAATGATATTATTTACGATCGATCCTTCGCCCATGTTCTGATTAGTGGTACTATAGGATCCAAGACCTGCTGTATTCTGAATCCGGGAGATGGAAAAATTTTCACCGATGCTTAATCGTCCGAATTTGAACTCGGTATTGGCCCGCAGGGAAATCCTGTCCAGCCAGTTATATTTCATGGTACCGTCCTGGTTGTAATACTGGAGGGAAACATTGTAGACCGAATTGTCGCCTCCTCCGCTCATCCCGATGTTGTAATCCTGGACCAGCGAGGGATCAAACACTTCATCCCACCAATTGGTGCCTGTGGATGCCGGCATGATCAGATAGTCAGGCCAGGAATAGAGACTCTCGTCAACCGTCATGGTCTGGTCTACACCGTTGTTGGGCCATATGTAATTGGGTATAGTCGGGTTATTGGGATCGCCGTAAATGTTCGTGGGTGTTAACAATCCGGCATTATCAGCACTCTGCTTCACAATTGAATGGTAGTCCAGGGCATCCTGGATCAGAATGTTGTCCAGTCCATTTACAGGAGTCTGTACGCCCACATTCACATCCACACTTAGCCTGGCTTTTCCTTTCTTCCCCTTCTTGGTGGTAATAATAATTACACCATTGTTTGCACGGGAACCGTACACCGAAGCAGTGGAAGGATCCTTCAACACCTGCATTGACTCTATGTCGTTAGGGTTTAGGAAGTTAAGGTGTGATGTTTCAATTGGGACACCGTCCACGATATAGAGTGGATCGTTGTCGCTAAAGGAGCTGACTCCCCTGATACGGACTGTGTTCCGGCTGCCCGGCTGCCCGTTTACATTGACTTGTACACCTGCAGCACGTCCTTCCAGTTTCTGCAGAACACTTGCAGAGGTTATCTGGTTCATTTCTTCTGTATCCACGATGGCCACAGCTCCTGTTATATCTCCCCTTCTCACTGAAGTATACCCGGTAACGACGATCTCGTCAAGTTCGGTTATATCGGAGACTAGAACCTGATCCATGACTGCCTGATCGCCAACCGGAACTGCAACGGCTGTATAACCAATAAAGGAGAATACGAGGACCGCATCGGGCCCGGGAACGTCGATGCTGTACGTACCGTTTACATCCGTTACTGCTCCTTGCGTGGAGCCCTGGATCACAATGTTTACGCCTGGGAGTGGTCCCAGATCTTCAGAAGAGACAGTACCCGATACTGTTCTTTCCTGAGCGTAAGCTGTGAACAATGTAAATCCTAGGAGAAATAGCGACAGTATGCCGCTTCTCCATTTTAAAGAATGATGCATAGTTGGAAGTTTTTGGGTTAATAACATATAACGTCCTTTTAAGAACGTGATTGTAAAGAGTTTAGTCATCAA
>RCNC010002564.1_pt1 | contig 12123 bp, 8 predicted proteins | sample 2041301 | NCBI WGS metagenome assembly RCNC01 (sample SAMN09708231, study PRJNA481090) | Marine sediment metagenome, whole genome shotgun sequencing project. | biome: marine sediment; feature: ocean; material: sediment; isolation source: Sewage treatment plant 13A marine sediment (STP13A) ... | reverse complement strand
GACGTTGTGAGCAAAGCGAACAAAGGCTTTCATTAGTAAAGCACCCCCAAAATGGCACTCGCGAAGCCGAAGGCTGAGCAACACTACCCCCGCTACTAAAGAGATAGCGCTATTCCAAATACACATTGGGATTAGTGCTTCTTTTCAGGAAGAACCGTTTAAATGACATATATTTATATAACCCTTAAATGTATGATATGAAAACCCTAACAACAGTACTCCTAGCTCTTTCTTTTGGAATCCCCATTTTCGCACAGGAAGATCATTCGGAATTTATAGAAGGCCCTTTTACCACTCCTCAGGAAGTTACAGAAACATGTCTGCTTTGCCATGATGGCGTTGATCAGGATATAATGAAAACCAGGCACTGGAACTGGTTGGGTGATGAATTTGTAAATAAAGAGGGAGTAACAATGAGACTGGGAAAGCAAAACATCATCAATAATTATTGCATTTCCTTGACTTCAAATTGGGCCCGCTGCACCAGTTGTCATATTGGTTTTGGATGGAAGGATGAAACATTTGACTTCACTGACGGAAGCAGTATTGATTGTTTAATTTGTCACGACCAGACCGGAACCTATAAAAAAGTACCCACAGGAGCAGGAATGCCTGATCCTTCGGTAGAACTGGTTAAAGTGGCACAAAGTGTGGGGAGAACCACTATTAAGAACTGCAGCATATGTCATTTTAATGGTGGTGGAGGAACAGGGGTGAAACATGGAGACATGGATGGAAGTATGTTAAATCCTTCGGCTACCCTGGACATTCATATGGGAGAGCTTGATTTTACCTGTTCCGACTGTCATGCCGGAGAAAATCACCAAATTCTTGGGGCAAGTCACGGGTCATTAGCAGCCGGCAGAAATCACATAGCCTGCCTGGACTGCCACAATGAAAAACCTCATAGCAAAAAAATAGTGAACGATCATATAAGCTCCGTGGCATGTGAAACTTGTCATATCCCTTCCTTTGCTCGTGAAGAACCCACAATAACCTGGTGGGACTGGTCCACAGCCGGACAAGACAAAACCGTTCAACCAGATGAATTCGGGATGCCCTCCTACAACAAGAAGAAAGGCGATTTTATCTGGGAGAAAAATGTGGTTCCGGAATACAGGTGGCACAATGGACAAGCTGATTATTACCAGTTGGGGGATAAAATTGATCCTGAAAAAGCGGTGGAGCTAAACAAACTTACCGGAAATATCGAAGATGAGATGGCCAAAATTACCCCATTCAAGGTCATGCGCGGCAAACAGATTTACGATTCGAAAAACAACTACGTAATCACCCCAAAATTGTTCGGTGAAGATGGCTATTGGAAAACATATAATTGGAATGATGCCGCAGAATTAGGAATGGCCGAAAGCAATTTGGCTTATTCGGGGGAGTTTGATTTTGTGAAAACAGAAATGTACTGGCCTATCAATCATATGGTTGCTCCTGCCGAAAAATCATTAAAATGTACAGATTGCCATACCAAGAAGGAATCAAAAAGACTCAACTGGGAGCAACTGGGATACAAGGGAGATCCTATGAATGCAGGTGGGCGATTTCAGTAAAACTATTAAGCATCGATAGAATATTTCTTTATTGATCGGTGCGCTTTACATAATCAATAACATTTGCCAAATCCATCAACAAATCAAGGTTAGATATTTCAAACCTCTTGTCTACTAGGCCGAAAGGCAAGCCCTTGTAGTTCAGAGTATTGCAAGGGTTTTATTTTTTTAGGTGCGGCTAGAGGTGCGGTTTTACTCAACTAAGCACTTATTTTTTGCTACGATAAGTAATCTTCTTATTCCCTGAAATACCTAAGTTCTTAGGATGAAATCTGATTAATATGACTGTTCTTGATTCTCCATCTCGACTAGAGTTGTCATTGCATATAGATTAAAGGATATGGGGATGAACAAACAGAACCATATTCTCATACCTGGGCATAAAAGTTACTTCAGATTTTTCAGGATAAATAAAGCCGCTTTCACTTTGATTTTTCCCCGCTGCATACCATTCCAGGTTATATCTTTTTCCTGGTTCCAGGCCGGAAACGGTAAATTCAGACTTGCATTGTTGATATATTATATATTCACAGCCTTCTTTGGCGAGGCAAAATTTTGTTGAAGACAGATCAGGCCTTGGTTTCATATTAGCTAAATCGACTTTTTGTGAATATTCAACCGCCTTGCCAATATTATACCGAATGTTTACCCATGCCGGACTTTCCTTATCGGGATGTTCATAAGGGGTCTCATAAAGATTAAAATGGTATCCTTGTGTAAACGCGGTCCAGAGATAAGCAACATCATTACTGCCCGGACTAATATGATCCAAATCTATAATGCCGGGCTTGCCGCTGTTGTTTATGGGTGGTTTCTTTTCCCAAAATGCCTTTGAATCCCAATCGCCCATAGAGGCGAAACAATCCGCTTTGCTTCCTATCACTTCGTCTTTGGCAATTACCTTCCATTTGTTGTCAGCAAGGCGTCCGCCCGGCGAAAATAAAACCAGATGTTGTTTGGGCCTGGTCTTTTCATACTCCTTGATAAAGTCAATCATGCTCTTCTGCCATTCGGGAGCATATAATTCATTCGCGATTTCATATAATATATTGTCTAGCGGGTTTAAGGTATCAATGATTTTTTTGACATATGCTTTTTGTAAATCCAGGATCTTAGTGTCTTTGGGATAAAAGAATTCGAGACCTGTGTTGTCTTTATCAAGATTCGAATCGATTCCATTAATATTATTGGAGGAATTAAACATATTCCCATCCCACAAATTCTGGGGTGGGTCGCCACATTCCGCACCTTCCCCAAAACCATAAACTTCAAATAGCATAATCGATATATATATATTCCTTTCCTCCAGGTCTTTACACCGTTTATATAAGCGCTGAAAGAAAGCCTCATTAAACTGGTACAGATCAAATTTTAATCCACCATCATTTGCGTTGCCATGCCCGGGTACACGCAAGTAAGGCATTGGCCCGGCAACAGCCTTATTGACGGGAGCCATTGAACCGCTACCAGTGCTGAATATAATCCAATTGCGCAGATAATTCATATTGGTTGATTCGAGGAAAGCTAGGTATGCCGGCCAATCCAGAGTTATCTCCTTATTCACGGTGAAAGGCTTGTTAAATGTATTATCCTGTATATCCACAAAAATTTGATGGCCACCAAGAAAAATAGCCTTCCGAGAATCAACCGTGAAATACCGTGGATTTTTTGGATGAACGCGTAGTACGTCCACACCTTCCACCAGTAGAGCAATCCATGCACCGGACTTTGGTGGGCATAGGGTGACATACTGGGTTGGCTTGAGTTCCTGGTGTTTTTCCCACTTGTTGGTAGATATTTCTAACCAACGGATTGCACCCGGTTTCTTCAGCAGACTTATATCCAAGTTAACTTCACCACTATCCGGGAAATAAACCGCGTATTCTTTGCCCGGGTTTGCAAGGCAGTAGGCCTCGTTGGGCTTCCGGTCAGAAAGCAGATCGTTGTGAGGCACACACGTGAAGATATCCATTTCATTGGTTAGTATGCGCATACTCTTGATGTGGGCTTGTGCCTTACTGCTCAATCCCAAACCATAGGATGGGCGATGGAAGCGGCTGGAGGCTGAGCCACCAATAATGTTTCGCCAGAAACACTCGGTGGCGTGACGATCTGTGATTCCCTTCCAGGTGATCGTATTGACCCCATATATCTTGACATGGTTAATAGGGCGTGGCTCTTCTGCCATGTAGTGGTGCGCAAACTGAAGATTATCCCAGTTCTGCTGGCCAGTTTTGGCACTATTCTGTGAGGCCTCGAAAAACGAAAAGACATCCGGTCGATCCAGTGACTCTTTCTGCTGCGATTTCTTCAGATCAATCTCCCAAAACATCTCGGTCGTTTCTACCCCGATGCCCGCCGCGGCGGCCTTCTCCCTGATATACTTCGACCAATACCAACCCCACTCAGGCGAAAACTGTGTGTGGATCTCATTCGTCATGCAGTACAACACGTGGCCGTACTGGAATGAATAAGATAAGATCTTGTCGACAAAATTTTGCTGGTAGGTCAACACAAGACTGTCGTTATGCAGTTTGGGAACAGTAAAAAAGAAATCGTGAGTCGTTTGCCCTATGTTGCCATAAGAACCTTCTAAAGTCGTATTAGACGTGTTATAGTTGATGTTATTAGCCGGACACCAGGGGTTCTTCTCCCAACCTCCCTGATTGAAGTCGTGGAAAGCCCAGATTTCGATCTGAACGATAATATCACGTTCATGGGTTAGTTTGAGGAAATTCTCAAACCGCTGCCAGTATTCATTGTTCCACTGGTTCAAGTTGAATTTCCCATTCATTTGCTCAAATGGCCATACATTACCTTCGTCCCTGCTGCTCATGGTGCAACGAACATAATTGCCACCAACTGATTTTAGTAGGTCAAGATGTTCAATTAACCTTGAATCAGTCCATTGAAACAAGTTGTCATCGTCCGTCCCACCCAGCAACAGAACAGGTTTTCCCTTATATTGCCAATACCTTGGATTTTCTAAATACGGCCGGATACGGTCCTTATTATGCGTTTTGTCATTATATCCTTGAGCATTTGATTGAATACATATACATGATAAAGCATAAATGATAACCAAAAATGTATATCTCGTTTTCATTTCTGTTTTTGCATAAAAAGTTATTCTGATCTTGCGAAATAATCACAAACAAAATGATGTATGTGGTGACTGCAAATTCAATTTATTTAGCTATTGAATATTGCCCAATTATTCCGTAACCAGCGCCCCCCCAATATCACTGAATAGTAAAAATTGCATTTCATATTTTATTAAGTTGGTCGCGGTTTTTGCGCAAGAGTTGGAAGGCTTTATCTTCATCCCTGCCATAGACAGGTTCATAACCACAGTTACCACTAAACAGATGTTCCGGTTTACTGAAACTAATTTCCGGCACCAAGGTAACATATACCACATAAAAATCCTCATTATTCCTGTTTCATTAGATTCATAAACCACCCATTTGTCTTGTGGCGAAAAGTACGGTTTCCTCTCATCAAAGTTGTTATCTAAAAATGATTCAGTATCTCCACTCTCCATATAACATATATGAACTCCCCAACCCTTATTGAAGGAAAATACAGCGTATTTTCATCATCTCTTACCCAGAATGCAAGGTTTTTACCGTCAGGTGAATATTTGTCAGAAAGTATTATTCCAATTATATTTGAGTATCAATGTGCATGCTTCTTTATTGACTTCCCGGTGTTATAAAGATGAAACTCACACTGAAATGTATTGTCAACTAAATCATAACTGATCCAATATATGAAGAAGCTCATCCTATACATATCCCTATTCGTTTGTCATTCAATCTCTGCACAAAACCAAAAACCAAACATCATTTTCATGTTTGCCGATGACCTGGGATGGGGAGACCTGAGTTGCTATGGAGGGGACAGGATCAAAACGCCTTCTCTTGACAAACTGGCCAGTGAAGGCACCTTGTTTACCCAGTTCTATGTAGCCGGATCAGTATGCTCACCAAGTCGGGCCGGAATTATGTCAGGCCAGAATCCTTCGCGAAACAGGTTATTTGGACATCTGACAGATGAGGAAGGACGAAATGAAGAACGAGGAATGCCGGATGCTCTCAATCCTGATCTTTTTGTACTTACCGATATGCTAAAAAATGAAGGATACACAACCGGACATTTTGGGAAATGGCATCTTGGAGATGTTTCCCCAGCTGAGTACGGTATAGATGTATACAGGTCAAATGAACATTCTAATGTTAGAAATGGTGAACTCATCCAAATCTGGGATATTGATGAACGACCAACAATTACGAAAGAAATCCTGAATGATGCCCTGCTCTTTATTAAACAACATAAAGCTCAACCCTTTTATATAAACATATGGTTTTCTGATGTACATGCTACATTGAATCCGTCCAAAGAACAGTTAGATGCTGTGAACCGGTTTAAACCCTTAAATGAAGTGGACTTTTACGGAGTGGATCAGGTGTACCTGGCCACACTTCTTGAAATGGATAGACAAATTGGTGACTTCATGGAAAAATTCAATGAATTAGGGCTCAATGAAAATACCCTAATAATATTTTCAAGCGATAACGGTCCGGAAGATTATCAGATCCGAAATGCAGCTCATAGCGGTGTTGGAAGTACGGGTCCTTTCAGGGGACGCAAAAGAAGCATATATGAGGGAGGCATCAGGATGCCGTTTATTCTGCGCTGGCCAGGTCAGGTTACTGTAAATTCAATCAATAATACTTCTGTTGTAAATGGAGTTGATTTTATACCAACCATCGCCGGACTCATAGGATATAATCTTCCTGAAACAATCATATTGGATGGTGAGGATATGAGTGATGTCTGGCTTGGATCAAACCGTAAAAGAAAATCTACCCTTTACTGGGAATGGAGGTTCAGGATTTTTGGACATGTACTGAACAGATCTCCTATGATTGCCATCAGAGAGGGTGATTATAAATTACTGCTTAATCCTGATAATAGTCGTATTGAACTATATGATATTCCAAATGATCCAGGTGAAATGAACAACCTTGTAACAAAGAAATCTAAACTTGCCAAGAAGATGGCCTCCCAGGCATTAATGTGGTATGCTACGATACCAGCAAGTCCGGTTAATAAAAATGCCGGTAAGAATGACTGGACATGGCCGGGTGAATAAAATTTCACGATAAGGAATGACTTTTTTATATAATATTACTGCCATGAAACAAGGGACTCCTTCCTACCTGATTATAATTCTGATTGTTTTTTCTATATCAGCTTGTTCGAGGCAAAAACAAGAATCGGAGCGAAAAGTAGAGGCAACGACACAAATAACAGTCATGAACAACATCATAGGCAGCCTGGATATTGGTATTGGCTGGAATGATGCATCGGTCCAGGAAGACCGATGGCCAAAACACAAGTTTTCAGATGAAGACTGGGATCGTTATTTCGAGCTTATGGCCTGGAGTGGATGTCACTGGTTGCGGCATGCGGTTACTATTTCGGATTGGGAACCTGTAAATGATAATAATGATCCTTTCAATACGGACTGGAATGGTTTTTCCTTCAACTCCGTCAGAATGCAACGGCATTATATTTTTCTGGAACAGGCCGAAAAGCACAATATAAAAATCCTGCTCGCTAACTGGCGGCTGGGCACAAGATGGATGACTACAGAAAATGAGAATTGGAAACCGGCTCACCCGGATAATGAGGAGGAATATGCGGAGTCCCTGGCAGCACTTGTGTATCATCTCACACGTGTTAAGAAATACCAAAGTGTCTGGGCCCTTTCACTTTGGAATGAACCAAATGGGAAATGGTCATATACTGGTAGTAAAGCACATTACCCGGATTCGTTCTGGCCACTCTATAAAGTAGTGTTGAACCACCTGAACCGGCTAGGTGTCCGAAATGAATTACTGATGCTTGGCCCTGATACATCAACGGGAGGCAAACCGAAACACATCTCGGAAATGCTGAAAACATACGGACCAATACTTGATATTATTGCCGATCATGATTATTCAGCATACCGTGGAGAAAAAATGGACAAAAGTGTCGCCGCTTATAGACAGTTGATCTTTGATATTGAAAAGGTCCTTGGTAAAAAATTGCCTTTCGTGATTGGCGAATTTGGCAACTACGGAGCCGGAGCACAGGCGGTTGAAGATGATTCACTGGTATATGATGGTGCCCTGTCGACTAATGCTTATCTGATCCGTATGCTCAATATTGGAGTGAATGGCCTTGCACGATGGGAATTTCACATCTATGGGGACGCCCATCGTAATTTCGGGGCACTCACAAACTCGGATCCGAATTATCTATTCAAACCTTATGGACCGGTCTTTTACCCCCATGCCATCACGGCCAGATACGTAAAACCAGGATGGAAAGTGAGACAATTACAGATTGAACCACAAGTAGATGGTCTCTATGCTACAGCCCTGACTTCACCAGAAAACGACATTACAATCCTCCTGCTAAATGATGGTGTCGATCCCTTATCCCTTGATCTGAAACTTAAAGCTTCTTCTCACCATAGCGTCCTGCACCACCTTACAGTTACCGGTCCCACACCTGACAGAATTGTACAGCACTCTGATGTCCTCACTAAAAAAGCCGGGGTTAGGGTGACTCTTCCCCCCCGGTCGATTACGGCATTAACGAGTGTACCAGTGGGTGACCTGACACTTCCCGGAAAACTTTCATTAAAACGAACGGAATAACTGATAAGAGATTTCCGGATTTAATGTAAAGCCCCTCAAAATGGCACTCGCTCGGCCGAAGGCCGGGCAACACTACCCCTGCGACTACGGAAAAGGGTATGGATAAACCCACTATCGCAGGGTTTACATGGATGTATTTTATAAAGCCATTTTCAAATAATGCTCCAGGAATACATCATACATTCTTAGATTACCTTCATCTTTTATTATTAGTTGCTTAGCTAAAAGTGAGTTTATTACTCTGTACATGCTGCTTGAACTGCGTATTTTGGCAATCTCCATAAAATCTACGGAAGTTGGGTTTTTAACGATTCTCGATTTTGCTATCCCTTTGAGAACGGAGAATTGTTGTTTTGTTAGTCTCTCCGGTAATTCACTATAAAAAACACTCTTTTCCAGAATGAATTCTCTGTATAGCATTTCAAATTCTGAAATGGTAGCCGGTAGCGTTTCCTGGCTGTATAGTATATTAGCTATTGCCTGAACATAATAAGTATGTAGATGGGAAATCTCCAAAATGTGATCTATGATTTCCGGATTTACCTCCCTTTTAGCCTTCTTAAATTGTTTTATAATGAAATTATTATAATCTGTCTTTTCAATTTTTCCAATGGATATCATTCTGGTGGATTGGTAAAAAGGCATATTGTATTTATTGAATATTTCATTTAGCAAGTGTTGTTCACTTCCACTGTAGATGAATACGATATTGTTGCTTTGTTGAGTAAGAGATCTTAACTTTCCTTCGAAAGGTACATTATTGTCATATTTTTTAATTTCCTGAAACTCATCGATTGCGAATAGAATTGAGATATCTAATTGATTAAGGAATTTAAATAACTCTTCCAGACTTCTGAAATTCTGATTTCTGTCATTGTAAACAACATCAACAGAAGGTAAGCCATCTAAGCCAAAACTGAATGATGCACCTAATGATTTCATGAGGTTTAGTAGTTTATCAGAAAATCTTTGCTTGGAAAATACTTTACTTGATATTATCCCATTTACAAGCTCCTTTGTAAACTCTTCTACACTGCTTGTGCCCCAGAGGTCTGTGTATATGCACACATATTCCTTGTGCAATTTTTGAAAAATATGGTGAATGAGCGCAGATTTACCAAACCGTCTATAACCAAAAAGTGTAATATCCTGGTTGTTTTTTATTGCTGATATCAGATTTTCACTTTCGCTTACCCGGTTACAGAAATACTTCGAGCCTTTATACCCTTTTATTAGAAACGGATTCATAATCTCTTTTTTATAAAGGTATTCTTTTTTATCAAGTTTCGCAATTTGCGAAACGCATTATGCGAAACGCAATTTGTAAAACAATTGTTTCAGGAGTCATTTTTCAAGAAAATCATCCACTTCCGCCAAATCATTTACCAAATCGAGGTTAGATGTTTGGCTTCGCCGAGCTAAAGGTTCACCTACCCCCGCTACTACGAGAGGCCTGGTGTACGAAAGTGCACCGGGTTTTTTATTTCCCATACGTTAAAAGCTTGCTTTTGTAAGAGATGGGGAATAAATAGGACATGCGAGTGAACCGAGCTTGCGAGCTCACCGAAGGTAAACGAGTATGGGCTTCTTGTAGTAAAGCATCCCCCTCCTATAACACTACTAAACAATTCTAAATTTTGCTTCAACTCCTTTTGACCTGGCTCGAATAAAGCTAACCTTAGATAAGGCCTTCTGTAGTTCTCAGTTTACCCATCTTCCCTTCATTAACTCCTGATACCGGGGGTCACTTCTTTTACTATAAAAAGGAGGGTAGTATTGAATAAAATGTATTATCTGATCGTGCTCCTGAATGCCTTTCTCCAGGTAGGCATACGCTTTGTTTTCATCACCGTTGGCCATATAGGCCATCGCCAGCATGGCCGGTGAAACATAACTGGCAATGGCCAATTTTTCAAGTTTGGCTATTTCATTCCGGGCCTCAGGTGCTTTACCAAGCAGGCTAAATGTGGTTGCTTTAAATGCCAGGATATGATCTTTACGCATTTGAACAGTGGTATCCAGTAGATTTAATGCTTCATCGTATTTCTTCAGTACCAGCATCCTCGACAATTCATTTGCAATGGTGTGGCGTGCACTTTGCATAAAGTCAGCAGGTGGATTCATTGTGCGCATTCCTTCTTCATCACCAGCACAAAGCTTAATCGTGACATCGTGAAAATAGTAATTTCCTGGTTTAAAATTATCGGGTTGAAGTTGCTTCATAGTTTGTAAGGTTGTCCCCATTGAATCACAGTCAAACATCCTCAGATAAAAATAGAATAAATCTTCATAATTCTCAATATCAGCAGGGTTTAGGGATAATGCCATCTTCAGGTTTTTCCGCCCGGCCTTGTTGTCCCAATCCCATAGTCCATTCACAACTGCCAATCGAGAATAGGCCCGGCCATTTTTCGGGTCTAACTCGATGGCTTTGTATAAGTATTCCTTCGACTTTTGCCAGAGATCCGATTGATTCCTGCTCATGGCAAGACGCATATGCTTATTGCCTAATTCAACAAATGCATCGGCAAAGGTGCTGTCTATGGTTATAGCACTATTCAGATAAGCAATGCCTTTTTCACCCCATGTATCTCGACCTTTCAGGTAGAGATCATAGGCTTCCTTGCTCTCTGTGGGGAATGCATTCATCCGCTTGTTCACATCGGGGCTTATCTGGACGCTCAGCGCTCGGGCAATTTGTGACGCCACATCACTTTGAACTATAAAAATCCTGCTCACTTCCGTGATATCATCCTCATAAGTATGCTGCCACAAATGCTTTTCCGTGCCGCCATCAATGAGTGCAACGGAAATCTTCACTTTGTTGCCAGCTCTCCGCACACTCCCTTGAATTAGGTGAGCCACTCCTAATTCGCTGGCCACCTCCTTCAGTGGTTCTGTTGAATCTTTATACTTCAGGGTTGAATTGAGTGGGATGATACGCAGGTCTTTTATTTTGAAAAGGTGATCCAGAATTTCGATCATCATACCGTCCGTGAAGTAAGCCTGATCGTGCATTTCACTAATATCGGTAAAAGGAAGTACGGCTATGGATTTATCGAGATTAGATATCTCTTTTGATCTGCTATTGTTGGATACTATATTGAAAATGATCAAACAAACGATCACTACGAAACTCAAATAGCTCGCTATTTTCCAAGTTGAAGAAACAGCTTTTTTATCTTCATTCTTTACTTTGGCAACTGGCTTTGTCTTCACTAAGCCTCCTTCGGGACTAAAATCATATATCCAGGATATTATGATCGATACAATAAGTCCAATGGACAAGAGAACAACAATAAGTTTCAATGTCCAGTCAGGTAATCCAAATGGTTCAACGAGAATAGAGACCAGCTCAAGAATTACAAACGCTGCACCTGCATAAACTGCATTTCGACGAACAACATTTCTACGTTTTAGTTCCTGCCAGAATTGGGATAGTCTTTGCAATGGATCTAGTAATTAGTATGAATAACAAGTATTGCTACTGCGATTAATATGAAATTAACAATCGAGATTTTCATTAGTTCATTTAAATAATTTGAAATCAGATATTTAAATTAGAAAATGAACTAGATACTGTGGAGAAGGTAGAAACAAAATTATCTGAGAACCTGGTTGCCAGCAAAATCTATTTCATAAGAGACAAAAGGGTCATGATTGACAGGGATTTATCTGAATCAGATGAAATTGAAAACAAGGAATTAAACCAGGCGGTGCGTAGGAATATAGAACGATTTCCAGGGCCGTTTTTGTTTCAATTAACTCCTTCCGAGTTTGAAATCTTGAAGTCACAAATTGTGACTTCAAGTTGGGGAGGCACACGAAAACTACCGTATGCA
>RCNC010002563.1_pt1 | contig 12125 bp, 4 predicted proteins | sample 2041301 | NCBI WGS metagenome assembly RCNC01 (sample SAMN09708231, study PRJNA481090) | Marine sediment metagenome, whole genome shotgun sequencing project. | biome: marine sediment; feature: ocean; material: sediment; isolation source: Sewage treatment plant 13A marine sediment (STP13A) ... | reverse complement strand
TCACAAACCAGTCCAGCATGCAGGCTCACTTCTGCGGGGATCATTATTCCGTCTTTTGCCAGGTAACGATCCCGTATTGCCAGCAAAGGTTCGAGCATGGCTTCATAAAACAGGCAATGGCCCATCCACTCCGAGACAATGACGTCAACTTTTCCATCCAGTTGCAGGGATTGATGATCATCATGATAAAAATCGATATTCTCAAAACCGTTTTTTCCCGCAATCTCCTTGGCGGTTTTGATAAAGGGTGAGCGATCAACGGCTATTACTTTACTGGCGCCCGCTCTGGCTGCAAACATTGCCAAAACGCCGGTGCCGCAACCGAAATCGAGCACAGTGTGTCCTGGTCTGACCACCTCGTTAATAGCCTTTTCATAGGCATCGGTACGAACGACGTCCTGCAACATCACCTTATGCATCGCAACATCGCGGTAGGACATGTGGTAGTTGGGTGGAGCTGGATCTTTTTCGTTGTCGATACTCATGTCAATCTCGCTAAGGGGTCGCGGCCCACGGTGTATTGATGCTTTCTCCCTGTTGCGGTGCTGGCAGGATGGCTGCATGTAAATCATAATCCAGGGAACAATACTTACAAACACCAGCGATTTCCACAAGGGGACCCGAATGGAACTTACCTTGACCTACGACCTGCGCGCCCCGGAATTCGGTGCCGGGCGCACCGACTTGTATGCGGCAGCCTTGGACCAGGTAGCCTGGGCAGATGAACTGGGTTTTGACGTGGTGGGCCTTGGCGAGCATCACAGCGCAGCTGATGGATACAATCCTTCACCGTTGATCCTCGCCGGCGCGATGGCCGCGCGCACCCATTCGATCAAGTTGCGCACCTCGGTGCTGTTGGCGCCGCTGTATGATCCGGTAAAACTGGCAGAAGATGCAGCCGTCGTACAAACACTCTCCAATGGCCGTTTGCTGCTGGGGCTTGGGGCGGGTTACCGGCCGTCAGAATTCGAAACCTTTGGCCGCAAGCTGGATCATCGCTGGCAAGCGATGGGAGAAATATGCGAGTTTCTGCGGCTTGCCTGGAGTGGCGAGGCCTTTGAGTGGCAGGGCCGGCGTTGCTTGATAACGCCGCGGCCGGAACCATTTGCTCCGCCAATACTACTGGGTGGCAGTTCCGCCGCAGCGGCGCGAAGAGCAGCGCATATAGCGGATGGCTGGTTTCCCCCGTTGGAGCCAAAACTATGGCAGCCCTACCGGGAGGAATGCCTGGCCTGTGGCAAGGAAGATCCCGGCGAGTACCCCAGGCATGGCCCGATATTTCTGTGGATCAGCCACGATCCGAATAAGGCATGGGAGCAACTCATGCCTCATATCCTCCACCAGTTGCGATCCTACAGCGAGTGGACAGCGGAGGCCTTTGGTCGAGCGGCGGGCCCCTATGCCGCACAGATAACACCCGAGACCGTCAGGCAGAGCAGTGCCTATCAAGTGCTCACCCCGGAGCAGGCGCTGCAGCTGGCCGCAGAGCTCGGCGATCACAGCGTGTTCTACCTGAATCCACTGCTGGCTGGCATTGACCCGGCGTTGTCATGGGAGATGCTGTCCCTCTACGAGCGCGAGGTTCATCCTTACTTGCCATCAGGGAAAGTACAGGCGTAAAGTAGTCAGCCTAATATAAAAATATAAAAAGTCAGGAGTACTCCATGGTTGCAGGGAAGCGCGACAACGTAGCTAAGCCTCTGGTGTTTGCATGTTTGGGCCTGGCGGTCTTATTTGCAGTGGGGTATGCCCCGCCGAGTCTTGCGCAGAGCGGTGTGCTCGAAGAGGTGATTGTCACCGCGCGTAAGCGGGAGGAGGCAATACAGGACGTACCAGTCTCTATAACGGCATTCACCGGTAACCAGCTGCGGGATGCGGGTATCACCAACCTGAAGGACCTGGGTTACCAGACGCCGGGCCTGCAGATTGACCAGAGCAGCAGCGCGCAGATATGGATCCGCGGTATCGGCCAGCGTGACGACGGATCCCGGGTTGATAGTCCGGTCGGGGTCTATCTCGACGGCCTCTATATCCCGCGTAAGGATGGTCAGCTGCTGGATCTGATCGATATACAGAGCGTGCAGGTATTGAGGGGGCCCCAGGGCACCCTGTTCGGGAAGAACACGACGGGCGGCGCGCTGCTGGTGACCACCAACCCACCAGAAGATTCGCTCAGCGGCTTCATCGATGGTCGAGTGGGTAATTACGACCGCCGCGACTTCAGGGGCAGCCTCAACGTGCCATTGATCAAGGACACGCTGCTATCCAAAATCACCCTGGGTTCGATCAAGCGCGACGGTTACCAGGATAACATCACCACCGGCCAGGAGCCCGCTTCGGAGGATCGCAAGTCGGCGGCTCTGCAACTGCGCTGGCTGCCCTCGGAAACTGTGCTGGTAGATACCCTGGCCTACTACGGCGATGTCGATGAGGTGCAGCCGTCCACCACCTGCCGCTTTATGCGCAATAGTAGTTACAACGGCGAGGATTCCTTGTTCGGTAACCGGGTGGGCGTCGGTGAAACCTCTCCTGTGGATGCTTACGACGATAACGACAACCCGGTGATGCCCGGGTTTATCGACCAGTCCGCAGTCTACGAAGATGCCTGTAATCTTTCCGATTCGCGCGAAGATGATTACAAGGTCACCTCGGACATCCCGATCAACTTCAAACTGGAAAACCTGCTGTTGGGTGTGACCGTCGAATGGGAAATCAATGACACCCTGTCACTCAAGAGTATTTCCGGCTATGGGGACCAGAAAAAATCCGGGAACTTCGGCAACCCGGATAACGATGCGACGCACCTGCCTATCTCATCGCGTTACCGGCCCGATGGCAATGCCAGCAATCGCGATCACTGGTCCCAGGAGTTACACCTGATTGGCAGCGCCTTCAACGACAGTCTCGACTATACCTTCGGGGTATTTGCCATGAAGGAGAATATTGATGACGGCACCGATAGGTCCTCGGGCACCAACTGGGGCTATGTCATAGAGGGCCTCCCTGTAATGGTGATCGGTTCACCCAATACCGAAACCCAGACCTACGACCTGGAGAACACCACATACGCGGCATTTTTCCAGGGCAGCTATGACCTGACCGACAACCTCGAGCTCACCGCGGGCGTGCGTTGGACCAGCGAAAAACGTGAGCAGTCGGTAGAGCTGGAACTGCTGGACGAAGCGGCCTATCGCGATATCGCCTTTGCTGCCATCGCCGATGTGCCCGGTATAATCCCGAATGAAGGCCTCGGGATAGTGTTTTACGAGGATCTGGACAGCGTAATCGCACAGGATATCTACGGCATCATTCAGGATGCGTTTCCCGTCGACAGCTTCGGCCAGCCGCTTTATCCGCTGGTGTCCGCCAGCGAGGTCATTCCGGGTATCCAACAGGATATCGATAAGACCTGGGATGAATGGACACCGATGGTGAGTCTGGCATATCACCTCCCGGATAGGTTTCTCAATGACAACTTTGTCGACACCGGCATGTTCTACGCCACCTACGCGCAGGGTTTTAAGTCCGGCACCTTTGAACCGATAGGCGTCGACGGACAGTCTGTTGTTGAGCCGGAAACAGTCGACAACTACGAGTTTGGCTGGAAGCTGGACCTGTTCGACGCCCGGATGCGCTTCAATGGTGCCATTTTCCGTACGGACTTCGATGACATGCAGTTGCGACAGGTCGTGCTGGACAGTTCCGGTATTCCCCGGGTGATTTTTCGCAATGCTTCCAGTACTCGCATAGAGGGCGTGGAACTGGAGTGGACATGGATGCCGATAGACGGGTTGTTGCTGATCGCCACCGGCAGCTTCAATGACTACGAATACCAGGACTTCGATGATACGCAGTTCAGTACCCGGACGCTGATCGCGGAGCAGCCCCTGCCGATCGTGGATCGCAGTTCAGAGCCCTTCGCGGAGGTGCCGGAGAACACCTACAGCATGGGCGTGCAGTATACCCTGGACACCTCTTTTGGCACCTTTGTACCGCGGGTCGATTACAGCTATGTGGACGAGATATTTATGGGCCTGGATGCCGGTGCCGGTCAGAACGAGGACCAGTCGACCTTCGACGACTACGGCCTGTGGACCGCCAGGATCGGTTGGACCAGTCCCGAGGCTCGCTTCGAGGCAGCCCTCTACGGCACCAACATTACCGATGAGTTTTACCAACCCGGGGCCGCCGCCGTGGCTGATTCCACGGGTAATTTCATGCGCAGCTCGGGGCCCCCAAGGATGTACGGGCTGGAGCTTCGCTATAACCTGAATTGAGCAGGAATCAGCTATGAGTTATCGCGTTGTGCAATGGGCCACCGGCAATCTTGGGCGTGCGGCTATCGAGGGTATTGTGTCCCACCCAGACCTGGAACTGGTGGGTGTTTGGGTACACAGCGATGACAAAGTGGGCAAGGACGCAGGTGAGCTCGCGCAGCGACCGGACCTTGATACCGGTGTTAAGGCGACCGGTGACATTGATGCACTGCTGGCACTGCAGCCTGACTGTATTCTTTATAGTCCGCTAATGCCCAATGAAGAAGAGATCGTCAGGTTTTTGCAGGCTGGTATTAATGTTGTCACCCCGTTGGGCTGGTTTTATCCTAAAGACCTCGATACCAAAGCCCTCGATGCCGCCTGTGCTGCAGGCAATACTACGCTGCACGGTACTGGCATTCACCCTGGCGGCGTTACCGAAAAGTGGCCACTGATTATGTCGGGTTTTTCCCGCGATGTGACCTATGTCAGTTGTGAAGAGTACTCCGATTGTCGTACCTACGGTGCTCCCGATGTGCTGCATGACATCATGTTATTTGGCAAGACCCCTGAAGAGGCGAAAGACAGCTTTATGCTGCAGTTCCTGGGCGCAGGTTTTGGCCAGTCGGTACATATGATTGCCGATGCCATGGGCTTTTTGCTGGACGGGCCGCTACAGGCTACACACGATATTGCGCTAGCCACCGCACCGATAGATACACCAATGGGTGTTATTGAGCCGGGTCTGCTGGCCGCCCAGCGATTTCGCTGGCAGGGATTGGTTGATGGCAGACCGGTGATCAAGGCCGAGACAAACTGGTACATGGGCACCGAGAATATAGAAACCGGCTGGTTTGATGCCAAAAACATCGAAAAAAACGGGGAGTGCTTTGCCATGACCGTGGAGGGAGACCCACCCGTCTATATAAAGACCCACGGTGTACATCCTTCCCGCGATATGGATTGGACCGAAGTACAAAAGCGTAATCCCGGCATGGTGGCGACAGCGATGCATTGTGTAAACAGCATTCCGGTGGTGTGCGAGGCGGCGGCGGGTATTAAAACCTATCTGGATTTACCGATAGTGGTGGGTAAGGCGAAAACTTGATCGCAACAGGCGATCAGTTAAGAGTCAACTGGAATGATTCATGGTTGTCCTGTGTTTGCCAACCGCATCATGAATCTTTATTAACTCCAGAATGTTTTCCAGATTGAGCAGGCCCGCCACTTTTTCCTGATCCATTACGCATATCATCTGGGCTGGATTTCCCTGCATCCGTTCAAGCAACACTTTTAGTGGCTCATTGATATCTGCAGTGAGTATGTCTTGCAGAATTAATTGTGAGATCCGGGCGTTTGCCCCTTGTTCCTGCAGCCCTTTAATAAGATCGCTGTGATGAAGTACCTTGGTGAGTTCATTGTGGTAGCCGACGGGGAAATCCTTTTGACTACCCGCGAGTGTCAATTCGATAGCCTTTGCCAATGTGTCCTCAGGGGAGAGAGTGTGAAATTCATTGAGCATAGCGTGTCGCACGGTGGCGTCGGCAAGAATTGATTTCAGTTGCTCGGCGTTATTTTCAATAGACGCGCCAAACCATATAAAAATTGCTATAAAAACCAGAAAAGGGTTATAGATCAAGCCTAGCAGGCCCAGTCCCAGGGCGAGTGACTGGCCTATGCTGGCAGCTTTTTCCGTGGCCACGGCATGATCCATGCGCAATGCCAGGACGGCGCGTAATACTCGGCCACCATCCATTGGAAATGCAGGCAGCAGGTTAAAGCCACCTAGAAATACATTTATTATCATTAAACGGTAGAGATAGGAGCCACCGGTGACGCTGAGGTCTTCCGTTGTGATCGAAATATCACGAATGTCCAGATAGATATACAGGGCGAATGCGATAAGGAAATTTACCGCAGGTCCAGCCAGCGCTACATGGATCTCCTGCAGAGGGTCGTCGGGCATTTTTTCCAGTGCGGCCACGCCACCGATCGGTAACAGGGTAATATTTCGTGTCTGGATTCCGTAGCGACGGGCAGTGAGGGAGTGGCCTAGCTCGTGGAGTACTACACAGGTGAACAGGGCCAGGACAAATCCAATACCGGAAATGACGGCAGCCAGGGTTTCCTCCTGCTTCCAGTAGCTAATACCAACCACGTAGATGAGCAGGAAGAAAGTGGCGTGGATATAAATATCAATGCCGGCGATACGAGCTATTTTCCAAGACCATTTCATAGGTCAAGTTTATACGGTTTGTCGAAATAGACCAGCAGTTAACTTGAATCTAGCGGGTCGGCGACCGATATCCCAAGCGCCATGCGCCGGTCATACACATCATCAGCGCCAGTATCCACAGCAGTGGTTTGGGTGTCACGGGAACCCCAATACTGAAGGTCCCGGGCGGTTGTGTCAGGCATGAGCTGGAATTGCGTGGATACGTCACCATGGTCTGTGCGGATGTCGTGAGCGTTACGCGCAGCTCCATTTCGGGAATGCGGTCGTCCATAACCTTAACCCATGCGCCATCGACAAATTCGTAGCCGGGCCAGTCTACACCGAAGCCGGAACTATCAACTACGACGCCGGGCCACAATAGTGTGCCAGAAGCGGGCTGGTCTTCAAGCTGCTCTACCAGGCGGCCATCAACCGTGTACCAGCTCAGCATGACTGTGGTGCTACTGCCACTTAAAGCGGGAATGTTGTAATTAACCTGCGGCGCATCCGTGGCGCAGAAAGCGCTGGCATTGATAGCCAGGGCAGCAGAGTCGATTACTTCGCCGAAGTTGTACTCGATACCGTCTTCGCCTGGAGCCAGCTCAATAGCACTGAAGGTATCGTTGATGGCATCATTCCCGCGGGCGCTGCCATCCACTTCGCCCAATGTGTCCCTACCGTCTGTCCACGGTGAAGGTTGTGTTTCAACTACCGTGTATTCGCCGGGGGGCAAGTCAACGAAACTGTAGCTACCATCCGGGTTGGTTGTGACACTGGTGCTCACAGGGCCGGACAGGGTGATGGTGGCGCCACCAATGCCATCCTCATCAGGCTCGAACACGCCGTTGTTATTGGCATCGTGATAAACATTACCCGCGATGCTCACTGGTAGTACCTCTGAGAAATTATTGTCCGGTGAACCGCTGACTTCATCTGCATCACCGTTGTTGTTCAACACAATGTTAACGATCTGGCTGGTGGGTGTGCCGCCGACCGGGTTTGATGCGGTACCCACGTTGCCCGTGCTGCCGGCAAAGGGTTCAATCGTGCCAGCCTGGGTAAAGCTGTTGAGAGAACCTGCCGGTTGTGCTGTCTGGCAGACGCTATAGGAACCTGCGGGGAGATCGCTGAACAGGTAATTGCCATTCACGTCGGTGGTTGTGGTTTCCAGAATGGCACCGGTGCAGTCTGCTGCGCTGCGCAGCGCTATGGTGTTGTTCTCGATGGCTGTGGAGCCGCCGGGGATATAGCTGCCTTCGGGTACCGTCTGGTTGTCGAGGAACACCTTACCCGCAATATAGCCGCGCGTGCTGACCAATAGCGGCGCTTCCGCTGGGCTCTCGTTCACACCAAACGTAGTACTGAGCGCAGCCACCGGTATGAAGTTGAGATAGTCCCCGGGAGTGGGTGCTGTGACCTGCACTGTGACCACGCAACCGCCGGCAGGAATCGCGCTACCGGATGCGATAGTGATCTGGGTATCGTCCGCCACAGCCGCGACAATACCGTTGCCGTCGGGACAGGTAGTCGAGAATATACTGGGGTTGGCCACGGTCATCTGATCCGGCGAGGCGGGCAGGGTGTCCACCAGGTCAGAGCTCAGCGTGGTGCCGAGGTCGTTGTCGTTGGCAATCATCAGCGTCAGCGTGGCAGCAATTCCGGGTCCAACGACTGGCGGTGCGAAGTCTTTACTTATCCCGGGCGGCTCAGTGATTATGATCTGCGCCTGGGTGAGCGGGTCGTTCCCGATACCCTCAAAGCTGGTCACGGCATCCACGGGAATTTCGTTGGTGTACACACCGGGGATATTGCTGACCACGTTCGCGGTCACCGTACAGATTGCATCGCCAGCGCCTGCGGCCCCCAACGTTGCGCCGCTAAGGCGAATTTCAGTACCTGATGTCTCGCCGGATACCGAGCCATCGGTACAGGTGGTGCTAAGAGCCGGGGTCACTGCCAGGAACAGTCCGTCGGGGAAGGAGTCGACAAAATTGACCTCGGTCAGTGGAATATTATTGGGGTTCTCAATCCGAATAGTAAGCGGCGCCGGATCACCCGGCAGGCGAGCTGCCACCCCGGAAGTAAAGCCGTTGGGGTTCCCCGCGTCGAGTGTCAAGCCGTCGATAGCTTTGTTGACGATGAGGCGCTCGCGCACTTCCAGCACCGCAGTAGTGGGTGGATGTGGCACTGGTGTACCGTTAGACAGTAGCGTGTTGGCGTCAATCGTATTCGTATACCTGCCCTCTGTGGTGGCTACCACATTGGCTTCAATGACACAGGATGCGGCTTCACCACCAACCGCCGCGCCAATACTGCCGCCTGTCATCATGACACTGCTGGTGGTGGGGAAGCTGATGCTTACACCGCCGCCACAATCGGAAAATTCCGCCGGGTCAGCATCCAATTCAAGTCCCGCTGGGAAGGTATCGAGCAAAGATAGGTCGGTAAGGGCTCCCTCCTGTGCGTTGAAGATGGTGATGCGCAATCGCGACGGCTCAGAGGGGCTGACCACCATCGGATCAAACATTTTGCTCACGCCAACAGAACTGGTGGTTGCCATTGTGCTTTGTGCAAACGTGGTCGAGTTGGTAGCACCCTGGTCGGTGGCGATAGTGTTCAATGGAATATTGTTGGTGATCGTGCCCACTGTGGTAGAGGTGACCATCACCTGTATCTGGCATCCGGCACCTGATGCCAGGCTGACGCCGGATAAGCCAACGGAAGTTCCACCGGGCGATGCGGTGACAATGCCATCCGGGCAATCAGTAGTGGCGCCAGGTGCTGGGGCGATTAGCATATTATTGGCTGCGGCGCCCACAGTGCCGTCAATGGTGAAGTAGTCGGTGACTTCCAGGTTCGTTACATTCTGCGGTCCATTGTCGATATTGATCGTCAACAGCGCAGACTGCCCCGGCGCGATTAATCCCGGGCTAATTGATTTTGAGATCAACGGCACTGCCGCTGCCTCAAATGTCAGCGTTGCGGTCACCGGGCTGCGATTGGTTAGACCGTTGTCTGCAGTGACGCCGCCTGGAGGGATGGTATTAACCCAATCGGTGGTGCCGGTGACGCTGACATCGAAACGAAGATCACAGACCGATCCCGGTGCAATGGTTGCACCGGTAAGCGTAACGATACCGCTGCCCGGCGCTGCCGTAACTGTAGTGCTGCCGCTACACGTGGTGTAGCTGTTGTCCGGCGTGGCGACCAGCATGCCAGCGGGTAGGTTGTCCGTAACGCTGACACCGGTAATGGGCCGGCTGGTATCAAGATTGATCAGTCGAATAGTCGCCGTTGAGCCGCCATTGTCGCCGGTACTGATGGGATCAAAAAACTTGCTGACTTGCAGCGCATCGTTATAGCTAAGCGTGGCGTCATCGCTGTCACTCACATTGGTATTGCTGCCGTCCCCGTTTTGGCGAACGGCAGCGGTGTTGGCGGTATTGGGATAGACACCCGCTGGACCCACGACATCAACTTCCAGTATACAAGTGCCGGCAGTGCTGCCGCTGCTTGCTGGTACCGTGCCCCCGTTCAAAGCCACAGAGGTGCTGCCTTCTACCGCTGTGACCGTGCCGCCACAGGTATTGTTGATATTGGCTGGAGTCGCAACGCGCAATTGCTGGAACGGTCCAGCTGTTGGCAGGGTGTCACTAATTGTTAGGCTCGACAGCGCAGTGACAGACTCATTGGTCAACTCGAGGCTGAGCCGCGCTGGGATGCCCTCGCTCTTGTTCACGGCATTGGCACCGTCAAAGGTTTTGGCGAGTGTCAGGGTTTCCAGATTGTTTGTGGTCGTGGTGCCTGAGGATACGCCGTTACAGATTGCGCCAAAGCAGACGGCGCCAGCAGCAATCGTGTTGCTGGTATCGGTTGTGCCGTCTGGATCAAGCATCGCCGAAAAACTGATAACACACCTTCCAGGCGTATTGATTGCAGTGCGACCAGGTACCGTCGGGATGGTAAAGTTCACCGAGGTGTCGCCCTCTGCAGCGCCATTAAGCCCCAGAGTACCGCAGGCGGTTGTTAAGGTCGGAGCAAACGCGCCGGTGAGTAACAGGCTGGAATTGTTCTGCAGTACATCCCTGACATTAACAGTGGAAATTGCGACTGCTGAATAGTTCTCTATCGTAATGTCGTAGCGTACCGGATCGCCAGGTGCAGCGTCTGTCGGGTCGGCGCTCTTGAGCACGCGCAGGCGATCAGCCACCAGCACAGTCGCGGAACGTTGTTGGCTCACGATGCCTGCGACACTGGTTTGCACATCACCTTCGTCGATCTGGTTGGTATAGGTTGAAGGCGTGTCTGAGCCAGGCGTTGTGCCGGTGTAGAAAACTTCAATCTCACAGCTGCCGCCTATGGGAATAGTGAAACCCCCAACAGAGAAGCCCTCACCGCTACTTTCGAGTGTTTCGAAGCCCCCGCTGCAGCTGTTGCTGATGTCAGTTGCGCTCGCAATGTTAAGAAAGGCCTCATTGGGTGCTCGGGAAATGGGGTCGTCGGTAAAATTCGTGACAGGCAGGGCAACGTCACCGCTGTTGGTCAGTGTGATGGTGAACCTATTGCGCTGGCCACTGGTTACAATGCTGGGGCGGAAAACCTTGCTCACAGCCAGCGGCGACCGCGACCGCACCGTTCTTGCGGCGTTGCTGGAAGGACGCAAGCCCTGGTCGCTGGTAAAAACGGTTGCCGGAATCGAGTTGGTGGAACTTTGGGTGTACACACCATTGCTGTGCCGGGCGCGCGTTTCCACATCTATAGTACAGCTGGATGATGTGCCAAGATTGACATTGGACACCGCAACCCGTGCTGCACTGCCCTGCGTTAGTGCAGTAGTGCCGCCACAAGTCCCGGTAGCGGGTGCCCCGGTGGGCTCAATAATGGCTCCCGCTGCTCCCGCAGTCGGGAATATGTCGGTAAAGGCGATACCTGACAGTGCAACGTTGGAATCGGTATTGTTCACCGTAATGCGCAAAGTGCGCGTTGTGCCGCCAATGACATGGAGGTTGCTAGAGACAAATAATTTGGACCAGGTGGGTCGTGATGTCGAGCGAATGGTATACGCCTGGGGGCCGCCCGTGGCGTTGACGCCCTGGTCAGAATCGACATCGCCGGCGCCGAGATCGTACGACAGCGAGGTGCTGGCTCCATCGATGGAGAATGCCACAATCGGGATATCCAGATAGCACTCGCCTGAGCCTGCGACGCCCGCCTGTCGCACTGGTACTGTTAGGCCAGACAGCGATATTCCGTCCGTCCCGGGATTGGTTGTCAATATGCCACCAGTGCAGTTTACATCGCCAGCGATGGCGCTGGCGCCATTTACCAGTAGACCATTGCTAGCGGTGGAAGGTAGCGCCTCGCTGAAGTTTACCCTGGTCAGTGGCACAGACACGCTGTTATTACTTAGCGTGACTCGCATGCTGGTAGCCTCGCCCGGGAAGACGGTGCCGCTATTTGGAGGTGCCGCACCTGCGTTCACCGTGACATTGAAATCTGCGGCTACTTGCGCAAGTGCGATGTTGCTCAGTGCCAGGCCAAAACTGGCTATAGCAATGTTCTGGGACAACTTGCGCCACAGGTTTTTTGCCACCAAGGAACGCTTTACGCGAACAGCGCAAGCTGCACGATCAGGTACGGGAAAGGACACGTCA